>Ga0068857_100000289_pt1 | contig 34676 bp, 34 predicted proteins | sample KBSCornC72_FD_66591 | JGI IMG/M metagenome (GOLD analysis project Ga0068857, IMG submission 66591) | Corn rhizosphere microbial communities from Kellogg Biological Station, Michigan, USA - KBS Corn C7-2 | ecosystem: Host-associated > Plants > Roots > Rhizosphere > Soil ...
CGCGGGATCGGTTTTCCTTCCCAACTATGCGCGAGGAGCACATTCGAATCCGCGAAGACCGACGTCTTCACGTTGGTCGTGTAGCCATCATAAGAGTGGAACACGATATGACGTGCCTCGGCCTTCGGCTTCACCAAGTCGAGTATCGTTTTCGCCGAAACGCCGCGCCAATGATTGTCGAACCGGCTCCAGGACGTCACGCAGTGAATGTCGCTCACGAAATCTTGCTGCGGCAGCGCCTGGAACTGCTCAAAGGTGAGCGCGACGGGATTGTCCACCAGCCCCATGATCTGCAGGCGCCAGTTGGCGAGCTTCACGTCCGGCTGGACGCCAAGATCGAGCACCGGCCAGTTCTTCACTTCTTTCTGGCCGGGCGGCAGACGGTGAACATGACCGAGATCCGGCCGCCCGGTGATCAAACGGCCTTCCGCCGCCCAATCCTCTTTGGAGCGAATCAACTTGTCCTTGATCTTGCCGATCAGGCCCGGCTTGTCGTCTTCATCAGGCATGCGATGCACTTTCGTGGTCAACTGTAAATCTATCCCCTGTCCTGCGCAAAAAAAGATGCGCATCCGACTGGACGGAATCCGAACGGGTATCGGGATGACATTTTTTTCAGAACCAATAACCCGCCTCGACACGACAACATCTCGCCCGAACCGTCATGGCGGACGGTCGATTCAAGACGCAATTGCGGGGATATAGCGGAAGTGGTGATTTGACCGTGACGGTTCAAGAGGAGCCTGGAAAAATTTCCCTCCGAGCAACGTAAATCTTTCGATCTATCCCTTGGCCCGCATCAGCCGCGCCTTGTCGCGTTGCCAGTCGCGCTGCTTTTCCGTTTCGCGCTTGTCGTGGAGCTTCTTGCCCTTTGCGACGCCGAGCTGAATTTTCGCGATCCCCTTCGGATTGAAATAGAGGCGCAGCGGAATGAGCGTCATGCCCTCGCGCCGGATCGCCATGGAAAGCCGGCTAGCCTCCTTCTTGTGCACCAGGAGCTTTCGGGTCCGCTTCGGCTCGTGATTGAAGCGCGACGCCTGGGTGTATTCGGGAATGTAAGCGTTGACGAGAAACAGTTCGCCGTCCTTGGCGAAGGCGTAGGACTCCGCGATGGTCGCCTTGCCGGTGCGAAGCGACTTGACCTCCGAACCGGTGAGCATCAAGCCGGCCTCGAGCGTGTCGTCGATCGCATAGGCGAATCGCGCCTTGCGATTGTCGGCGATGATCTTCGTGCCGTCTTCTTTCTTCCTGGCCATTGGTGCGGATGTGGTCTTTTTTTGTCATGGCCCGCAAATGCGGGCCACCCAGGTGACGTCATACCCGTTATTTGCAGGTTCTGGCACAGTCCACTCCTTCGATGTTGCGACTGTCTTCAACTGGGTGGCCCGCATTTGCGGGCCAAGACAACAAGGGTCTAGAGCGATGCCTTGATCCCCGCGGACGCCAGCGCGGCGCGAACTGCCGCTCGGGCATTTTCCGTCGCCGATATGAGCGGCAGGCGCACTTCGTCGGTGCAAAGACCGAGAAGCGAGCCGGCATACTTGACCGGTGCGGGGCTCGGTTCGACGAACAGCGCATCATGCAGCGGCATGAGACGATCCTGCAGGACGCGCGCCGACTCAAAGTCGCCCTTGAGACATGCCGTCTGGAATTCGGCACACAGACGCGGCGCGACATTTGCCGTCACCGAGATGCAGCCGTGGCCGCCATGCGCCATGTAGCCGAGCGCGGTGCCGTCCTCGCCCGAGAGAAGCCGCCACTGTCGTCCACAGGCCGCCCGCTCGCGCGTGGGGCGCATGAGATTGGCGGTCGCATCCTTCACGCCGATGATGTTCGCGACTTTTGCGAGTCTCGCCATCGTCTCGACCGAAATGTCGACGATCGCGCGGCCGGGGATGTTGTAGAGCAGGATCGGAATGTCGACTGCGTCAGCGATGGCCGCAAAATGCCGGTAGATCCCTTCCTGCGACGGCTTGTTGTAATAGCCGGTGACGGACAGCACAGCGTCGGCGCCGACCTTCTTGGCATGGCGCGTCAGCGCGATGGCTTCCTCGGTCGCGTTCGAGCCGGCTCCGGCGATTACCGGCACCCGGCCGTTCGCCTCTTCGACGCAGACTTCGACCACGCGCATATGCTCTTTGTGGCTCAGTGTCGGTGATTCGCCCGTCGTGCCGCAGGGGACGAGACCGAGACTGCCTTCCGCGATCTGCCACGACACGAGCTTCCGGAATGCCGCCTCATCGACCGCGCCATTGCGCAACGGCGTGATGAGGGCCGGAATCGAACCTTTGATCCTCTCGCGTGCGAACGCCATGCTGAGACAGTTCCGTCCTGAGTGCTTTCAAGCTACAGGGCTTGGCGCAGGCGCGGCAAGACGCAGTCGCTGAGGCGCCTCGACTTTGCCACAGGCTTGTGGCGGAAATGAATTTACTTCTCTCCTCCAAGAGCCCCATGCAACCGCGCAGCGCCATCCTCATTTTGATCGCAGTCGCCTTCGCCGGCATCGCCGCCTATGCCGCGGCGAACCTACCCAACGGACTGATCCAGTCGGGCAGCGTCATCATGATGCCGCCTATTCCCGACGCGGCGAAGGACAACGGACTTCTCGTCGACCGCGAGCGGCGGCCAAGCCCGGTACACACCTTGTCGGCGGCCGACCACGACCTTTACACGCGCGCCTTCGATGCGGCCGACCGCGGCGACTGGATCGGCGCACGCGCGCTCGCGGCGCAGGGTCATGACGCGATTGCGGCGCGCCTGATCCAGTGGCGCTTTGTCGTGGACAAGAACAGCGGCGCCACGTTCGCCGATATTGACGGGTTCCTGAAGAACAATGCCGATTGGCCGCTGCATGACACGCTTCTGGTGCGCGCCGAAGCAGCGCTTGATCCGAACACCCCGTCACCGGCAATCATCGCCTGGTTCGGCGATCGCGCGCCGTCGACAGGTCTCGGTATGGTCCATCTGGGCCATGCCATGATCGCTGCGGGGCGGCCCGATGCAGGTCGCAAACTTGTCCAGCGCGGCTGGATCGTCGGCGACTTCCAGCCGGATCAGGAACTGGCGATCGTCCGTCAGGACGGCGCGAATCTGACGGCCGAGACGGATCGGGCACGCTTGAGCAGCTTGATCTCCCGCGACGACATCGCAGCCGCGCGCCGCGAACTCTCCAGGGTCGATGACGAGACCCAGAAGGTCGGCGAAGCGCGCCTGGCCTTGCGCGCCAATCGCGATTCCGGAGAGAAGCTCGTGGCCCGCCTGGCGCCTTCGCTTGCTTCCGATCCCGAGCTTCTGTTCGACCGGGCGAGGGCCGCACGGCGGGCGGGCGACAACATCGCCGCCGCGGCTCTGCTCGAGCGGGGGGCGCTCAAGGACTATCCCGCGAGCCATTCGGCCCGCTGGTGGACGGAAGCCAACTACGTGGCGCGCGAATTGCTGCAGGCGGGCGATTATCGTCGCGCCTATGGTTTGGTGTCGGACTCGGGTCTTTCCAGCGGCCTCGAATTCTCGGAAGCCGAGTTTCTCGCCGGCTGGATCGCGCTGCGCTACTTGAAATCGCCGAGCGCCGCGCTCGCGCATTTCAAGAAGCTCGAAGCCGGCGTGTCGCGGCCGATCAGCCTGGCGCGTGCCCGTTACTGGAAAGGCCGCTGCTACGAAGCCTCGGGCGATCAGGTCAGCGCGGTCGAACAGTACAAGCTCGCCGCCCAGGTTCCGGAGAGCTTCTATGGCCAGATTGCGTTGGCGCGGATCGATGCCACTCCCATTCTGCATGTCAACGACGTGCCAGTCGATGCCTCCGGTGTGCGCGACGATTTCGAAAAGGAGGAGCTGGTGCGCGCGATGCGCGTGCTCGCGGACCTCGGCCAGGTCAACCTTCTGCGCATCTTCGCGCTGCGCGAGCAGGAGCTGCATACCGACGCCGCGCACGCCAAAATCCTGGCGCAGACGCTGGTCGATCTCGGCTTTCGCGAGGTCGCGGAGCGCATCGCCAAGAATGCGAGCTATGCCGGGATCCCGATGCTGCAGTTCACGCACCCCGTCATCGCTCTGCCGGCCTATCCCGGAGCGGGGGCGGCGCCGGAGCCTGCCTACATCCTTGGCCTGATCCGCCAGGAGACCGAGTTCGATCCGGACGCCGTCAGCCGCTCAGGCGCACGCGGTTTGATGCAGCTGATGCCCGCCTCGGCGAAGACCGATGCCACACGCGCCGGACTGACTTGGCGACCGAATGATTTGACGGCCGATCCCAACTACAACATCCAACTCGGCATGACGGAGTTTCAGGGCTATGTCACCGATTGGAACGGCTCGCTCGTGCTGGCGATCGCCTCCTACAATGCGGGGCGGAACAATGTGAGGAAGTGGGTCGCGGCCAATGGCGATCCGCGCCTGCCGACCAGCGATCCCATCGACTGGATCGAGAGCATTCCGTTCGGGGAGACGCGCAATTATGTCCAGCGCGTTTTGGAGAATGCGCAGATCTATCGAAACCGGCTCAGCGGGCGCGATCAGCCGCTGCAGATCCTTGCCGACCTCTACGCACCGGCGGCGCCGGCGGTGAAACCACTCTCGTCGTTCCCGCCATAGGCGATCAACGCACGATCGAGAGCCACTCTCGCGCCAGCCTCTGGGCTTCGGCGATCTGCGCGGTGTTCATTTCCTTGGCGATGGATGCCCGCCAGGATTTCGCCTCGTCGATCCCCTTCATCGCGGCCAGATTGAACCACTTGTGCGCGGCCACGAAATCAACGCCCACGCCCTGGCCGGTCGAATAGGCCAGACCCAGATTATAAAGCGCGTCGGGGCGGCCCTGCTTGGCCGCCACTTCGTATCCAGCCAGCGCATCGATATCGATACACGCCATGACACCAACTCCCCTCCGCCTCGTGCGGGTGAAGGAACGATCCTTCACATGGGGCAATCGTCGGCCGGATAAACTAAGGCAGGGTTAATGAATCCTCGCCGGAATTTCATACATTCTTAAGAAGTAAAACAATTCAGTCCGTGTACGGACAATACGGGCGTTACAAAAAAACCGCGCCGAGGCGCGGTTCGCTAGTCACATTCAGCGGGCTGGGCCGCGACCGGAGGAGCCCATGAGGATCCTGGCCGCGGCCTTAGCCTTCGCGGCCGGCGCCCGTTACAGAAACGCGAGAGCGACCGGCAACGTAAGCGTTGATCGTGTCAACGCAGCCTATTTCTTCTTCTTCGACTTCTTGGCCTTTTTCTTCATGGCCTTCTTCTTTGCCTTCGGCATGAGTGGTAACTCCTCTAACGTTTCGTCCGGGTCGGGCGAATCGACGCCCCCCAAAACGTGAACAATATGAGTGGGTTGCAATCAGGAATGCAATATCCATGGGGGTTGAGTGCATTCGCTCTTTTACAAAACATTCATCTAAGCCAATAAAATCAGGCCTTAGAACGATCGATCCGTACACGGAGCGTCACAGGCGGAAAAAACGGATGTCAAGTCCAAAAACTGAAATTTGTGCGAATCACCCCTGTTCGGGCAAACCGAGTCGCGCCTTGAGCAACGCGTTGACGACGCCGGGGTTCGCTTTTCCGCCGGTCTGTCTCATCACCTGACCGACGAACCACGCTGCCAGTTTCGGTTTCTGTTTCACCTCTTCGACCTTGTCGGGATTGGCGGCGATGACCGCATCGATCGCCTTCTCGATCGCCGACGTATCCGTCATTTGCTTCAACCCTCGGCTCTCGACGATGGCGTTGGGATCGCCGCCTTCGTTCCAGACGATGTCGAGCACGTCCTTGGCGATCTTTCCCGAGATCACATCCGAGGAGATCATCGCGACGATGGCGGCGTTCGCCTTCGCCGAGACCGGACCATCGGCGATTCCCAGACCCGCCTTGTTGAGCCGGCCAAAATATTCGTTGTTCAGCCAGTTCGCGGCCGCCTTGGGCTCGGCCCCGGCGCCGAGCATCGCTTCGAAATAATCGGCACTCTCCTTTTCGGCCACGAGCACGGAGGCGTCATAAGGCGAGAGTCCAAGCTTGATCAGACGCGCCTTCTTCTCGTCCGGCAGCTCCGGCAGCGACTTCTCGATCTCCTTGACCCAGGCTTCGTCGAGCACCAGCGGCAGAAGATCGGGGTCGGGAAAATAGCGATAATCGTGCGCCTCTTCCTTGGAGCGCATGGACCTGGTCTCGCCGGCGCGGGAATCGAAGAGACGTGTCTCCTGCTTGACGGTGCCGCCCTCCTCGATGAGATCGACCTGGCGGCGGGCTTCAAATTCGACCGCCTGGGCGATGAACTTCATCGAGTTGACATTCTTGATCTCGCAGCGCGTACCGAGCGGACCGGCAGGTTTGCGCACCGACACGTTCACGTCGGCCCGCATGGAACCTTCGTCCAGATTGCCGTCGCAGGTGCCCAAATAACGCACGATGGCGCGCAATTTCCGCAAGAAAGCCGCGGCTTCCTCGCTCGAACGCATGTCCGGCTTGGTGACGATCTCCATCAGCGCGACGCCGGAGCGGTTGAGATCGACATAGGAGTGATCGGGATGCTGGTCGTGCAGGCTCTTGGCGGCATCCTGCTCCATGTGCAGCCGCTCGATACCGACGCGCACGGTTTCGCCGTCCTTGAGGTCGATCAGGACTTCGCCCTCGCCCACGATCGGGTTCTTGTACTGCGAGATCTGATAGCCGGCCGGGAGATCGGGATAGAAATAGTTCTTCCGGTCGAACACCGAGACGAGATTGATCTTCGCCTTGAGGCCGAGACCGGTTCTGACCGCCTGCTCGACGCACTTGCGATTGATCACCGGCAGCATGCCGGGCATGGCCGCATCGACAAACGACACCTGCGCATTGGGTTCGCCCCCGAAGGCAGTGGATGCGCCGGAGAACAATTTCGACTGGGACAGGATCTGCGCATGCACTTCCATGCCGACGACGATCTCCCAGTCACCGGTCGTGCCCTTGATCAGTTTGGCGGAACGCTCGCTCATGCCGCCCTCCACCACTGCGTGGGCTTCGCGTCGAAGCCCGAAGCGAGTTCGACCGCCCGTGCGGCGCGCAGGACGGTCGCTTCGTCGAACGCTTTGCCGATGAACTGAAGGCCGAGCGGCAACCCGCTCGCGGTCAAGCCCGCGGGAACCGAGATGCCGGGAAGGCCAGCAAGGTTCACCGTCACGGTGAAGACGTCATTCAGGTACATCGAGACCGGATCGGCGGTCTTCTCGCCAACACCGAACGCAGGACCCGGCGTCGCCGGGGTCAGAAGGACATCGCACTTTTTGAAGGCTTCATTGAAATCGCGCGCGATGAGCGTGCGCAATTTCTGGGCGCGGGCGTAGTAGGCGTCATAGTAGCCGGACGAAAGCACGTAGGTTCCGATCAGGATGCGGCGCTGTACTTCCTTGCCGAAGCCCTCGGCGCGGCTCTTCTCATAGAGCTCGACTACATCGCCCACCGAGGCGGCCCGACGCCCGAAGCGCACCCCGTCATACCGGGCCAGGTTCGAGGATGCCTCGGCCGGAGCGACAATATAATAAGTGGGCAGCGCGTATTTGGTGTGTGGCAGCGAAACATCGACGATTTCGGCGCCCAGCGCCTTCAGCCAGTCCGCGCCCTTGCTCCAAAGCGCCTCGATCTCGGGCGGAGCGCCATCGATGAGGTATTCCCTGGGAATCCCCACCCTGAGACCTTTCACACCCGCCTCCAGTCCGGCTTCGTAGTCCGGCACGGGCATATCGACGCTCGTGGAATCCTTGGGATCGACGCTGGCCATATGCTTCAGCAGGATCGCGGCATCGCGCACCGTGCGGGTCATCGGCCCCGCCTGATCGAGCGACGAGGCAAACGCCACGATGCCCCAGCGCGAGCAGCGGCCGTAGGTCGGCTTCAGTCCGACGATGCCGGTGACCGCGGCCGGCTGGCGGATCGAGCCGCCTGTGTCGGTTCCGGTTGCGGCAAGACAGAGATTTCCCGAGACCGCCGCAGCCGAGCCGCCGGACGAACCGCCGGGAACCAGGTTGGCGTTCGAGTTACGCGCCCGCCAGGGATTGAACACAGGTCCGAAATGACTGGTCTCGTTCGACGAGCCCATCGCGAATTCGTCCATATTGGTCTTGCCGAGCATCACGGCGCCAGCGTCCCACAAATTCTGCGACACCGTGGACTCGTATGGCGGAATGAAGTTCGAGAGAATGTTGCTGCCGGCGGTCGTCTTCACGCCCTTGGTGCAGAAAAGATCCTTGATCGCAAGCGGCAGGCCTTCGAGTGGCCGCGCCTCGCCGTGTGCGATGCGCACATCGGATGCAACGGCCATCTCGAGTGCCCGCTCGGGCGTTTCGGTCACGAAGGCGTTCAATGGCCGCGCTGCTGCGACGGCCTTGATGAAGGCGGCCGTCAGTTCCTTGGACGACACCTTTTTCGCATGCACCGCATCCCGCGCGTCGGCGAGCGTGAAGTCGGTCAGGATGGCGGGAAGCGACATTATTCGACGACCTTGGGCACGACGAAAAAGTGATCTTCGCCTTCAGGCGCGTTCGCCATCAGGGCGTTCGCATTTCCTCCCTCGGTGATCTTGTCGTCGCGCATCTTCAGGCGCTGTGCGACCACGCTCGTCAGCGGCGGAACTCCTTCGACATTCACTTCGTTCAACTGCTGGACCCACGCGAAGATGCCATTCAGCTCGTCGACCATCGGGCCCACGCGCGCCTCGTCGAGCGCAATTCTGCTGAGTTTTGCGATGCGTCGAACGGTGTCCTTGTCGACGGACATGGAGCGGCCTATAGGCTTTGAAATCGACGGCCTTGCTAGCAACCAGAGGCCAAGCTGGCAAGCGCAGCAAGTCGGCCCGCGCGGAGGCGCCATGACACTCGATATTCTCGGCATCGATCATATCCAGATCGCCGTTCCACGCGCTCTCGAGGGCCAGTGCCTGAAATTCTACCGCGAGATTTTTGCGTTTCCGGAGATCGTAAAGCCCGTCGAACTCAGGGCCCGCGGCGGCGCCTGGTTCCAGGTCGGAGCGCTGCAAATGCATATCGGCGTTGATCCCGACGCAAGCCCGAAAAGCAAAAGACACATTTGTTTTCTGACTGGCGATCTCGCGCGCGCAAGGGCGGTCGTCGTCGAACAGGGCGTCACGATCGAGGAGGAAAGCGTCGCGGAAGGACTGGCGCGCTTTTTCATCCGCGATCCGGCCGGCAACCGCATCGAGATCGGGCAGAGATAAGGCCTCGTGATTTTTTCCGACGTTTCCGACTTTCGCTCCGCCGTCGCGCCGAACGCGCGCTTGCTTGGCCTCGATCTCGGCGAGAAGAGGATCGGCCTAGCACTCTCGGACACGCTTCTCACCGTGGCGACGCCGATGGAGGCGCTGAAGCGAGGGAAGTTCTCCGCCGATGCGGCCAGGCTCGACGCCATCATCGCTGACAACAATGTCGCTGGCCTGGTGATCGGCCTGCCCTTGAACATGGATGGCAGCGAAGGCCCCTCGGCGCAGTCGGCGCGTGCTTTCGCGCGCAACTTCGCGGCGCGCTCGCCGTTGCCGATCCTGATGTGGGACGAGCGGCTCTCAACCGCGGCCGTCACGCGCACGCTGATCGACTCCGACGCCTCGCGAAAGCGCCGCGCCGAGGTTGTCGACAAGATGGCGGCAGGCTACATCCTCCAAGGTCTGCTCGACCGGCTCCGGCACAACATGTAATTCACCAATCTCCACAACTATTTTGCGCACGCCGCGATGATCCCTTGCCCGCGAGGGCGCCCTTGCCTATAAGCCAGACTTTGATGACAGCGGCCAACGCCGAAACAATCCTGAAATCCAGCCATCTTCTCGGCATCGAAGCGCTTTCGGTGGGCGAAATTACGTCGCTTCTGGACCTTGCCGACAGCTATGTCGCGCTCAACCGGAGCGCCAAGAAGAAGACGGAGCTGCTCAAAGGCCGCACGCTCATCAATCTATTCTTCGAAGCCTCGACGCGCACACAAAGCTCGTTCGAACTCGCAGGAAAACGCCTGGGCGCCGATGTCCTGAACATGGCGGTGAAGACGTCGTCAGTCTCGAAGGGCGAGACGTTGATCGACACGGCGACGACTCTGAACGCGATGCGGCCCGACATTCTGGTCGTCCGCCATCCGGATTCCGGTGCGGCCGAGCTCCTGTCGCGCAAGCTCGATTGCTCGGTGATCAACGCCGGCGACGGCAGCCACGAACATCCCACCCAGGCGCTACTGGACGCCCTGACGATGCGACGGCGGGGACGAAAATTCGAAGGCCTGATCGTTGCGATCTGCGGCGACGTGCTGCACAGCCGCGTTGCCCGCTCCAACATCCAGCTCCTGCTCAAGATGGGTGCCCGCGTGCGCCTCGTCGCACCGCGCACGCTCTTGCCTGCCGACGCGGAGCGCTTCGGGGTCGAGATTTTCCACGACATGAAGAAAGGCCTGGAAGGCGTCGATGTCGTCATGATGCTGCGCCTGCAGCTCGAGCGTATGGCAGGCGCGTTCGTTCCTTCGACGCGCGAATATTTCCGCTTTTACGGTCTCGACGCCGAAAAATTGAAACGCGCGAAACCTGGCGCGCTCGTAATGCACCCCGGTCCAATGAATCGCGGCGTCGAGATCGACTCCGCCGTCGCCGACGACATCGAGGTCAGCGTCATCCAGGAGCAGGTCGAGATGGGCGTCGCCATCCGCATGGCGGTGCTGGATGCGTTATCCCGCGGACTTGCGCGCGAGGGGCGCAACGCCCCATGACCGGTTCGAACAGAACGGGCCGCATCGCGTTCCGCAACGCACGGCTGATCGATCCCGCGGCCAAGCTCGACGCCAAGGGCGGATTGCTGGTCGAAAATGGTCGCATCGCGGATGTCGGCCCCCGGCTTTTCAACGACGCCGAAGCGAACGATCCCGAAATCGTCGACTGCAAAGGCCTGGTCCTTGCCCCAGGCCTGATCGACATGCGTGTCTTTACGGGTGAGCCGGGCAGCGAGCATCGCGAGACCTTGGAATCGGCCAGCCTTGCCGCGGCGGCGGGCGGCGTCACCACGATCGTGGTGATGCCGAATACCGATCCGGTCATCGACGAGCCCTCGCTGGTCGATTTCATCCGGCGCCGCGCCGCGGCGACCGCCAAGGTGCGCGTCGTTCCCACCGCGGCGTTGACCAAAGGGCTCGCCGGCGAAGTGATGACCGAGATCGGCCTTCTCACCGAAGCCGGTGCTGTCGCCTTCACCGACGGCGATCGCACGATTTCCAACACGCGCGTCCTCCGGCGGGCGCTCGCCTATGCCTCGACCTTCGGCGCGCTGGTCGTCGGTCACGCCGAAGATCCCGATCTTTCGGAAGGCGCATCGGTCACCGAAGGTGAGTATGCCATGCGACTTGGCCTCCCCGCCGCACCCGCTGCCGCCGAGGCCATCATCGTCGAACGCGACATTCGCCTCGTCGAGATGACAGGCGCGCGCTACCACTTCGGACAGATCTCCACCCGCGCATCGCTTGACGCCATCGCGGCAGCGAAGAAGCGCGGGCTTCCGATCACCTGCAGCGTGGCCGCGCATAACCTGGCGCTCAACGAACTCGATGTCGGCTCTTATTTCACCTTCATGAAGGTGAAGCCGCCCCTGCGTTCCGAGGAAGATCGAGCCGCCATGTTGGAGGGCGTGGCCTCCGGCCTCATCGATGCGATCGTCTCGGGCCATGATCCGCAAGCGGCAGACACCAAGCGCCAACCCTTTGCGCAGGCCGCGTTCGGCGCTGTCGGTCTTGAAACACTTCTACCGGTCGTTCTCGGTCTGCACCATGACGGCCGCACCAGCCTCAGCCTGGCATTGCGCACGCTCACATCCGCCCCTGCCCGCATACTCGGACTGAACGCGGGCACGCTCGCCAAAGGCGCGCCAGCCGATCTCGTTCTGATCGATCCGGACGAACCGTTCAGTGTCCGCGAAGACGAGTTGCGATCGCGGGCTCGCAATACGCCGTTCGAAGGCCGCAAGTTTCATGGCCGTGCGCAGCAGACCTATGTCGGCGGCGAGTGTGTTTTCGATCGTAAGAAAGCACGTTGAGGTTCACGCTCGTCGCGAACTGCGCTAATGTCGATGCCGACGCGCCGCATCGCGTACGCAAGACGCTCTAAACCGTGAGTCTGAATCGCAGTACGCCATGCTCTTCTCTTCGATCGTCTCCGTGTCGCCGGACGCGCTATCCGGCTTTGTCATCGGCTACCTGTTGGGCTCGATCCCGTTCGGCCTTCTCTTCGCCTACGCATTCGGCGAGGGCGATGTGCGAAAGATCGGCTCCGGCAGCATCGGCGCGACCAATGTGCTTCGAACGGGTAGCTATACGGCCGCGGCGCTGACCTTGTTGTTCGACGCCCTCAAGGGCGCGGCGGCCGTCGCCTTCACGCGGCAATTCCTCGGACCCGATGCGGCTCTCTTTGCCGGATTGGCCGCGTTTCTCGGACACCTCTATCCCGTCTGGTTGAAATTCAAGGGCGGCAAAGGTGTCGCCGTCTCGCTGGGCATCCTGAGCTCACTTTATTGGCCGGTTGCATTGTTGGCCTTGGCAACGTGGGGCGCCGTTGTGGCGTATTTTCGCATCTCGTCGCTGTCGGCGCTGGTCGCGGCCGTGCTGACGCCGTTGTATTTCCTGGCGTTCGGAAAGAGTCACGAGGCCTTCCTGGCGGTCATCCTCGCGCTGCTAGTCTTCTTCGCGCACCGTCAGAACATTCGTCGCCTGTTGCGCGGCGAAGAGCCGCGTATTGGCGCAAAAAGCACGCCCGCGTGAGTGCGACGCTTTCAGAGGCGCAGCGCCGTGCATGGCTGCGTCTGTCGCGCACGCAGAATGTCGGCGCGGTGACGTTTGCCCAATTGATCGCCCGTTTCGGATCGGCCGACGCCGCACTGGAAGCCCTACCAAGCCTCGTCAGGCGCGGCGGCGGCGAGCGTGTCCGCATCCCGTCGAACGACGAAATCGATCGCGAGATCGCGGCGTTGCACAAGCTCGGCGGACGCATGCTCGCGTCCTGCGAGCCGGAGTTTCCGCGCGGTCTCGCCGCGGCAGATCCGCCGCCACCGATCATCTCGGTTCTTGGCCACGTCACGATCCTGCAACGCGAAATCGTCGCCATCGTGGGCGCACGCAACGCCTCGGCGCTTGGCCGTAAATTGGCGGGCGCGCTCGCAAGAGATTTGTCAGGCGAAGGTCTGGTCGTCGCATCGGGATTGGCGCGCGGCATCGATACGGCCGCGCATGAGGGCGCATTGGCCGGCGGCACCTGTGCGGTCGTGGCCGGCGGCGTCGATAATATCTATCCCCCAGAGAATGCACCGCTCTACGAACGCATTCGCAGCGAAGGCTGCATCGTTTCGGAAATGCCGCTGGGCCAGTCGCCGCAGGCCCGCCATTTTCCACGGCGCAATCGCATCATCTCGGGACTGTCGCGCGGCGTTGTCGTCGTCGAGGCCGCCGAAGGATCGGGTTCGCTGATTACGGCCAATTACGCGCTCGAACAGGGTCGCGAAGTCTTCGCCGTGCCCGGCTCGCCGCTCGATCCGCGCGCCAAGGGCACGAACCGGCTTATTCGCGAAGGCGCCACCCTGGTCGAGACAGCGGAAGACGTTCTGGCGGGTCTGAGGCCGATCCTCGGTCGCGATTTCGCCGAACCCGGCGGCCCGCAACTGCACATGCCTTCGGATTTTCGCCTGAGCGATGAGGAATCAGACCGGATTCGCGCCTGCGTTGAACAGGCACTCGGACCTGCCCCGGTAGAGGTCGATGAATTGATACGCGGCTGCAATGCGTCAGCGTCCGCCCTGCTTTCCGTGCTGTTGGAGATGGAATTGGCGGGCAGGCTCGCGCGTCACTCCGGCAACCGCGTTTCCTGGGCATAGCCCGACTCGGACAGCGCTTTTGCCTCCTGTGCGGCCAGGCTCAGCAAGTGCGCCAATAGGGATTGACCCTGCTGCAAGGCGATTTTCCGTAGCGAATCAAGGAGATCCTTCGAGTAGCGGGCGGTCTCGGCCGGGGCGAGCTTGGTCCCCTCAAGCGCTCGCAGACTGGCAGATGCCGGATCGAATGAAGTCATGGACCAAATCAGATAGGCGACATGCCCAACGTAATCTGCGGCTACCCACTATTCAACCTTAGGTTATATTACGTCGGTAAGATTACCACAATTTCAACTTACAGTTTTATTGCTGTCGTTCCCTCGCGGTTGACACGTCTCGTCTGCTGCTATCAGTGTCCCGCCCTCCTGAGAGCGAATCCCGGATTCGGCGGCTTTTTTTAAGGCTCTCAGGGTTAAGACGCCGCGCCCCTAACCTGTAGAGCGCCCAAAGTCCTCATGAAAGTTGTCGTCGTAGAATCGCCTGGCAAGGTCAAATCGATCAATAAGTATCTCGGCTCTGGCTACAAAGTCCTGGCCAGTTTCGGCCATATCCGCGACCTGCCCTCGAAGGATGGCTCGGTGAAGCCGGACGAGGACTTCGCCATGACTTGGCACGTCGACGAACGGGCCCAGAAGCGGGTGAAGGACATCGTCGAGGCGGTCAAGGGCGCCGACAAGCTCATCCTGGCCACCGACCCGGACCGCGAGGGCGAGGCGATTTCCTGGCATGTCCTAGAAGTGCTCCGCCAGAAAAAGGCGCTTGGCAAAACGAAGATCGAGCGCGTCGCGTTCAACGCCGTGACCAAGACGGCCATCCTCGATGCCATCGCGCATCCCCGCGAGATCAACGAAGAGCTGGTCGATGCCTATATGGCCAGGCGGGCGCTCGACTACCTCGTCGGCTTTACGTTGTCGCCGGTCTTGTGGCGCAAACTCCCCGGCGCCCGTTCGGCCGGCCGGGTCCAGTCGGTGGCGCTTCGGCTCGTCTGCGAGCGCGAGCAGGAAATCGAGGCCTTCAAGGCGCAGGAATATTGGTCGATCGATGCGGACATGGTCGCACCGAGCGGCGGCTTCAATGCCCGGCTCACGCATCTTGGCGGCGAGAAGCTCGACAAGCTTTCGCTCAAGACCGAGGCCGAGGCGAATGCCGCGGTCAGCGCGATCAAGGCCCAAACTTTCAAGATCGACACCGTCGAGAGCAAACCGCAGAAGCGTCATCCGGCGCCGCCCTTCATCACCTCGACGTTGCAGCAGGAAGCCTCGCGCAAGCTCGGTTTCGGCGCCAAGCGCACGATGCAGATCGCACAGCAGCTCTATGAGGGCGTCGACGTCGACGGCGAGACCGTCGGACTGATCACCTATATGCGCACCGACGGCGTCACCATGGACGGCGAGGCGATCAACGAGGCGCGCAAGGTCATCGGCTCGCGCTACGGCAAGAACTATGTCCCAGGCGCGCCGCGCGCCTATACGAGCAAGACGAAGAACGCCCAGGAGGCGCACGAAGCCGTCCGTCCGACGAGCTTCGAACGCACGCCGGAAATCGCCGCACGTTCGCTCGACGACGATCAGGCAAAACTTTACGAGCTGATCTGGAAACGCGCGGTCGCAAGCCAGATGGAGAGCGCCGAACTCGAACGCACCACCGTCGATGTCGCATCGGCCAACCGGCAGATCACCTTTCGCGCGACCGGAACAGTCACGCTGTTCGACGGCTTCCTGACGCTCTATCAGGAAGGCAAGGACGACGAGAACGACGAAAACGGCTCGCAACTTCCTCGCCTGGTCGCAGGCGAAACGACCGACGTCGAGAAAATCAATTCGGCGCAGCATTTCACCGAACCGCCACCGCGCTATTCGGAGGCGAGCCTGGTTCGAAAACTGGAAGAACTCGGCATCGGGCGGCCTTCGACGTATGCCTCCATCCTCTCGGTGTTGCGCGACCGCGCCTATGTGAAGATGGATCGCGGCCGCTTCGTGCCGGACGATAAAGGACGGCTCGTCACGGCATTTCTGACGACCTTCTTCCATCGCTATGTCGAATACGGCTTCACCGCCGACCTCGAAGAGAAGCTCGATGAGGTGGCGGAAGGAACGCTCAAGTGGAAGCAGCTGTTGCGCGATTTCTGGCGAGACTTTTCCGCGGCCGTCGGCGAGACCAAGAATTTGAAGATCTCGCATGTCATCGACGAATTGAACGAAATCCTCGGCCCGCACATTTTTCCGCCGAACGCGGATGGCTCGAACCCGCGCGTCTGTCCCAATTGCGGCACCGGCGAGCTGAGTTTGAAGCTCGGCCGCTTCGGCTCGTTCGTGGGCTGCTCGAACTATCCGGAATGCCGCTTCACGCGGCAGCTCGGTCAGAGCAACGACGCCGCCGCCGCCAGTCAGCCGCGAGAACTGGGAGTCGATCCCGAGACGGGAGAGAAAATCTCGCTGCGCAGCGGCCGCTTCGGGCCTTATGTCCAGCTTGGCGAAGGCGGCACGCCCAAGCGCGCCGGGATTCCCAAGGGAACCGATGCCGCGAGCGTCGACCTCGCGCTCGCACGCAAGCTTTTGTCATTGCCGCGCGACGTCGGCCTCCATCCCGAAACCGGCAAGATGATCACGGCGAATTTCGGCCGTTTTGGGCCCTATGTTGCGCATGACGGCAAATATGCTTCGCTCGATTCACCGGAAGAAGTCTTCACGGTCGGCCTCAATCGTGCGGTCACGGTGATCGCCGAGAAGAAGGCTAATCCTCGCCGTCGCGGCTCGCATGCCCTGAAGGAACTCGGCAACGACGCGAACGGAACGGCGATCAAGTTGATGAAGGGTCGCTACGGCCCTTATGTCACGGACGGAACGAACAACGCGACGGTGCCTGATAGCGATGATCCGCTCGCCATCACGCTCGAGCAAGCAAGTACATTGCTTGCCGAGCGCGCGGCCAAGAATGGTGGAAAGAAAAAGCGTGCTCCGAAGGCTCGCAAGGAAGCTAAGGTCACGGCCGCCGAAGCGGTGGCGGCGAAGGCGAAACCGGTGAAGGCGGCGAAGAAGAAGCCCGAGCCGGTGGCAGGCGAGTAGACGTTGGCGCGAAGAAAGCAGGCGGGTCACGCACCGTCGATCGACAAAGCGCGCGTCCTCGAGCTTCTGGCTGAAACGCCTCACGCGACGAAGCGCGATCTCTCGCGCCAATTGGGCGTGAAGGGTTCCGATCGCATCGCACTCAAACGCATCCTCAAGGAGTTGGCCGACGACGGCGAAATCGCCGGCAATCGCAGGCGCGGATACGCGAGACAGGACGAACTGCCGGACGTCGCCGTATTGGAAATCACCGGCCAGGATACGGACGGCGAGTTGCTTGCACGGCCGCAGAAATGGGAATCGAACGAAGAGCCGCCGCCGATCACCGTCGTGCCGGGGACGACCGATGTCCGAGCCTTGGGCCGCGGCGAACGGGTGCTCGCACGCCTGAGCAAGACCGATGATGGCTACGAAGCACGCGTCATCAAGCACTTGGGGGCAAGCGCGCACAAAGTTCTTGGCGTTCTGCATGAGAGCGCGAACGGGTTGCGCATCGCGCCGATCGACCGCAAGAGCCGAACCGAGTTCAGCGTCGACCACCGCGACCGCGGCGGGGCCGCGCACAACGAACTCGTCCTGGCCGAGCCAATCGCTGGACGCGCCGCCGGATTTCCGCGTGCGCGTGTGGTCGAAAAGCTCGGCAGCATGAACACGCCGAAAACGATCAGCCTCATCGCCATTCACGCGCACGGCATTCCGACCGACTTTCCCACCGAGGTCCTCGCCGAGGCGAAAGGGGCCGAGCCGCCAGACCCGCGCAAGCGCACGGACTTGCGCGCCATACCGTTTGTGACCATCGATCCCGAAGATGCGCGCGACCATGACGACGCGGTATGGGCCGGGCCGGATGACGATCCGAAGAATCCCGGCGGCACCATCGCACTCGTCGCCATCGCCGACGTCGCACATTACGTGACGCCGGGCTCAGCGTTGGACCGCGAAGCTTACAAGCGCGGCAACTCCGCCTACTTCCCAGACCGGGTCGTGCCGATGCTCCCGGAACATCTCTCCGCCGATCTCTGCTCGCTGAAAGAAGGCGTCGATCGCGCCTGCCTCGCAGTGCGCATGGTGTTCGACCGGAACGGTCGCAAACGACGCCACGAATTTCTGCGCGCGACGATGCGGTCGGCCGCGCGGCTCACCTATGCCCGCGCGCAAGCGGCATTCGACGGCAAGCCGGATAGCGCAATGTCCGATAGTGCGAGGAAGACTCTCGGCGACCTCTGGAAGTGCTACCAAATCCTCATGATCGAACGGAAACAGCGCGATCCGCTCGATCTCGACTTGCCGGAGCGACGCGTGATTCTCGGCAGCGACGGCAAGGTCGAGTCCATTGCTTTTCGCGAGCGGTTGGAATCCATGAAACTCATCGAAGAGTTCATGGTGCTGGCCAATGTCGCGGCGGCCGAAACGCTGGAACAAAAGAAGTCACCGCTCGTCTATCGCATCCATGAGCATCCTTCGAAGGAAAAGCTGTTCGGCTTTTCCGACTATCTGCGCACCATCGGCATCAACTTCGCGAAGGGACAGGTGCTGAAGCCCAGCGTGTTCAACAGAATCCTCGCCCAAGCCAAAGGCGGGCCGCACGAGAACGTCATGAATGACGTCGTGCTGCGCACGCAGGCGCAGGCAGTCTATGCTCCGGCCAATGTCGGCCACTTCGGATTGAACCTCCAGCGCTATGCCCACTTCACCTCGCCAATCCGTCGCTATGCAGACCTCATCGTGCACCGGGCGCTCATCCGCGCGCACGGCTTCGGTGCAGATGGCCTTTCAGACCGCGAGCAGGGACGGCTCGGCGAAATCGCCGAGCACATTTCGATGACGGAGCGGCGCGCCATGGCGGCGGAACGCGATTCGACCGACCGTTATGTCGCGGCCTTCATGGAGGACCGCATCGGCGCGACATTCGATGCCCGCATCACAGGCGTCACGCGCTTCGGACTCTTTGTACGCTTGCGCGAGACCGGTGCCGAGGGGTTGCTCCCCGCCCGCGCGCTCGGCTCCGAATATTTCCGCCACGACGAGCGCAAACACGCCATGGTCGGAGACAGGACAGGCACAACCTACAAGCTTGGCGACGTGGTGGCAGTACGACTTGTCGAAGCTGCGCCTCTGACGGGAGGCTTGCGGTTCGATCTTGCCGAAGCGTCAGCGCCCGTGCGGCGGGCTGGCAGGCGACCGACTCTCAAGGCGCGCTCGCAATCGCACCAACGAAGACGCTAGAGTTCGCGAGATGGCCACCTTCGATTCAGACAATGAGCAGATTGTCGGCGGCGCGCTCCGCCCGAAAGATGCTGCGACGCTGGTGATCGTGAAGCGCGACGGCGGCGTGCCGCGCGTGTTGATGGGTCAACGGCACGGCAACATGGCGTTCATGGCCAACAAATATGTCTTTCCCGGCGGCCGAATCGATCCCGGCGACATGCGTCTTTCCGTGACAAGCCAATTGCGTCCACACGTCGCCGCGCGCGCAGGCCACGGCAGCACGCCCGCCAGGGCACGCGGACTTGCGCTCGCCGCCATTCGCGAGACGTTCGAGGAAACCGGAATCCTCATCGGCGAACGCGCGGACCATCTGCCGCGCACGCGTGCTCCGGCCTGGAAGAAATTCTTCGAGCATAAGGTCTTACCGCGGCTCGACACGTTGGAGATCATCGCCCGCGCCGTGACGCCGCCGAACCGGACGCGGCGCTTCGATGCGCGGTTTTTCATGGTGGACGCCAGCGCCATCGTGCATGAGCTCGAGGAACTGGACAACGAGGAGCTCCTTACCCCGGCCTGGCTCACATTGGACGAAGCGCGCGCACTCGATCTTCCCAGCATCACGCGAACGGTTCTGGACGAGGTCGAAGCCCGCGTCAGAGAAGGCGCGGATCCGTCCCGTCCCATCCCGTTCTATCGCTTTTCGCGCGGCAAAGCCGGCCTCATCCACATCTGATGGCCTAGAGGCCGCGCAAACTTGACAATGAATGCTCGGCGGCTAAATTCCCGGCCCTTCTCATAAAGCCTTCAGGAGTCCGCCCATGGCGAAACCGACCACGGCCAAAATCAAGCTCAATAGCGAAGGCGGCACCGGCTTCTATTACGTCACCAAGAAGAACACGCGCACCATGACTGAAAAGATGACCATCAAGAAATATGATCCGGTGCTGCGCAAACATGTCGTCTTCAAGGAAGGCAAGATTAAATAATCTGGCCTACCGCGCCGCGACCGCAGCCGTCTTTCGTGCCGCTTCGACCCGCTGCACAAACGGCACGATGAACGCGCTCACCAGCGGGACCATCTGCGGGGGCATGTCGTGTCCCCAGCCCTCGATCTCGTGATACTCCGCGCCGGAAATGCACTGAGCCGTGTGTCGACCGCACTCGGGACGAAGCAGCGTATCCGCCGATCCGTGCAGCACCAGCGCCGGCACCTTGAGCGATTTGAGACGTTCCGTGCGCGGCGGTCCGGCCAAAATCGCGGCGTACTGCCTGCTGGTTCCCTCCGGATAGTAGCTCCGGTCGTAGGCCGCGCCGGCCAATGCGGCCGCGCGCTGCTCGTCAAAAGGAAAGCGGGTCGTCGCATAAGTTCGCCTGCCCTTCACGCCATGCGCAATCACCGACGCGCGATCCTGGGCCGGCGGCGGGGTCGTCAGAGCCGCGAGCGCCTCGGGACTGGATGGCGGCAATGACGGGTCGCTGGTCGTGGAGAAGATCGAAATCAGCGAACGGGTTTTCGCCGGATGATCGAGGGCAACAAGCTGCGCGATCATGCCGCCCATGGACGCACCGGCGATATGCGCGCTCTTGATGTTGAGCGCGTCGAGCAGGCCCGCCGCATCGGCAGCCATGTCGTTCAGCGTATAGGGAATGTCGGGCTTGCGCCCTTCGCGTACCGCCTGCAGGACTGCGCGCATGTCGGGAACAATGCCATGCCACTTCTGGGAGAGGCCGACATCGCGGTTGTCGAAGCGGATGAAGCGCAAGCCCGCCCCGGAAAGGCTTTGGCGAAACTCGTCGGACCAGGAGGTCATCTGGCTTCCGAACCCGTTGATCATCAAAAACGGAATGCCGCTCGCCGGGCCCGTCTCGTCATACTCGAGTTCTATGCCGTTGGCCCGGATCTTCGTCATCTGAAGTCTCCCCTTTGCTGCGGAAAGCTTAACGGTTGATGCTTCCTTGACAAGATGGCGGGCCGACCGGAGCTTACGCTTCCTCTTTCGCTGGATTCCATGCGCCGCGCCATCAACCGTCTTGCCAACGAAGTGTTCGACCTGCTCGTCATCGGAGCCGGCGTGACGGGTGCCTGCGTGGCGCGGGACGCCAGCATGCGCGGGCTCAAGGTCGCGCTGATCGAACGCAATGATTTTGCCGGCGCCACGAGTGCGCACAATTCCAAGCTCGTGCATGGCGGGTTGCGCTATCTGCGCAATTTCGAGCTCGGCCTGGTTCGGGAGTCGCTCAAGGAGCGACGCATCTGGCAGCGCATCGCACCGCATCTCGTCCACCCGCTGCCCTTTCTGGTGCCGAGCTACGGCGCCGGCTGGAAAGGGCGAGCGGTCCTGCAAGCGGGCCTCTCACTCTATGACCTGTTGTCCTTCGACAAGGGCTGGCTCGATGATCCTGACCAAAGACTTCCCAACCATTCCTGGCTGAACCGCGACGCCGCCCTGGCGCAGGAGCCGGTCCTCGAAAGGTCAGGATTCGACGGCGCGCTGCAATATTACGACGCGCAGATGTATTCCCCCGAGCGTCTGGCGCTGGAGTGCCTGCTCGATGCCGATGAAAACGGTGCCGCGATCGCGAACTATGTCGAAGGCCGGACGTTGCTTCGTCGCAACGATACCGTCGAAGGCTGCCACGTTCGCGATCTCGAGACCGACAGTACTTTTGATGTGCGCGCCAGACTGACACTCGTCGCGGCGGGTCCTTGGGCGGACATTTTTCTGGAACGCGCGCTCGGCAAACCGTCGTCGCACAAGCTGATGCGCTCAAAGGGCATTCATTTGCTTGTCCCCGCTGTCACACGGACGTCCGCCTTGACCATCGCGGCAGAGGGCAGCCATTTCTTCGTGCTTCCCTGGCACGGACACACGCTGCTCGGCACCACCGACACCGAATTCAAGAACGATCCGGACGATGTCGGAGTGAGCGAAGGCGACATCCGGGACTTTCTGGCCTTCATCAACAAACATCTGCCGGCTGCGAAACTGGCGCGCGACACGGTTGAATTCTTCTATGCCGGTCTCAGGCCGCTGGTGGATGACGGTTCTGGCGACACCTATGGCGCAAGCCGAAGGGCAGAACTCGTCGATCACGGCCAGTCCGATGGCCTCACCGGATTGCTTTCCGCCATCGGCGGAAAATGGACGACGTCGCGCGCGTTGGCGCAGACCGTCGTCGACGCCATCGTCGAAAAACTGAACGTGTCCGCGGCGGACTGCGAGACTGACGAGGATCCAACGGCTGGCGGCGACATCGGTCGTGTTTCGGACTTTCTGGCGGAGCAACGCGCGGAGCACGCCGATCTTGCTTCCGTCGACCACCTGTCGCGCCTCTATGGTTCGCGATTGCCCGATATGCTGGCGGAGGCGAACAATCGTCCCGAGTTGCGCTTGCCGCTCGGCGCCGCGGGCGACATCGCTGCGCAAGTCGTGTTCGCTATCCGCGAGGAAATGGCTCTGCATCTGAGCGATGTCGTGATGCGCCGTACCTGCATGGGCCAGGTGGGCACGCCTCCAAGCACGGCATTGGACTCGGCGTCGCGGATCATGGCGGCTGAACTTGGATGGAGCGAGGAACGCCGCAATACCGAGATCGCCGCACTCGCGCCATGGTTCAAGACGCGGCAAGCGGCATGAGCGCATTCGTCGTCGTCAATCCGCGCTCAGGCAACGGCCGCACCGGCCGCGAATGGAAGTCGATCGAGCACGCACTGGGCGCGGTCTATCCCGCCATGTCGGTCGGCTTCACGAGGAAGCGGGGCGAAGCGACCGCGCTCGTCCGCTACGCCCTGCGCGAAGGGCACCAGGAGATCGTCGCGGTAGGCGGCGACGGCACGATCAACGAAGCGGTCAACGGCATGTTCGATGCCAGCGGCACAGCCCCGCAGGACAGCGTCTTTGCCTTCGTCACCAGCGGCACTGGAGGCGACTTTCGCAAGACCTTCGGCATCGAGCCCGGCACCGAAGCCGCCATCGAGCGGCTCAAGCATGGGCGTATCCGACGGATCGACGCCGGGCGGGTTGGTTGTCTGAGCAAGACCGGCGAGCCGACCGCGCGCTACTTCGTCAATATCGCTTCGTTCGGCCTTTCCGGTGTGATCGTGGATTCCGTCAACCGCGCGCGTATTGCGAAATTGTTCGGCGGCTCGTTTGCCTTTGGCTTCCACAGCAGCCTCGCGATGGTGCGCCATCGCATCCGTACTGTACGAATCATCGTCGACGGACTCGAAGATGAAATCGCTTCGGTCTCGACGGTGGCTGTCGCGAACGGGCAATATTTCGGGGGCGGCATGCGCGTGGCTCCGGGCGCCGTCATCGACGACGGCCGCTTCGACGTCGTCATCATGGGTGGTGCACCCAAGGGGCAGTCTCTCTCCGATCTGAAGCTCATCTACACGGGCGAACACATCAAAAAGCCGTACGTTCGGGTGCTCCAAGGACAGCACGTGGTGGTCGCCCCGGTCGCGGAAACCAGAGGACAGGCAGTCCTGATCGAGACGGATGGCGAGGCCGCCGGAAGACTGCCCGCCACGTTCGAGATTTTGCCGCGCGCACTCAATCTGCGATGCTGAGCCGGGCGGGGGACGCGTTGAGATGAGTATCGACCACAGCAACATCCGCTGGAACGGCTGGGGCTGGACTGCGCACAAAGACAAGCTCGCAGAGCAGGACGGCCTTTGGACATGGCTTGCCGCGGAACTCGGAATGCCCGCGCTTCTGGCCACGCCGGCGCGTCCGTTGGAGAGCATCGCTGTCGTGCCGTCGCGACTGACAGCCGCCGAACGTGCCAGACTGGTCGAGATTCTCGGAGCCGAGCGCGTACGCGATGACACGTTCGAACGCGCGTTCCATGCGCGCGGTCGAAGCTATCACGATCTCATTCGAATGCGCGCGGGTGACCTTTCGACGGTTCCCGATGCGGTTCTCTATCCACGCACCACCGAAGAGGTTCAAGCGATCCTGGCGATGGCCGGCGAAACCGGTATCGCAATCGTTCCCTACGGCGGGGGGACAAGCGTTGTCGGCGGCGTCAGCGCCATCCGGGGCCGATTCAAATCCGTCGTGACACTCGACATGTCGGTCATGGACCGCATCGTCGACATCGATCCGCAAGCCATGACGGCAACATTCGAGAGTGGGATTTATGGTCCCGCGCTCGAGAAGGCGTTGCAGGTAAAGGGCCTCACGCTCGGCCATCATCCGCAATCGTTCGAGTTTTCGACGCTTGGCGGCTGGATCGCGCATCGCGGCGCCGGACAAGGATCCAATCGGTATGGACGTGCCGAGGATTGGCTCGTGGCCGCGAAGCTGGTGACCCCGCGTGGGATTCTACAAACGGGCGGTTTTCCCGCATCCGCCACCGGTCCACGCCTCAACGATCTCGTGCTCGGATCCGAAGGCGTCTTCGGAATCATCACGGAGGCCACGGTTCGCCTTCACGCGGCACCGGCGGCAAGCGAATACTACGGCTATCTCTTCAAGGATTTTGCCAGCGGCATTGCCGCAATCCGCCAGGCCGAGGCGAGTGGTGTGGGCGCCACGATGTTGCGGCTGTCGGACCAAGCCGAGACGAGATTCTATCGCGCCTTCGGAACGCTTGGGAAAAAGCGCTCGTTTCGCGAGCGATTTGCGCAACTCTACCTCGACAATCGCGGCTTCGATGAGAAAGCCTGCGCGCTGATTGCCGGCTTCGAAGGCGAGACGACGGCCGTCGCCGACGCGCGCCTTAAGTTCGACGCCCTCGCCAGGAAGCATGGCGCGATGGCGCTGGGCGAGACACAAGGGCAACGCTGGAAAGAGGGACGCTTTAATGGACCCTATCTTCGCGATCCGATGATGGACCGCGGTGTCGGAGTCGATACGCTCGAAACGGCGGCCAGTTGGTCCAGACTGGACACGCTCCATGTCTCAGTGCGCGATGCGCTCGAAAGCGCGGTCCGGGAGACTGCGCCCCGCGCCGGAGGGCGCGGCATCGTCGGTTGTCACGTAAGCCATTCCTACATCGATGGTGCGAGCCTTTATTTCACCTGCATCTTTCCGCGCCAGCTCGATGACGAGCTCGGTCAGTGGCGCACCATCAAGAAGGCCGCAAGCGATGCCATCATCAGGAATGGCGGCACGATCAGCCATCATCACGGGATCGGCGAGGACCACCTGCCCTGGCTCGCGGCGGAGAAAGGTTCCCTCGGGATCGACATTCTGCGCGCCATAAAAATGGCGCTCGATCCCAAAGGCATCATGAACCCGGGAAAGCTTATACCGGGTTGACGCCTTCGCGCATCGCGGCGGCCGCGGCGGCGATGGCTTCCCGCGCCTTCGGGATGAAACTGCGCATGCTGAAGAAGCCGTGCACCATGCCGGGATAGTTCACATAGGTGACGGGCACCGCACACTTGTCCAGCGCGTCGGCATAGGCCTTGCCTTCGTCGCGCAACGGATCGAAGCCTGCGGTGATCACATAAGCCGGCGGAAGACCCGACAGGTCCGGACAACGCAGCGGCGAGAGCCTCGGATCGTTGCGGTGATCCTTGTCCGGCGCATAAAGCCGCGTGAACCAGTCCATTCCCTCCTTTTCCAGGAAGTACCCCTTGGCGTTCTCCCGCATGGAGGGCGTGTCGGGTGCGCCGAGCTGCGCCACGGGATAGATCAGAAGCTGGAAGGCGATTGCGGGACCGCCTGCGCGGGCGAGTTGCGCAACCACCGCAGCGAGATTTCCGCCGGCGGAATCGCCGCCGACCGCGAGACGGCTGGCATCGATGCCAAGCTCGGCTGCATTTGCCGCGACCCATAGGGTCGCCGCAAAGCAATCATCGACCGCAGCGGGAAACGGATGTTCCGGCGCCAGGCGATAATCGACGGAGACGACGCGAAAACCGCTCTGGTTGCACAGAACGCGACAGAGATCGTCATGTGTGTCCAGATCGCCAAGGACAAAACCGCCGCCGTGAAAGAAGACCAGGCCCGAAAGCACCGAACTGCTCGTCGCGACCGGCGTATAGATCCGCACGCCAAGATTGCCGCCTGGGCCTGGGATAGTGCGATCCTCGACTTTGCCGATGGGCGTATCGTTCTTGCGGAAGATAGAGAGCTTCATCGTCGCACGGGCAGCTTGCGGTCCGATTTCCCAGCTCTTGGGAAGTTTCAGGGCCGCCATCTGGTCGAGAAGCGCTCTGACGTTTTTATCCAACGACATCGTCGGGCTCCGAACTACTTCGCGTTCAGGATCGCGCCGATGGCTTTCGCCGCGCTTGTCAGCGCAGCATGTGCCTGAGGCAGAAACGACTGCATGTAGATGAAGCAATGGACCATGCTGTCATGGTCTTCGACGGTGACCTTCACGCCCGCCGCTTTCAACTTGTCGGCATATTCGACACCTTCGTCGTGCAACGGGTCGTAACCACCGAGCATCACATAGGCGGGCGGCAGGCCGGAAAAGTCCTTCGCACGCAGCGGCGAGATTTTTGGATCGGACTTGTCGGCGTCGCTCGGCAAATAGGAGTCGTAGAACCAATCCAGCGTTTCCTTCTCCAGGAAATAGCCAGCCTCGAACTCGCGCAAGGACTTTGTGATCTCGCCGATCTGGGTGACCGGAAAGAGCAGCATCTGGCAAGCCAGCGTCAGGCCACCCTTTGCCTTTGCAAGATGCGTGACCTGAGCGGCAAGCGCGCCCCCGGCGGAATCGCCGCCGACCGCAATCCGGTTGGCGTCGACACCGATATGCGCCGCGTTGGCGCAGACCCAAGCGAGCGTTGCGAACGCGTCGTCGATGGCCGCGGGATATTTGTTCTCCGGCGCGAGACGATAGTCGACGGAGATAACGCGAAATCCGCCCTCGTTCGCCATGATGCGGCACAGGCCGTCATGGGTCTCGATGTTGCCGATCACGAACCCGCCGCCGTGATAGTAGATCAGAGCGGGCATCGGATCGCGCCCGGCGGCGACAGGCGTGTAGATGCGGATGGGAATGGGCCCACCAGGTCCAGGAACCGCCAGATTCTCTGTTTTGCCGACAGGAACGTCCTTCGGGCCGACGAGCTGCATCAGGCCAACGAAGATTTCTCGCGCGGCGACCGGACCGGCCTCGGACATCTTGGGTCCGGGTACAGCGGCCATCTGATCGAGAAAACCCTTCACCAATGGATCGAGCGGCATAAAGCTTCAAATTCCTCGCATAATCGAATGCGAGTTTGGCCAGAACCGCCAAGCGAGTGCAAGCTCAGTGAAGGGTGATCTGCCGGGAGGGATCGAGGCGGCGTTCGACGATGTCGTCGAGGAATACGCACACGGTCAGCCAGAACCGCGCGCGATCGATGGCCCCTTCCGCCTCAAAGGAGACGACCGCGCGGCGCGCATAGTCCATGGCCGCCGCGCCATGCTCTTCGGCAAGATCGGAGGCGATGCGGTACAGGTCGTCTGCGCTAAGGTGCATGAGCGGATCCCCGAACGTGCAATACGACCACGTTCTGGTAATCGCCGGGTTAACGCGCACTAAACCCTGATTTACCCAATGGAAACAGCGTCACCCACCGCTATCCGGCCGCCGGATAGAACCTTGCAACACACCCCTCCACGCCACTTCGGCGTCAATGCCGCCTTCAGTCCTGTGTGAGCCTGCTCCATCAGCATGCACGGCTCGGTCTCTTGCATGATTTCGAGCGTGACGTCGCCGATGCGGATTTTGCCGCCGACGCTTTGAGGTGCGTCCACACCCGCTACCAAGAGGTTGGCGCGTCGCGTGGTCCATGGCAGCTCAACGTCGAGTTCGCGGCAAGCATCCTCCCAGCTCTCGCGAAAAAGCACTGTGACCTGGCGATTGAGTTTGCGGCCGCGTGCATCGCCGTCGATGCCGGCCTCGACCGTGATGTTCGAAGACTCCATCTTCTGCAATGGTGCACGAAGTTCGGCGACCTTGGCGATGCCGATGAGTTTTCCCGTCATGGTATTTCGATCACCTCCGGCTGGGGCGCTGAGGAAAACAACTTGTCGACCAGCGCCCTTCGACGATCCATCGTCGCGCGTTGATTAACGTAGCCCTTGTCCGTGATCTCGTGACCATCCACCGATGGCGGCTCGGCCATGAGGAGAATGCGTTTCACGCGGGTCGACGAACCGCTTTGGGCCTTGTTGTAGGCAGAAAACTTCTCCTGCACGAAAGCGCGAATCGCAGGATCATTGACCCATTCGGCAGGATAGGACTTGCCGCAGATCGCCTTTGCCGCCGCAGCGACGGGCCAGGCGAGAAGTCCGACAAAGGGCTTGTCCTGTCCGCAGACGACGCAGTCGAAAAAGAGCGGCGATGCCGCGGCGACCGCTTGCGCCCGCAACGTACCGGCGGAGACCCAGGTGCCGCTGTCGAGCTTGAAATCCTCCGTCACGCGGCCGTCGAAGACGAGCCCTTGCATGGGATCGTTCTCATCGAGGAACTTGGCAGCATCGCCGAGCGAATAGAATCCCTCTTCGTCGAACGCCGCCTTGGTGAGATCGGGACGTTTGTGATAGCCGGGTGTCACCGTCGGACCTTTGACGCGTACTTCGAGTTTGGTGCCGTTGGGCACAAGCTTCAGCGTGATGCCCGGCAACGGCAGTCCGATAAGCCCAACGCGCTCGGTGATCCAATGAACCACGGTCACGCCTTGCGTTTCCGTTGCGCCGTACATCGTCGTCATCGGGATGCGCTGGCCGACGGCGGCGATCGCGAGGGCTTGAAACCGCTCGTAAATATCCTGGCTCAGCGTCGCGCCGCCATATCCTGCCATGCGCAGCTTGGCAAAGAAGTGATCGCGCAAGCTGTCGTCTCTTTCCATGGCGTCGCAAAGCCAGCCGAACGCGATGGGCGCGGTGCCGATCGCGAGCGGCGTGATGTCGCGCAGATTGCGGATCGTCTCATCGAACAGGCCGGGCAGAGGCTTGCCGGCGTCGAGATAGATCGTGCCGCCTGCGTTCATCGCGCCATTGAAGCCGATATTGCCGGCGGAGATGTGGTTCCAAGGCATCCATTCGAGGCTCTGCGGAACTTCGTTGGGATCCGACACTTCGGTGCGAAGCGCTTCTTGCGCCGCGATCACCGCGCACATCATGCCGTGCGTCTGCACCACGCCCTTGGGCATGCCGGTCGAGCCGGAGGTAAACAAAAACTTCGCCGTTGTGGTGTGATCGATCTTTTCCAACGCGGTGGCGACATCCGGCCCAGCATTCGTGCGGATGAGATCGCTATAAGGCGTCGTGGGGCGATCCGCGATGGGCGTTACCGTCACGACCTCGACCCCGTCGAGCGGAAGTGCGGCAAGAGCACGCGCGAAGAGCGGTCCTTGATCGGCGAAGATCATCTTGGGTTCGGTGACCGAAAACACGTGCTTCAGCTTGGAATGATCGCCGGACATCAGCGAATAGGCGACCGAGACAGGCGCAATCGGGATTCCGGCCAGCATCGCGCCGAGCGCCATTGTCGCGTGCGTGATGGCGTTGCCCGACAGGATCATCAAAGGCGTTTCGCCATTCATGCCGCGCGATAACAGCGCCTGGGCGATGGCATTGGCTCTTGCATAGGCCTCGCCATAGGTGATGAACCGCCAGTCGCCTGTCTTGCCGCCCTCAAGCGGAGTGCGTTCGGCGATGAAATTGCGCTCGGGATGCTTGAGGGCGCGGTCCTGGAAAAGATGGGCGATGGAGCGATGCATCGGCCCCAAGGCGTGTGTGGAGTCGATGTACACGGTGCCGTCGGCTTTTTTGCGTACCTCCAGCGAAGGCGCCTTTTGCGGCAACGGCCGAAAGGGCGGCAGTTCGGTGCCTTTCACTTGCAAATTCATAGGCTTGCTCCTTCGGACGACGAACTACACTTCATCGCCGTTATTCATTATATTTCCCCGCATGTTCCGGTATAATTGCTGACTCTCAGCGAGGGTTCGTGGCATGCGCGGCAAGACCGTGTTGCTCATCATCGGCGGCGGCATCGCGGCGTACAAGTCCCTCGAGCTCATTCGAAGGCTCAAGGAGCGAGGCGCGGCGGTCCGAGTCATCCTGACACATGCGGCCACGCAATTCGTCACGCCGCTTTCCGCGGCTTCACTCTCGGGCGAAAAAGTCTTCCAGGACCTCTTCAGCCTCACCGATGAATCCGAGATGGGACACATTCAATTGTCCCGTTCGGCGGATCTTGTCGTGGTGGCGCCGGCCACCGCCGATCTCATGGCCAAGCTTGCCAGCGGGCACGCCAACGATCTGGCCTCGACGACGCTTCTCGCGACGGACAAGCGCGTGTTGATGGCGCCGGCGATGAATGTGCGCATGTGGAACCATCCCGCCAACCAGCGAAATCTCAAGACCCTCAAAGCCGACGGCGTGATGTTTGTCGGACCGAATGAAGGCGACATGGCCTGCGGCGAATTCGGTTCTGGCCGCATGGCCGAACCGGACGAAATCGCGGACGCCGTCGAGTCCTATTTCAGCACGGACGAACATGCGCTCGACGGCGTCAAGGCGCTCGTCACCGCTGGTCCGACGCAGGAACCGCTCGATCCGGTGCGTTTCATCGCCAATCGCTCGTCGGGAAAGCAAGGTTACGCCATCGCGGGCGCGCTCGCCCGTGCGGGCGCGAGCACCGTGCTCGTTTCCGGTCCAGTCGAGCTTGCGCCGCCGCCGGGGGTGCGGCTTCTCAAGGTCACGACCGCGCGCGAAATGCTGGCGGCATGCGAAGCCTCGCTGCCCGCCGATGTCGCGGTCTGCACCGCTGCTGTCTCCGATTGGCGGCCGGACGTTGCGGCCAACAACAAGATCAAGAAGGACAAGGAAGCCGCAGCGCCGAAAATCCGCCTCGTCGAAAATCCCGATATCCTGGCAACGCTTGCGAGACACCAGCAGCGGCCGCACCTGTTGATCGGTTTCGCAGCGGAAACAGAGAATGTCGTCACCCATGCGACGGCGAAGCGTTTGCGCAAAGGCTGCGACTGGATTGTCGCGAATGATGTGAGCCCGCATACCGGCATCATGGGCGGGGACCGCAACACCGTTCATCTCATTACAGCAGACGGCACAGAAAGCTGGCCCGAGCTTGCCAAAACGGAAGTCGGAGAACGCCTGAGCGCACGCATCGCCCAGAGCCTGAAGGGCAAGGCGGCATGAAGGTCTCGGTTCAGCGTCTGCCGCATGCTTTGGGAATCGCCCTCCCCGCCTATGCAACCGAAGGCTCCGCTGGGATGGATCTCGTTGCAGCCGTCGAAACGGACATCGAACTTCTGCCGGGAAAGCGTGCCGTCGTGCCGACCGGCTTTTCGCTCGAACTGCCGAACGGCTTCGAAGCGCAGGTGCGGCCGCGTTCCGGCCTTGCGGCCAATCACGGCATCACAGTCCTGAATACGCCTGGCACGATCGATTCGGATTATCGCGGCGAGGTGAAGATCATCCTGATCAATCTGGGCGACGCGCCTTTCGTGGTCACGCGCGGAATGCGCATCGCGCAGATGATCATCGCGCGCCACGAACGCGCCGAACTCGTCGAGCGCCCCGCTCTTTCGCAAACCGCACGCGGCAGCGGTGGACACGGTTCCACCGGGCTCCACGCGCTGAAACAAGCCTGAACCATGCTGAAACTTTCGCGCAAAACACTCTTGGCGCTCGAGGCCGTCATCGACATCGCCTTCAATGCACGACCCGAACCGGTGCAGGCCAAGGAAATCACCGCCCGCCAGGGTGTGCCGCAACGCTATCTCGAGCAGGTCATGCAGCAGCTTGTGCGCGCCGGCGTGCTCAAGGGCGTGCGCGGTCCGCGCGGAGGGTATCGCCTGGCCAAGGAGCGGCGGCGGATTTCCGTAGGCGATGTCGTGCGCGTGGCCGAGAGTCTCGAGGATGAAGAGACCGAGGTGATCGATCCGCGTTCCGATCTCGGCATCCGCATCGTGTCGCCGCTGATCCAGTCGCTTCAGGACGAAGTGATGGCGCGGCTGGACGCGATTTCGATAGAAGATCTTTGTCAACGGGCGCGCGCGCAAGGCGTCGACTGCGGCGGCGGCAGCACCGCCGACTTCACGATCTAGGAGGCAAGTATGGAAGTAGGCAAGCCAGGACGTGGACGCATCTATGACTCCATCACCGAGACCATCGGCGACACGCCATTGGTGCGGTTGGTGCGCCTTCCCAAGGAGGCGGGCGTCAAGGCCGACATCCTCCTGAAGCTCGAATTCTTCAATCCGATCGCGAGTGTGAAGGACCGCATCGGTGTTTCGATGATCGAAGCGCTCGAGAAGCAGGGCATCATTGCGCCAGGAAAATCGACGCTGGTCGAGCCGACGAGCGGTAATACGGGCATCGCGCTCGCCTTCGTCGCGGCCGCGAAGGGTTACAAGCTCATCCTCGTCATGCCGGAGTCGATGTCGATCGAACGGCGCAAGATGCTCCTGATCATGGGCGCCGAAGTCGTCCTGACCGAGGCGGCGAAAGGCATGAAGGGCGCGATCGCCAAAGCGCAGGAGATCGTGGCCTCGACACCTGGCGCGATCATTCCGCAGCAGTTCGAAAATCCCGCCAACCCCGATATCCATCGCCGCACCACGGCCGAGGAGATCTGGAACGACACCAAGGGCGGAGTCGACGTGGTGATCTCGGGTGTCGGCACCGGCGGCACGATCACCGGTGTCGGCCAGGTGCTGAAGGCGAAGAAACCAAGCGTGAAGATGATCGCGCTGGAGCCGGAGGATTCGCCGATCCTCTCCGGCGGCCAACCGGGACCGCACAAGATCCAAGGCATCGGCGCGGGCTTCGTGCCGGCGATCCTGGACCGCAAGGTCATCGACGAAGTCATCACCATCTCGAACGAGACCGCCTTCGAGACGGCGCGCAAGACGGCGCGGCTGGAAGGAATCCCGGTCGGCATTTCCTCCGGCGCGGCAATTGCCGCGGCTCTCGAAGTCGGCGCGCGAGCGGACATGGCGGGCAAGATGATCGTCGCGATCATTCCCTCTTTCGCCGAGCGCTATCTGTCGACCGCCCTGTTCGAAGGGCTCTGACCGCGCACGATGACGAAGGACGCGTTCTTCACGCGGGAGGGCGAGAGCTACATTCCCGGACCGCCCTGTCGCGGGCCGTGGAATCCGAACTCGCTGCATGGCCGCGTCATGATCGGGCTGATCGGCTTCGAGCTCGAACGGCAGCACGGCGGCGAAGCGTGGATGCCGGTCAGATTGACGGTCGACATGTATCGCCTGCCCGACTTCTCGCCGATCACGGCCGTGACTCGCGTCGTGCGCGGCGGGCGGCGCATCAAGGTCGTGGACTGCGAACTGATGAGCGGCGGCAAGAGCGTCGGACGTGGGACGTGCCAGTTCCTGTTGCGCTCGGAGAATGCACCGGGTGTCACCTGGAGTCCGCCCGACTGGAACGTGCCGAGACCCGACGCGCTCCCGGAACCGCCGCGTGGTCAGTTCGGCGAGCGCATGTGGAAGATGCGCAACATCGACGATCCCTTCGATGGCAGGGCGACGCGGCGCCGCGCCTGGATGAGCGAGATCCGCGAGCTGGTCAAAGGCTCGCCGCTCACGCCGTTCACCCGCGTCGCGGTCGCCGCCGACTTCACCAGCCCGCTCGCCAACCGCAGCGAAACCGGCCTCGGCTACATCAACACCGACGTCACGGTCTATCTCCATCGCCTGCCGGTCGGCGAATGGTTAGGCTTCGAAGCAATCAACCATCATGCGAGCGACGGCGTCGCGATCGGCGAGAGCTTTCTCTATGACGTCGAAGGCGCCATCGGGTCGGTGAGTTGCGCGGCGCTACGCCAGTCACGCGACTAGTGCTGCGCTCGTCTCAAAACTCCTTCTTCATGAAGAAAAACCGGTGCCCCGGCGGAAACTCTGCAATCTCGCCGACCAGCGAATAGCCGAGCTTTTCGTAAAGCGGACGCGCCTGGAAGCTGAAGGTTTCAAGATAGGAACCACGACAGCCTCGCGACTTCGCATACGCCTCCGCCGCGCTCACCATCGCGCGCGCATGACCCCGGCCGCGCGCCGGCTCGGCAATCCACACGATGCTGATGTGCAGCCACCCGCCCCAGATCTGGCCGAGGACGCCGCCCAGCACTTCGTCGTCCGCCGAGCGCAGATAATACTGCACGGGGTAATAGGCCGGCAGGCCCGTCGTCGCGATGTTGTAGTTGTCGACGCCGTTGATGACGAATTGCTTCGGTCCGTCATTGTGCGGCTCGAAGGAAATCCGCAGGTCGAGAGCCTTCTTCACGGCTTGCCCAATGTCTCTTCGAAGAGATCGCGCATCGCGGCCCAGGAGCGGCGATCGGTCGGCGCGTGATATTTGAAGTGCGGCATGTTGAGCGCATCCACCGACTTGTCGCTGAAGCTGTGGCCGGCGAGCGCATAAGTGATGAACTGGCAATCGGCGCCGGCATCCTTCATCAGCGAAAGAAAGTGCTCGCGCGCCTCGGGTGGAATGAGCGGATCGAGCTGTCCGGCGCAGACCATGACTTTCGCCTTCACGGGACGTTCATCCTTCTGAGCCAAGGCTGTCGGACCCGACATGCCGGGATGGAAGGC
>Ga0068857_100000306_pt1 | contig 33947 bp, 29 predicted proteins | sample KBSCornC72_FD_66591 | JGI IMG/M metagenome (GOLD analysis project Ga0068857, IMG submission 66591) | Corn rhizosphere microbial communities from Kellogg Biological Station, Michigan, USA - KBS Corn C7-2 | ecosystem: Host-associated > Plants > Roots > Rhizosphere > Soil ...
CGTCGTCGGTGTTCGGGTTCTCGGAACGTGTGTTCTTCACCATCGCTGGTGCACTCCTCGTCCGGATCGCGGCCGCGCCACGCCGGGTACTCTCGTGTGCGACACCCCTCGAGGCCCCGCAAATCCTGTGTTTTGCGCCCTGTCACTGCGCGGCGCGGATATCGCGGTTCGCGATCCTGCGCTTCGGAACTGGCTGTCCGTCACGTGCTGCACGAGTCGCCTGCTTTGTGCGAGCTGACTCTGTGCGCTCGTGGCCCGATTCGCTCCGCCGCAGGTGTGCGGAGGAGCGTGCCCGGTCAAGCTGTCTGTGGTGTCGTCGCGAGCGCGGCTCGTAACGACTTCTCGGCAATTATCGCATGCCGGGGCGATTGTGGGCGTATCCCCACCCTCGCGTTGCCATAATCAGCGCGTGACCGACGCCGTGACTGCGCCCCGCCGCCCCTGGATCTTCGCGATCTTCCTCGTCGTGGCCGGTGCCGCCGGCTGGTGGGCCGCCTTCCAGTTGACGCTCGACAAGTTCATCGCCTACGAGCACCCGAACCAGAAACTCAGCTGCGACTTCGGCTTCATCGTGCAGTGCACCGCCAATCTGAACTCGCCAGAGGGCTCGGCCTTCGGATTTCCGAATCCGATCATCGGGCTGGGCGGGTTCGCGGCCGTGATTGCCGTCGGCGTCAGCCTGCTGGCCGGTGCCCGATTCGCTCGCTGGTACTGGATCGCGTTCAACCTGGGCATCGCCGGCGCCCTGGCCTTTGTCATCTTCCTGATCCGCCAGAGCATCTTCCACCTCGGCACGCTGTGCCCCTGGTGCATGCTCGTCTGGTCGGCGACCATTCCGCTGTTCTTCGCGGTGACGATCCGGAATCTCGCGGAGGGCGTCTATGGCGAGGGCGCGAGCCGGGTCGGGAAGGTGCTGCGGCCCTGGATCGTCCCGATCACCGTGATCTGCTACGTGATCGTCGCCCTGATCGCGCAGCTGCAGCTCAATGTGCTGTCAGCCGTGAAACTGTGACGCACCCTGTCGATATCCAGCATTCCCCGAACAGAATCCAATAGGTTCAGCCCGTGCCCGATCAACGCCAGACCAAGAACGACAAGCGCGAGGCCGCGCGCGAGCAGGCGCGGCTGACGCGCGAGAAGCAGAAGCGTCAGGAGCGGATGCGCCGGTGGCTCATCCCGACCGGCGTGACCGTCGTGGTCGTGGCCATCGTCGCGATCGTCGTGCTCGTCGTCTCGACGAGCGCGCCCGCACCGCAGACCGCCGCCGGTCCGAAGAACATGATCAGCGACGGCATCCTGTTCACCGGGGTCGACGGAAAGGTCACCCCGACCGCCACTCCCGCGATCAAGGCGAAGGGCACCCCGACGCCGACCACGCAGAAGAACGACGGTCTCGCCCACATCGTGACCTACGTCGACTTCGCGTGCCCCGTCTGCCAGGCGTTCGAGCAGGCGAATGCGGGCAACATTCAGCAACTCGTCGCCGCGGGCAAGGCCACGCTCGAGGTGCACCCGATCGCGATCCTCGACCGCAGCTCGCTGGGCGCGCGCTACTCGAGCCGCGCGAACGACGCCGGCGCGTGCGTCGCCAACTTCGCCCCGGACAGCTTCCTGGATGTCATGGCCGAGATGTACGCGAAGCAGCCGGCCGAGCAGACGACAGGTCTGACCAACAGTCAGATCGTCCAGCTCGTGCACTCCGCGGGTCTGAGAAATGCCGACGTCGACAAGTGCATCAGCGGCGAGAGTTTCAAGTCGTGGACGGCAGCGGCGACTCAGCGAGCCCTCACGGGACCGCTGCCGAACACGGATGTCACCTCGGTGCAGGGCACGCCCACGGTTCTGGTCAACGGGAAGCAGTTCAACCCGACCAATGGCTTCGGCAACGCCGACGACTTCACCAGCTTCGTGCAGCAGGTTCTCGCCGGCTGACCGACGCCCTCCGCGTCAGGCGAACCAGAGAGCGAGCTCGCGGGCCGCGCTCTCGAGCGAGTCGCTGCCGTGCACCAGGTTCTGCTGCACGGCGAGGCCCCAGTCGCGACCGAGGTCGCCGCGGATGGTCCCCGGCGCGGCGGTGGTCGGATCGGTCGTGCCCGCGAGCGAGCGGAAGCCCTCGATGACGCGATTGCCGGTCACGCGGATCGCGACCACGGGGCCGCTCTGCATGAACTCCACCAGGGGCTCGTAGAACGGCTTGCCCTCGTGCTCGGCGTAGTGCTGGGCGAGGAGATCGCGATCGGCCTGCAGCATCCGGATGTCCACCAGCTGATAGCCCTTCGCCTCGATGCGGCGCAGGATCTCGCCGGTCAGGTTGCGCGCGACGCCGTCCGGCTTGACGATCACCAGGGTCTCTTCGGTCTGCTCGATGGGGGTGGTCACGGGGTGTCTCCTTCGGGGGCGGTGCCGGGTGGGGTGGCAGTTTCGATGGTCTCAGGATGAGCGGCCTCGTACTCGCGCCGCTTGCGATCGATCTGGCGGCCGCGCACGAAGCACCAGATCCAGAACGCCGCGAAGCCGGCGCCGACGACGTACATCACGGGGTTGAGCAGGCCGAGAGCGATGAGCCCGGCCTGGATCAGCCAGCCCACCACGAGCCCGACCGGCCAGCGCATCAGCGACATGGTGATCAGGATCACGACGACCCCAGCCGCTCCCCCGCCGAAGGCGATGGCCGGCGGGAGTGTCTTGAGCCCGAACAGCACAAGCGTCACGAAGAACAGCAGCACGGCTTCGAGAAGCAGCACGATCGAGAGGAGGCTCTCGGTCGTGGTGCGGCGGCGACGGGGGCGCGGAGGTCTCGATGCAACGGCTTCGCCGTCACTCGATGCGCTCACGGCTTCCACCCCTCGGTCGCGGCGCGCTCCATCGCCTCGCCCACCAGGGTGATGGATCCCGTGATCAGCACGGCGCGACGCGGCGACTCGCGCGCCCACTCGCGCGCCCTGTCGAGGGCGTCGTCGGGCTGACCGATCGTGACCACGGCATCCTGTCCGGCGAGTTCGGCCACCAGTTCGCCGAGATCGTCAGCCGGGATCGCACGCTCGGAGTGCGAGTTGGTCGCGATGAAGTGATCGACCGCCGGCGCGAGTTCGCGGATGATGCCCGCGGCATCCTTGTCGCGCAGCACGGACAGCACGACCGTCCACTCGTCGAAGTCGAAGTACTCGCCGAGCGCGGCAGCCAGGGCTCGCGCGCCGTGCGGGTTGTGCGCGGCATCCACGAGCACGGTGGGCTCGATGCCGATGAGCTGCAAGCGTCCGGGTGAGGTCACCGTGCCGAGCCCCTCGCTGACCACGTCGTCGGCCAGCGGAACGGTCCCGTCGCCGAGGAAGGTCTCGACGGCCGCGAGCGCCACCGCCGCGTTCTGCGCCTGATGGTCGCCGTAGAGCGGCAGGTACACGCCCTCGTAGTGACCGGCGCGCCCGCGCACATCGATGACCTGACCGCCGACCGCGACGGTGGTCGACTCGAGCGCGAAGTCGACCGCCTCGATCGAGATGGTCGCCTCGTCGAGCCTGGCGGCCTCGCGCAATTCGTCGAGCGCCTCGATGGATTGCATGGCCGTGACGACCGACGCGGCGGGCTTGATGATCCCGGCCTTGGTGCGCGCGATCTCGGCCACCGTGTTTCCCAGCCGCGCCTGATGATCCAGGGCGATCGGGGTGAACACGGCAACCTGGCCATCCGCGACATTCGTCGAATCCCACTCGCCCCCCATGCCGACCTCGAGCACGACGACGTCCACCGGCGCGTCGGCGAAGATCGCGAAGGCCAGCACGGTGAGCGCCTCGAAGAAGGTCAGCGGCTCGTCGTCGTTGGCGATCAACTCGGCGTCGGTCATCAGCAAGTAGGGCGTGATGTCGTCCCAGTTGCGCGCGAATGCCTCGTTGGTGACCGGCCGTCCGTCGATGACGATCCGCTCGTTCACCCGCACCAGATGCGGGCTGGTCAGCAGGCCGGTCTTCAGGCCGGTGGCGCGCAGCAGCGATTCGATCATCCTGCTGGTCGAGGTCTTGCCGTTGGTTCCGGTGATGTGCACGATCGGTGCGGCGCGCTGCGGGTCGCCGAGCAGCTCGACCGCGCGGCGAGTCGGCTCGAGGCGCGGCTGCGGGCTGCCCTCGCCGATGCGCTGGAGCAGCTCGCGGTACGCCTCGTCCGCGGCTTCCTGGTGTTCCGCCTCGTACGCGGCGGCTTCGGCCTCGTCGAACTCCGAGTCATCGGAGCCCGGGATGTCGGGCAGACCCAAGAAGTCGCCCTCCAGCGCGGCCAGCTCGTCGTCGGACTCACCGTCGTTCGGGCCGCCCACGATGTCGCTCACGCGCGCTCCCCTTCCGCCTTCGACACCGCGATCGTCACGGAGGAATCCGATCCCACCGGGGTGCCATCCGTGCCGGTCTCAGCCTCGCGGGCCACCAAAGCGACCGCAAGGGTCTCCCCCGCGATCAGCTCGCGGTGGGTCTCGATGGCGGTGACCACCGCGGCGTCTCCGCTGATGGTGAGCGAGATGCGGTCGCCCACGTCGAGTCCGGCATCCTTGCGCGCCTGCTGCACGGCGCGCACGACGTCCCGTGCGAGGCCCTCCGCCTCCAGCTCGGGCGTGAGATGGGTGTCGAGCACGATGAATCCGCCGCCCGGAAGCAGCGCGATCGCCGTCTCGGGATCCGTGACGTCGATGTCGAGGGTGAACTCGCCCTCGTGCAATTCGACGTCGCCGACGCTCACCACCGGGTCGGCGGACCAATTGCCGGCCTTCGCCTCGCGGATCACGTCCTGCACCCCCTTGCCGAGCCGCGGTCCCAGGGCCCGCGCGTTGATGGTCAGCCTCTGCTCGAGTCCGTGCACGACCAGGCTGTCGGGCGTGAAGGATTCAGGATGGACGACCTTCACGTTGAGCTCGTCGGCCAGAACATCGAGGAAATCCTGAATTGTTGACGGATCGGGCACGACGACGGTCAGGCCCGCGAGGGGCAACCGTACGCGCAGCCCGCGCGCCTTGCGCAGCGCGAGTCCCGACGACGCGATCTCGCGCACCCGGTCCATCGCGCTCACCAGCTCGGGATCGCTGGGGAACGCCGCCGCATCCGGCCAGTCGGTCAGATGCACGCTGCGCTCCCCGGTCAGGCCGCGGTAGATCTCGTCGCTGACCAGCGGCAGGAGCGGCGCCGCGAGCTGCGTCAGGGTGACCAGCACGCTGTAGAGCGTGTCGAAGGCATCCCGATCGTCGCCGCCCCAGAACCGGTCGCGGCTGCGCCGCACGTACCAGTTGGTGAGCACGTCGCCGAAGTCGCGCAGCGCGTTCGCGGCGAACGGGGTGTCGAAGTCGTCGAGGTGAGCCGTGACTGTCTCGAGCACCTCGCGCGTCTTGGCGAGCAGGTAGCGGTCGAGCACGTTCGACGAGTCGGTGCGGAAGGTGGCCTGGTAGCCGGACGGCCCGTCGGCGTTCGCGTACAACGTGAAGAAGTAGTACGTGCTCCACATCGGCAGCAGCAGCTCGCGAACACCCGAGCGGATGCCCTCCTCAGTGACCACGAGGTTGCCGCCGCGGATCACCGAACTCGACAGCAGGAACCAGCGCATCGCATCCGAGCCGTCGCGGTCGAAGACCTCGTTGACGTCCGGGTAGTTGCGCAGGCTCTTCGACATCTTCTGCCCGTCGTTGCCGAGCACGATCCCGTGGCTGAGCACGTTGGTGAACGCCGGGCGGTCGAACAGCGCCGTCGAGAGCACGTGCAGCAGGTAGAACCAGCCGCGGGTCTGACCGATGTACTCGACGATGAAGTCCGCGGGAGAGTGGGTGTCGAACCAGTCGCGGTTCTCGAAGGGGTAGTGCACCTGGGCGAACGGCATCGAGCCGGAATCGAACCAGACGTCAAGCACGTCCTCGATGCGGCGCATGGTCGAGGCGCCGGTCGGGTCGTCGGGGTTGGGTCTGGTCAGCTCGTCGATCAACGGGCGGTGCAGGTCGGTGAGCCGCACGCCGAAATCGCGCTCCAACTCATCGAGTGAGCCGTAGACGTCGATGCGCGGATAGTTCGGGTCGTCGCTCTTCCAGACCGGGATCGGCGATCCCCAGTAGCGGTTGCGGCTGATCGACCAGTCGCGGGCGTTCGCCAACCACTTGCCGAACTGGCCGTCTTTGACGTTCTCGGGAACCCAGTTGATCTCCTGGTTGAGCTGCACCATGCGATCGCGGATCTCGGGCACCCGGATGAACCAGCTCGAGACAGCCTTGTAGATCAGCGGGTTGCGGCACCGCCAGCAGTGCGGGTAGCTGTGCTCGTAGCTCTTGACCTGCACCAGCCGTCCGGCCTCGCGCAGCAGCTGCGTGAGCGGCTTGTTCGCCTCGAACCAGTGCTGGCCCGCGACCTCTGTGACCGCGGCGACGAAGCGTCCGCCGTCATCCAGCGACAGCACGACCGGGATGCCGGCCGCGGCGCAGACCACCTGGTCGTCCTCGCCGTAGGCGGGCGCCTGGTGAACGATGCCCGTGCCCTCGCCGGTCGCGACGTAGTCGGCCACCAGGATCTGGAACGCCGCGTCGCCGTACTCGTCGAGGTAGTAATCGAACAGCGGGTCGTAGCGCACACCCGCCAACTCGGCTCCGGTGAAGGTCGCCGTGACCTCCGCCTCCTCCCCCAGCTCCTTGCCGTATGCGGCGACCGTGTCGGCGGCGAGCAGGTACTGGTGGACTCCGTCGGAACTGCGCACGACGGAGTAGGCGATCTCGGGGCCAACCGCGAGCGCGGCGTTGGTCGGCAGCGTCCAGGGCGTCGTGGTCCAGGCGAGGGCCTCGACTCCGGTCAGGCCGAGCGACTCGGCCTTCTCGCCCACGAGCGGGAAGGTCACCGTGACCGATTGGTCCTGGCGCAGCTGGTAGACGTCGTCATCCATCCGCAGCTCGTGGTTGCTCAGCGGGGTCTGGTCGTTCCAGCAGTACGGCAGCACGCGGAAGCCCTCGTAGGCGAGGCCCTTGTCGTAGAGCTGCTTGAACGCCCAGATGACGCTCTCCATGTACTCCACGTTGAGCGTCTTGTAGTCGTGCTCGAAGTCGACCCATCGCGCCTGGCGGGTGACGTACTCCTCCCACTCCTTTGTGTAGCGCAGCACCGACTCGCGGGCCTTGGCGTTGAAGGCGCCGATGCCCATCTCCTCGATCTCGTGCTTCTGGGTGATGCCGAGCTGGCGCATCGCCTCGAGCTCGGCGGGCAGGCCGTGGGTGTCCCAGCCGAAGCGGCGCTGCACCTGCTTGCCGCGCATGGTCTGGTAGCGCGGGAAGAGGTCCTTGGCGTACCCGGTCAGCAGGTGGCCGTAGTGTGGCAGGCCGTTGGCGAACGGCGGACCGTCGTAGAACACCCACTCGGGGCATCCCTCGCGGTTGTCGATCGAGGCCTGGAACGTGTCGTCGCGCTTCCAGAACGCCAGGATGCCGCGCTCGATCTCCGGGAAGTCTGGCGACGCGGGGACGGCGGGCTCGCCGTTCAACGGGTAGGTCATCTCGCGCTCCGTGCTCGTGGTGTGCTCTTCCACGAGGACGACGGATGCCGCGGTACCACCTCGCTTGCCGCCCGATCTGCCCGAAATGGGGACGCTCTGACGACCGCTCTCTTGCCTTGCCGCTGTGACGGGCTGACCCGCTCGGTTCTAGTTGGCTCATCGCCTGGTCTGGCGCGAGACGTTCTTCCGAGGACTCCCCGGTGATGACCGGATCGATGTCTGTGCCCTGATCTTATCGCCTGGACGGGCCTGCCGCCGCGCCTCGAAACCTCGCCTCCCCCTCAGGGGTAGACAACTCGTTCGGCGCCGGTCACGCCGCCGTCACGGCGCGGTCATGGCATGCGGCGCACTGTGTCTTCAACATCCTTGGGGGGATTCATGAGCACCACAGCGGGCAAGCAGAACACCACGGGCCGGGCACGAATGGCGGTGGTCATCGTCATCGGAGCCGCCGCCGTGCTTCTGGCCATCCTCACCGGGCCGGCCTCGCCGGCCACCGCGGCGACCGTCGCGCAGTGCAGCAGCGTGGATGACACACCCGGCTTAGGCATCGAGTGCGACGTCACCGTGGTGAACACCGTCGACGTGGCGACGGGCGCCACGAGCTCGTCGGTGACGGTGAAGGAGTGCCACGGCGCGGCCAACACCGATCTCACGGGGAGCTGCACGCAGAGCACGACCCTGTCGACCGAACTCGTCACCGCCGTGTCGCAGTGCAACTTCTCGATCACGAGCGGTGGCTCGATGCATTGCTCCGTGACCATCGAGAACGACATCACCGGTGTGGCGACGCCGGTGGCGGCGTCCGTGAACCAGTGCAACGGTTCGCTCGGCGGCGGGACGGTGGTGCTGCGTGCGTGCAGTCCGGACGGCTTGAGCACCACGAACGCCGACATCACTCAGTGCAACGACTCCGACAACGGAGGCGGAAGCTCACTCACCTGCACCGTGGGCGGTGGGTCGACGTCGGACTCCGAGCTGCTCGTCACGATCAACCAGTGCAACAACTCGGCCAACGGCGGTGGGTCGCTCATTGTCTGCTCGGCGAGCATCCTGAACAACGTGACGGCACCGGCACCTCCCGCCGATACCGGGACGGGCGCCGGCACCGGAACCGGCACCGGGACCGGATCTGGAACGGTGGGCGGCAGCAGCTCCGTTGCCGGTCGATCTGGCGCCTCCAGCGGCCCGGACTCGCTGGCCCAGACTGGGACGACGCCCCCGTTCCTCTCGGCCATCGCGGTCGTGGTCGTGGGTTCGATTCTTATGGCACGCGCGTGGCGGGTGCGGCAGGCCTGAGGCCGTACGCGAGTGGTCTTTCCGCTTCGACCGGATCGGGGCCGGCAGCGGGAACAAGGGGGAAGTGGGCGCGATCGCCGGGGGGCGGTCGCGCCCGTGGCGTACAGTCTCACCAACCCCGGATGCTGCGGCACCCCCGGCCCGCCGAGCGGGAGGTGCCCCATGATGCAGTTCGAGCGGTGGAGTCTGCTGATCGTCGCCGAAGCCATGCTTCGGGACACGACCAAGTTCTCGGACTTCCAATTGCATCTGGGCATCGCCGCCGCGACGCTGGAGGCGCGATTCACCGCGCTGGTCGCCGCCGGAATCATGGAACGACTCCCCGCATCCAGCGACGGAGCCGGATATGCCCTGACATCCAAGGGTCAAGATCTGAAGGTGGGCATCCACGCGCTCGATGAATGGAGCAGGCGCTGGGACCCGCTGGCCGCGCCGGAGTCCGGCCTGGCGGCCTCCCTCGAAGCGGCACAGACTGAGATCATCGCGGGCGATGCGGTGTCCAGCACGTCTCGAGTAGAGCTCTCCCTGCTCGGGACCTTCCGGATGCGGGTCGACTCGGTGCAGATCGACGAGCTCGCCATCGGCTCGCAGCGATTGCTCATCTTCCTCGCCCTGCACGACCGGGCGATCGCCCGCATCTCGCTCGCCGGCACGATGTGGCCTGACGTCTCGGACGAGCGAGCCGGGCTGAGCCTGCGCTCGGCACTCACCCGATTGGACGGCCTGTTGAGCAACACCGTCGTGGCGACCAAGGCGGGCGGGCTCAGTCTTCGCGCCGGGGTCGTCGTCGATCTGCGGGAGGCTCAAGCCCTGGCACACCGGCTGCTGCACCGCTCCAGCCCCGTCGAGGTCGCGGATCTCAGCGCGGACTCCGTCGCCCTGCTCTCGAGCGAATTGCTGCCCGACTGGTACGACGACTGGATCATCGCCGACGCCGAGGACTGGCGCCAACTGCGGGTGGATGCCCTCGAGGCGCTGGGGCAACGCCTTCTCGCCGAGGCCCGGACCGCTGAGGCGATTCGTGCTGCCCGCGCCGCCATGCGTGTCGACCCGCTTCGGGAGAGCCCGCATGCGCTGCTCATCCGCATCCATCTGGCAGACGGCAACCAATCGGAGGCGCTGGGAGTCTTCGATCGCTATCGCGGAATCCTCTTCAGCGCCCTCGGCCTGGAACCCACGGCGCAGGTGTCGGGACTCGTGGCCGACCTGCAGCGCTGACGAGGCAGCGCCCACGAGGGAATGAATCGACGCGCGGTTCGGCTGGGGTAGTCGTGACCATCACAGACAGTGGCAAAGCGCCAACCACAACGTCTTCCTCGGTCCAGACGGCTCGTCGCGTCGCCTGGGCATCGCTCGTCGGGACCTCGCTGGAATCCTTCGACTTCTACGTCTTCGCCTACTTCTCGGCGTACTTCGCCGGCCCGCTGTTCTTCGAACCGCTCGGCGCCGTGGGCGGCACGCTGGCCGCGTTCGCGACCATCGGCGTGGGGTTCGTGATCCGCCCGGTGGGTGCGATCGTCTTCGGCCATCTCGGTGACCGGATCGGGCGGCGATCGACCCTGCTGGTCACCATCGCGATCATGGGCATCGCCACCGGCCTGATCGGGGCCCTGCCCACCTACGCCGTCGCCGGCTGGGTCGGAGCAGTGCTGCTAGTGCTGCTGCGCCTGATCCAGGGTCTGTCGCTGGGCGGCGAGTGGGGTGGATCGATCCTGATCGCCACCGAGCACGCCGGCCAGAAGAAGCACGCCTTCTACGCCTCGATGCCGCAGCTCGGCTCGCCGATCGGCTCGATCCTGTCGGCGGTGCTGTTCATCGTGATGACGGCGACGATGCCTGCCGCGCAGCTCGCCGCGTGGGGCTGGCGCATTCCGTTCCTGGCCGCGATCCCCTTGCTGCTGGTCTCGCTGTACCTGCGCTGGTCCATCGACGAGACGCCCGTGTTCCGGCAGCTCGCCGAGGTGGGCGCGCGGGTGCGCGTGCCGCTCATCGAGGCGTTCCGAGCCCGGCCGGTCGCGCTGATCGTCGCGACCGGAGCGGCGCTGCTCGGCATCGGGTCGTACTCGTTGATGAACACCTACACGGTGAACTACGGCGTCAGCCACCTGCACTTCTCGTTCCAAGATCTGCTGGTCGCGACCACGATCGGCGGGCTGCTCCAGCTGGTCACGATTCCGCTGTTCGGGGTGCTGGCGACGCGCATCGGGTCGGCGCGGGTCGTGCTGTGGGGTGCCGTCGGCACGCTCATCATCGCGTTCCCGATGTACTACCTGCTCCAGTTCGCGACCTTCCCGATCCTGGTCGGGACGATGATCGTCGGCGGCATCCTGCCCACGGCAGCATGGGCGGCACTCGGCGGCCTGATGAGCGACCTCTTCGTCGGACGGTTCCGCTTCACCGCGCTCTCGTTCGCCTACAGCATCGCCGCGGTCATCTCGGGCTTCGTCCCGCTGCTGACAGCGGCGCTCGGCGGTGCCACCGACTTCGCGTGGTGGCACCCGGGTATCGTGCTCGCGGCGCTCTCGCTGCTCACCGCCGTGGCTGCCTTCGCCGCCCGGCGACGGGTCGAGCCGGTCGACGCCCTGTAGCACGGCCGAGCTCTCAGCTTGCCGCTGGCACAATGGGCGGCGATATGAGCGACGAGAACGACCTGGACGCGTTCGCCCGACTGTTCGGTGCGCACCCGGAGACGCCTCCCGAGGGCCTCCTGCCCGTCGGGGAGGCGCGACCGACGCCATCCGCGCCGGCCGACGGTACCGCAGGACCCGCAGCGGCCGGCGATCCCCTCGCCTGGCTGCTGAGCGACACGCCCGCCGCTGCGACGACCGCATTCCCGTCTCAAGATCCCCCGACGATGGCATTCGGGGCGGGCGAACTGTTCGCGCCTGCGACGTCGTATCCGACGAGCGGGTACTCGGCCCCGGCAGCGGCGTACCCCGCGGCGCCCCCGGCCGACCCGGCGGCGGCATTCCCGAACCACGGGGTGGAGTTCGCGGACCCCGCGGCGGCATTCGCCTACCCCGCGGCGACCGCCGATGCGACCCAGGTGCTCCCGACTCGTCGAAGCGTCGCGGCCGACGCTGCTCGCGCCTCGCGCGAGACCGGCCGTCGGAACGTGATCATCCTGGGCAGCATCAGCGCCCTCGTGCTCGTCCTGATCGTCGTGCTCATCGTGGTGCTGGTGTCGAAGAGCGCCAGCTCGGGGTCACCGGATGCGCTGCTCAGGCAGCCGGTCTCACCCAGCGTCTCGTCGGGGGTCTCGTCGAGCGCGACGGCCAGCGCGACTCCCTCGCCGACGCCCACTACCGAGACGCCGACCCCTACGCCGACCCCCACGCAGGCGCGCACCGTCGCTCCCCCACCGCCCGCCGCGCCGACGGTGACCGCGTCGGTGACCGCTCAGCCGACGTGCGCACCTGGGGCGACGACGACGTTCTCGATCGGGTACACCTCCGCGAACGCGGAAACCTTGAACCTCAGCTCGTCAGACGGCGCCGTCAACACCAACCTCACGCCCGCCGCGAGCGGCACCATCTCGTCGGTGACGTATCACTGCGACGCCCATCCGTCGTACACGCTGACCGTGTACAGCTCGGCAGAGGGCCTGACTCCGGGCACCGCCACTGTCACCCCGGTTCCGACTCCCTGACGAGTTCCGGTCCGGCGTTCCCGGCACCAGGATGCCGTTGAGCCGAACTCCGCACAGTCCTAAGCTGTGAGCCACCCGAGGGCTTCCCTCGGCAGGACGCTGAGGAGTCCCTGGTGAGCGACGACACCCCGACGCAACGGATTCAAACCTCCGCCAACTCCGATGTCAACGAAGCGATCGAGGAGGAAGGCAAGAAGTCGCGCGGGCTCATGATCGCCCTGATCGTGATCGGAGCGCTTCTCCTCGTCGGCCTCATCATCGTGCTGATCCTCCTTCTCGGCCGAAACGACGCTCCGGTCGCCGTGGGGACAACGACGCCGACCGTCAGCGCCTCGCCGACGCCGAGTCAAACGCCGAGCGCGACGCCAACGCCGACACCTACGCCCACGCCAACGGCAACCGCCGCTCCGCCTCCGCCGTCGACAAAACCCTCGATCACCGGCTATTCGATCTCCCCCGGGAAGATCGACTGCAGCGGTGGCACGCCGAACCTGTCCATCCACTGGTCGAGCGTCAACGGGAAGCACGCATACTTCGGCGTGAACACGAACGACGCGATGACCGCGGGGATGGGCTGGGTGCTTCCTCCGAATGGTTCCGACGCCGACTTCCCCGACGGCTACCACCCGTTCCAAGCCCTGTGCGGCAATGACTCGACCGAATACACCATCACCATCCTGGGCAACGACGGCAGCAAGGTGAGCAAGAAGTTCACGGTGACCAAGAAGTAGCGAGGAACGGAGTATCGATGTCCACGGCTCCCGCATCGACCGGTCTTGATCGGCGCCTGCTGATCGCTCTGCTCGCCGTGGGCGGGGTTCTCGTGGTGGGCATCATCGTGCTGATCGTGGTGCTTCTCACCCGCGGGTCGGGAGGCACGGCTCTTGCCGACGCCACGACCACCCCCTCGACCAGCGCTAACGCCTCGGCCAGTCCGACCCCCAGCACAGGCGCCGCGCAGCCGACCTCGGCTCCCGTCGACAACAGCACGCACTTCACGAGCTTCAACGTCGTCACGACGGTGCACTGCGACACGACCGGCAACTCTCCCAAGCCGGTTGTCACGCTCAGTTGGGCCAGCCAGAACGCCGTGGAAGCCTGGTTCTCGCCTGCCAACGTCGACGCCAAGGATCAGGGCTACATGCAGGTCCCCACCACGGGCAACCAGAACGACCTCACCGATGAGCACCTCTTCGACTGCAACCACCGGCAGACCGAGGACGTCACGATCACGCTCGTCGGGCCGAACGGCGAGCACGTGAGCAAGCACGCCACGATCACCGACGCCAACTGGCAGGGCTGACCCCCGACTCCGAATCGAGACTCGGTCGATAGCCGAGGGTTGCGGTGCGCCGATAAACTGGGCGCACCACAATCAGGCACCTCACCATCGACACGGTGCCGCGCATATCGAACCGGAGATCACGCGATGACGTCTGCCACGGGCCATTCCGACACGGGCATTCCCGACAAGCCGGCCCTCGAGGGCCTCGAAGCGCGTTGGGGCGCCGCCTGGGAGCGTGAAGGCACCCACCGGTTCGATCGCGCTGCGGCTCTCGCCGCCGGCGCGGCATCCGTGTTCAGCGTCGACACTCCCCCGCCGACCGCATCCGGCAGCCTGCACATCGGCCATGTCTTCAGCTACACGCACATGGATCTCGCGGCCCGGTTCCAGCGCATGCGCGGCAAGCACCTCTTCTACCCGATGGGCTGGGACGACAACGGGTTGCCGACCGAACGGCGGGTGCAGAACTACTACGGCGTGCGCTGCGACCCGACGCTGCCCTACGTCGAGGGCTACGTCCCCCCTCTGGAGGGCGGCGAGGGGGCCAGCTCGAAGGCGGCGGACCAGGTGCCGATCTCGCGCCGCAACTTCATCGAGCTGTGCGAGAAGCTCACGGCCGAAGACGAGAAGCAGTTCGAGGCCCTCTGGCGCGACCTCGGCTTGAGCGTCGACTGGTCGCTCACCTACCGCACCATCGGCCACGAGGCGCAGTTGGCCGCGCAGCGGGCTTTCCTGCGCAACCTGGCCCGCGGCGAGGCGTATCAGGCGGATGCGCCGACCCTCTGGGACGTGACCTTCCGCACCGCGGTGGCCCAGGCCGAGCTCGAAGACAAGGACCAGCCGGCCGCCTTCCATCGGGTGTCGTTCCACCGGCCGGACGGTGGCACCGTGGACATCGAGACCACCCGGCCCGAGCTGCTCCCGGCGTGCGTGGCGCTGGTGGCGCATCCCGACGACGAGCGCTACCAGGACCTGTTCGGAACGACCGTGACCACTCCGCTGTTCGGCGTCGAGGTGCCGGTGCTCGCCCACCACCTGGCGCAGAAGGACAAGGGATCCGGCATCGCCATGGTCTGCACCTTCGGCGATGTCACCGACGTGGTGTGGTGGCGCGAACTCGACCTGCCCACGCGCGCGATCATCGGCAAGGACGGCCGGATCCTGGACGAGGCGCCCGCGGCCGGGCTGTTCAGCGACGCCGGACGCGCCGCATACGCCGAGCTGGTCGGCAAGACCGTCTTCAGTGCGAAGGCCAAGGTGGTGGAACTGCTGAAGGAGTCGGGTGAGCTGATCGGCGATCCGAAGCCGATCACGCATCCCGTGAAGTTCTACGAGAAGGGCGACAAGCCGCTCGAGATCGTCTCGACGCGCCAGTGGTACATCGCGAACGGGGCCCGCGACGAGGCCCTGCGCGACCGACTGCTCGAGGCCGGCAAGCGGATCGACTTCCACCCCGATTTCATGCGGGTGCGCTACGACAACTGGGTGGGAGGCCTCACCGGCGACTGGCTCATCTCGCGCCAGCGGTTCTTCGGTGTGCCGCTGCCCATCTGGTACCCGCTGGATGCCGATGGCGAAGTCCTGCGCGACCAGCCGATCGTGCCGGGCGAGCACCAGCTGCCGGTGGATCCCGCATCCACCCCGGCCCCGGGGTACGACGAGGCGCAGCGAGGCCTGCCGAACGGCTTCGTGGGCGAGCTCGACATCATGGACACCTGGGCGACCTCGTCTCTGACGCCGCAGATCGCGGGCGGTTGGGAGACCGATCCCGAGCTGTTCGATCTGGTCTTCCCGTACTCGCTGCGCTCGCAGGGGCAGGACATCATCCGCACCTGGCTGTTCTCGACCGTGCTGCGGGCCGAGCTGGAGCACCACGGCATCCCGTGGACCGATGCCGGCATCTCGGGCTTCATCGTCGACCCCGACCGCAAGAAGATGTCGAAGTCGAAGGGCAACGTCGTGACCCCGGCGGCCATGCTCGAGGAGCACGGCTCGGACGCGGTGCGCTATTGGGCCGCGTCGAGCCGGCTCGGAACCGACGCGGCCTTCGACCCGCAGAATCCGAAGCAGATCAAGATCGGGCGGCGCCTGGCGATCAAGGTGCTCAACGCGGCGAAGTTCGTGTATGCCTTCCCTGAGCCGCCGAGCGACGCGCTGATCGCGGCGCCGCTCGACCTCGACATGCTGGCCGAGCTCGACGAGGTCGTGCGCATGGCGACCACCGCATACGAGGAGTACGACCACGCTCGCGCCCTCGAAGTGACCGAGCAGTTCTTCTGGACCTTCTGCGACGACTACCTCGAGCTGGTGAAGGAGCGGGCGTACGCGGGCGACGGCAGCGCCACCCGCGCTCTGCGCGAGGCGATCGACGTGCTGCTGCGCCTGCTCGCACCCGTGCTGCCGTTCGCGACCGAGGAGGTCTGGCGCTGGACGCATGAGGGCTCGATCCATCTCGCCCCCTGGCCCGAGCGACTCGGGACCACGGCGCCGTCCGGCCTGCTGCCCGCCGTCAGCGCGGCGCTGATCGGCATCCGGCGCGCCAAGACGGACGCCAAGGCCTCCCAGAAGACCGAGGTGCTGTCGGCGACGCTGGCCGGCCCCGCCATCCTGGCGACGGCTGCGGACGACCTGAAGGCGGTGGGTCGCATCGCCGAGCTGAGCGTGGTCGTGGCCGACGAGATCTCGGTGACCGGGATCGTGCTCGCGGAGGCTCCCGCCGAATGATGCCCGCGACGCGACGGCCGGCGATGCGTCGTCGGTCGTCCGTCGCTGTCGTCGCCCTGGTGGCTGCGGCGCTCGTCGGCCTGACCGGCTGCGTGCCTGCACCCGTCACCCCGCGACCGGCGCCGACCGGGCTCACGAAACCGCAGAGCGTCGTCCCGCTCGTTCCGCTGGTCACGCCGCAGGTGCTCGCATACTGCCCGAAGGAGGACGCGATCCACGTTCGCGGCTATCTGCTGACAGTCGATGAGGTCTACATCTGCCGAGGCGGCGGCTCGCGCGCCACGGACGGGGTATCGACCTACGGGCCCTGGGAGGCGGCGTACCGCGTCGAGCATCCCGCCCAGCTCCTGAGGGCGTACTCCGCGCCGGATGCGCACATCGCACCGAAGGTCTGCCACCAGTTCCCCAGCGATCCGTTGATCATCTGGGTTCACCACGACGGGGTGACGACGGCCTATTACGCCCCCGTCGACGCCTGCGGCAGTCCCATCGCATCGGCGGCCACCGCCTACCAGCAGGCCAAGCGAACGCTCCTGGTCGAGGTCGACCGAGGCGCCCCCACCTCGCAGAAGGATGTCACCGGATGACCGACGATCCCACGACCGGCGACGTCACGATCCGCCCCGTCGCCGCCCGAGACCGGGCCGAGTGGGAGGCGCTGTTCGCGGCCTACGGCGTGTTCTACGAGACGCACTTCCCGCCCGCCGTGCTCGACGGAGTCTGGACGTGGTTGATGGATGCCGCCCACCCGGTCTCTGCGCTGGTGGCCGAAATTGAGACGGCCGACGGGCCGCGCCTCGTGGGATTCGCTCACCTGCGCGCCCTCCACGACACCTTCACCGCCGGACCGGGGTGGTTCCTCGACGACCTCTACGTGATGCCCGAGCAACGCGGTCATGGCATCGCGCGCGCCCTCATCGCGGCCTGCGAGGCGACCGCCCGCGAGGGCGGCGGGGGCACGCTGCGGTGGATCACCGCATCCGACAACCTCACGGCTCAGGCGCTCTACGACCGGGTGGCGACGCGCGCCTCCTGGGTGACCTACGAGAAGGAGACCTGATGCAACTCGGGACGCGCTGGAACTTCGGCGACGAGCCGCCGGCGAGACTGGCACCGGTGATGGTGGGGGCGATCGGGGATGTCGAGCGAGAGCTCGCGGACGGCGCGACCGAGGGGGTCGACCCTCGCAGCTGGCGCTGGACGCTGACCTGGCTCGAGGGGCGCGCCGTCGCGGAACTCGATGACGGGACCGTCTTGCACCACGATCCCGCCACCGACACCGTCACCCGGGACGACCCGTGGCGGGACGGCCTCGAGCGGTCGGCGCACGACGCGGACTAGCCGAGCCGGCCGGGGCTGCAACTAGCCGAGTCGGCTCAGCCGCGAGAGGTCGACCGCGTTCGCCGAGTCTTTCTGCACCTGGCGCAGCAGCATCATCTCTTCGTGCGTCACGCGCCGCCGTGCCGCGCGGTGCTGCGACCAGCGCAGCATGCCCACCGCGACACGAGAAACGAGCAGTTCGAAGCCCTGCTGCTGGGCGCCGTGACGGGCGTTGCTCGTCGGAAAAGCAGTGGTTGTCATGATCGTTCTCACCTCGTTCGTGATGGACAAATTACGGTCGGCCACCGACATTTCGGGCTGGACCAATTGGCGGATTCGTGGGCTGTTCATGGGGTGCCTTCCGACTGTTGAGCGGTCGCGTCAACGACCGGGAATGCGTTGAATTCGATGTGCACCGCGCGGGCGCCAGGGGTCTCCTGGCCCTTGTAGGGGATGACGTACTCGTCGATCGCTTTGCTCACCGCATCGACGAACTTGTTGAGCTGCTCGGCGGTCATGTTCGAGTTGACGGTCGACAGGTCACTGGCCTCCGCCCACTCCGGCGGGAGCTCCTCGTGACCGCGGTCGACGAACTCGTTCAACAGGCGATCCTGCGAGCGCCGGAACTCGCGGTAGATCAACTGAGCGGCAGAACGGCCGGCCGGCGTCTCGTCGGAGGCCGGCGAGCCGATGTTGATCCCGCCCGGCACCCGCTCCCACCAGCGCTCCCGCGTCGTTCCGTGCCCTTCGATCTCGCGGACGAAACCGTGCTTCTCGAGCTGGCGCAGGTGGTAGCTGGTGGCCCCACTGGATTCGCCCAGTCGCTCGGCCAAGCCGCTCGCGGTCGCCGGGCCGTAGACAGACAGCATGTCGAACAGCTGCACCCGCAGCGGGTGCGACAGGGCCTTCAGGCTCTCCATGTCGAGGTCGCGCGGTGGGCGCGGCTCGTGCATCGGGATCTCCTCGTTCGTCATGTTGCAAACATACCTCTGCAAGAGATGTTTTGCAAGCAATTCTTTGCAAGTATTTCTTTGCACCCCGGTCGGGGGACGCATAGGGTGGAGGCATGGTTGATGCGAATCCCTTCTTCGAGCCCAGCACCCTGGAGTACGGCCTGCCGCCCTTCGCCGAGATCCACGACGAGCACTACGAGCCGGCGTTCGAGAAGGGGATGACCGACCAACTGGCCGAGGTGCGCGCGATCGTCGTGAAGCGCGACATGCCGACGTTCGACAACACCCTGGTCCCGCTCGAGCAGAGCGGGCAGCTGCTCGAGCGCGTCGCCAACGTGTTCTTCAACAAGAGCTCCGCCGACTCCAGCGACTTCACCAACGAACTCGAAGAGAAGATCGCGCCGAAGCTGGCCGCCCACGGCGACGCCATCCTGCTCGACTCGCAGCTCTACTGGCGCATCAAGACGATCCACGATCAACTCGATGGCGACCTCGCAGGCCGGCTCACGCCCGAGCAGAAGTACCTCGTGCACCGGTGGTACACCGAGATGACGCTCGCGGGAGCCGGCCTCGGCGACGCGCAGAAGGAGAAGCTGAAGGACTTCAATCAGAAGCTCTCGGTGCTCACCACCAAGTTCGAGAAGAACCTCCTCAACGACACCAACGAGCTCGCCGTGGTGATCGATGACGTCGCCGACCTCGACGGGCTCGAACCCGGCGAGATCAGCGCGGCGGCGCAGGCGGCATCCGACCGCGGCCTGGAGGAGGGGAAGTACCTTGTCACCCTGGTGCTGCCGACCGGCCACCCGTTCCTGGCCTCACTGACCGACCGCAGCATCCGGCAACGGATCATGGATGCCTCCCAGGCACGCGGCACGCACGGCGGGGACTTCGACAACAAGAAGGTGCTGCTCGAGATCGTGCGTCTGCGCGCGGAGCGCGCCGCCCTCCTGGGATTCCCGAGCCACGCCGCGTTCGTGCTCGCCGACTCGACGGCGAAGACCCCGGAGGCCGTCGCGGCCATGCTCGGGCGCCTCGCTCCCCCGGCGGCCCGCAACGCCAAGGCGGAGCAAGCCGACCTGAACGTCCTGACCGAGGACGAGCTCGACGACGACGACTCGACCGCGACCGCCGGCGCCGAGAGCCTCAAGTCGTGGGACTGGTCGTTCTGGACCGAGAAGGTGCGGCAGCAGAAGTACGACGTCGACACGGCCGCCCTGCGGCCGTGGTTCGAGGCCGAACGCGTGCTGCACGACGGGGTCTTCTTCGCCGCGACCCAGCTCTACGGCATCACCTTCACCGAGCGGAAGGACCTGGTCGGCTATCACCCGGACGTGCGCGTCTTCGAGGTGCGCAACGAGGACGGCTCGCCCCTGGGGCTCTACCTGCTCGACCTGTACACGCGCGACTCCAAGCGCGGGGGCGCGTGGATGAACCCGCTGATCTCGCAGGCCGAGCTGCTCGGCCACGAGACATCCATCGTCGTCAACAACCTCAACGTGCCCAAGCCGGCTGCCGGCGAGCCGACGCTGCTGACCTTCGACGAGACCTCGACGTTCTTCCACGAATTCGGCCACGCCCTGCACGGACTGTTCGCCAACGTGACGTACCCGAAGCTGGCCGGCACCAACGTGTTCCGCGACTTCGTCGAGTTCCCGAGCCAGGTCAACGAGATGTGGATGCTGTGGCCCGAGGTGCTCGCCAACTACGCCAAGCACTACCAGACGGGCGCTCCGCTCGATCAGGGCATCGTGGACCGGCTGCACGCGTCGGAGCAGTTCAACGAGGGCTTCAAGACCAGCGAGTACCTGGGGGCCGCACTGCTCGACCAGGCATGGCACTCGCTGTCGGCGGATGCGGCGAAGAAGGTTAAGGACGTCCCGAGTTTCGAGGCGGATGCGCTTGCCGCGGTCGGACTCGACAACCCCGCCGTGCCGCCGCGCTACCGCAGCACCTACTTCGCGCACGTGTTCTCGGGCGGCTACGACGCCGGGTACTACTCCTACATCTGGAGCGAGGTGCTCGACGCGGACACCGTCGACTGGTTCAAGGAGAACGGCGGGCTCACCCGCGCGAACGGCGATCGGTTCCGTTCTCGGCTGCTCGGCGTCGGCGGCTCCAAGGACCCGATCGAGGCCTACGCCGACTTCCGCGGCCGAGCGGCCGAGATCGGCCCACTGCTGAAACGGCGCGGCCTGGAGTAGGCGCTAGGCCAGTTCGCGCACCGTGCGCAGCCGCACGTCCACGGTGGGGCCCTGCGGCACGATGATCACCTCGTCGGCGAGCGTCGACGCCACCAGGGCGTCGATCCGCGAGCGGACGTGCTCGAGCGTGCCGACGGCCTGATGCGCGAGGCGCTGGTCGACGAATGCGTTCTCGCCCGCCGTCCACGGATGCGCGAGGGTGTCCGCAAGCGACGGCATCCGCGTCGGGTGCCCGCTGCGCAGCCGGATCATCTGCAGCGCTTGCGGCAGCGCGAGCTCGCGTGCCTGCTCCGCCGTATCGGCGACCAAGGTCGTCACCGCCACCATCGAGTGGGGCTCGCTCAGCACGACCGAGGGCGTGAACGCCTCTCGGTACAGCTCGAATGCCAGGGGCGTGGTGTCTCCGCCCGCGAAGTGGTGGGCGAAGGCGAACGGCAGCCCCATCATCCCGGCCAGGCGCGCGCTGAAGTCGCTCGAGCCGAGCAGCCACAGCTCCGGGGAATCCCCCATGCCGGGCACAGCCATGATGCGCGAACCCTGGCCCCCCTCGAGAGCGGGGATGCTGCCGAAATAGGCGAGCAGCTCGATGACCTGCTGGGGGAAGTCATCCACCGTCTCGATCCCGACGTTGCGCCGGATGGTGGCGCTCACAAGCGGGTCGGTGCCGGCCGCGCGACCCAGACCCAGGTCGATGCGGTCTCCGTAGAGCGCCACCAGGGTGCCGAACTGCTCCGCCACCACGAGCGAGGAATGGTTGGGCAGCATCACGCCGCCGGACCCGACTCGGATGCGCTCGGTCTCTGCCGCGATCGCCGCGATGAGCACGGGCGGAGAAGAACTCGCGATCCCGGGCATGCCGTGGTGCTCCGCCACCCAGAAGCGCCGGTAACCCTGTCGGTCGGCCTCGCGCGCGACGGTGAGCGTCTCGGCGAGGGCCTCGCTGTGCGAACTCCCCTCGCGAACGGAGGCGAGGTCGAGCACGGAGAGGGGAACGGTCACGCGGTGGTCAACCGTACAACGGGCCAGCTGATTCCGCCGCGCTAGCATCGAACGCGATGACCTCCTCGCTGCTCGAACGATTCGATGCCCGTCGCAATTCACTGAACGCTCTCAGGTTGCTGCTCGCCGCGTTGGTGATCGTCTCGCACTCCTGGCCGCTGTCTGGGCACAATCCCGAACCGGAATGGGGCGGGGCCAACCTCGGCACCTGGGCGGTCTTCGGCTTCTTCGCGATCTCGGGCTTTCTCATCACCCGCAGCCGCCTGAGCGGGCGCTCGACCTACGACTTCTATCGCGCCCGAGTGCTGCGCATCTTCCCGGGATTCCTGGTGGCTCTCCTGGTCGTCGCACTCGGCTTCGCCCCGCTCTCGCAGGTCTTCGACCCGGCAGCGTCGTGGCACCCGCTCAGCTCGGTCACGTTCGTGCTCCGTAACCTTCTGCTGTACCCGCCGCTCCTGGGACAGCCGGGCATCGTCCACACGCTCAGCGGCACCCCCTTTCCGGGACTCTGGGACGGCTCGCTGTGGACGCTGTTCTGGGAGGCATGCTGCTACGTGGCCATCGGACTCGCGGTGAGCTTCGTCGCGCGAAAGCGGGTGCCGATCCTGGTGATCGGTCTGTTCGTGCTGCTCACCCTGGTCTCGCTGGCCGGGGCATTCGGACTCGTCGCGCTCCCCGAGCTGGTGGGGCGCGTCATCCCGATGCTCATCGCCTTCGCCGCCGGGTCGCTGCTCTTCCTGTTCGGCGATCGGTTCCGGGCGAATCTGCTGACCGCAGGCATCGCGCTGATCGTGCTGGTCGTGGTCGGTCTGCTCGGGCTGGTCCCGCAACTGGGCGCCCTGCCTCTTGCGTACCTGCTGCTCACGCTCGGCAACGTGCTGCCGTTCCACGGTGTCGGTCGGTCGTTCGACATCTCCTACGGCGTATACATCTACGCCTGGCCGGTGCAGCAGACGCTCGCGCTCGCCTTCCACCCGCAGCTGCCCGTGCCGCTGTTCATCCTGCTGTCGTTCGTCGGCACGATCCCGCTGGCATTCCTCAGCTGCTGGCTGGTCGAACGGCCTGCGCTCGCGCTGAAGCGCCGCCCCGCCCGGTCGGTGCCGGCGCCCGCCCCTTCGACTTAGTCCACTTCTTCGGCATCCGTCGGGTCCGCCTCCGTGGCATCCGGCTGCCTGCGATCGCGCCCGACGTTCAGCACCAGCATGACGATCGCCCCGACGACGAGCCCCCAGAACGCCGAGCCGATGTTGAGCAACTGGATGCCCGACGCGACGACCAGGAACGTGACGATCGCCACGATGCGGTTCCGAGGTTCTTCGAGGGCGGCCGTCACCGAACTGATCAGGGCGCCCAGCAGGGCCAGCCCCGCGACGGCTTCGATCAGGATCGGCGGGCTGGCCGAGACGAGCGCGGTGGCGGCGCCGGCCGCGAGACCGATCACCAGGTACGCGATGCCAGAGCTGACGGTGGCGATCCAGCGTCGATCACGGTCGGGGTGCGCGTCCGGCCCCGCCATCATGGCCGCGACGATCGCGGACAGGTTCAGGGTGTATGCGCCGAAGACCGACCCGACGGCGGTCGCAACTCCGGTGGCACTGAGGATCGCGCGGGCGGGCGGATTCTCGTAGCCGAAGGTGCGCAACACGGCGAAGCCGGGCACGTTCTGACCCGCCATGGTGACGATGTAGAGCGGGATGCCGAGGCCGACCAGCACGACCGGATCGAAGCTGGGCAGCACGAAGCGGATCGTCGGCAGCAGATGGGCAGGGGCGATGTGCGGGCCGGACAGCACCACCGCGATCGCCGTCACCACGACCGCCCCAGCCACCGCCCAGCGCGGGGCGAACCTCGTCAGCACCAGCCAGACCACGATGGGCGGCAGGGCGAGCAGCGGCAACTGCACCGCGGCCTGCACCGGGGCAAGGCAGATCGGGAAGAGGATGCCCGCCAGCATCGCGCTGGCGATCGGCCGCGGGATCCTGGTCATCGTCCTGGCCAGCCACGGCCAGAGCCCGGTGGCCAGCAGCAACAGGCCGCAGAGCAGGAAGGCGCCGACCGCCGCGTGGAAATCACCGGTCGTCTTGTGCGCCGCGACGAGAAGCGCAGCGCCGGGCGTCGACCACGCGAACGACAGGGGCAATCGGTACCGCAGACTCAGGCCGATCGCGAGGACGCCCTGGAAGATGCAGAGCACCAGCAGTCCGGATGCCGCCTCGGCCTCGGTGGCACCGACCGCGCGCAGTCCGGCGATCAGCAGCGCGAACGAACTCGCGAATCCGGTGATCGACGCGACGATGCCGGCGGTGATCGGGTGGACGATCGACACCGGCTTCATGGTGGAATCAGCCTAGAGGCGCGAACACCGCCCGCAGTCTCTCCCAGTCCTGGGCGCGCACCCAGACGGGCACCTCGTCGATCGGGGTGGGGCGGGTGATGATGCGGCCACCATCCACGAGCTCGCCGGTGAACGCGTCACGCCACGATCCGGGCGGCAGGTAGGCCTCGACGGCCGTGTGTCCCTCGCCGGTCACCGGCGCGACGAGCAGCGAGTCGCCGAGCATCCATTGGAGGGGATGCCGCCAGACCTCCGCATCGCCGGGCGCGTCGAAGAACAACGGCCGCATCAGCGGCTCCCCCGCGGCGACGGCCCGCGCCGCCTCGTCGGCGAGGTACGGGATGAGCCGCTCGCGCAGCTCGGCGAACCGCCGGAACACGGGGATCACACACTCGTCGCTCCAGCGTTCTGCGATGTTCCACGGCGTGCGGTCGTGCGAGGGCGTGCGGTGGTGGTTGAACTCGGAGTGGTACTGCATGATCGGCACGAATGCCGAGGCCGCTGCCGAGCGCAGGTAGAGCTCGGGGGTCGGCACCTCACCGCTGAAGCCGCCCAGATCCCAGCCCCAGTAGACGATCCCGCTCGACGCGGCGTTCAGGCCGGCGAACAGCGACCACCGGAACGCCTCCCACGTCGAACTCTCGTCACCGGCCCAGAACGCGCCGTGCGCCTGGCTGCCGGTGAAGCCGGCCCGGCTGAAGGTCACCGGAGCTTTGCCGTTGCGGCGCAGAAGCTCGCCGTAGGCGGCGGAGTAGTGCACGGGGAACGTGTTGTTCTTCTCGTCGCCGCGCCGCCCGTCGAGATAGACCAGCTCGGGCCCCCACGCGTGCTCACCGCCGTCGGTCTTGAATCCGTCGACGCCGACCTCGTCGACCAGGTAGCGGCGCTTCTCGGTCCACCAGAGGGCCGCACGCTCGTCGGTGAGATCCGGCATGAGTCCGAGCGGGAACCACCAGCCGCGATTTCGATACGGCCGGAGGCCACCGCCGAGGGCGGGCTCGCGGATCAGCACGTCGTCGCGGATCGCCGCTTCGGCGTCCGCCGCCACCTGCCCCTTGGGGTGCGGCCGCATCTTGATCAAGGGGATCTGCCACAGGTGCAGCCGGATGCCGCGATCGTGCAGTTCGTCGGTCATCGCCTTCGGGTCGGGCCACGCTCCCGTGTCGGGAAAGGTGAAGTCGCCCAGCCGCGCCGGGGAGCCGCCGTCCCGCACCGCCGAGCGCGCGTCGCGCCACGTGGTGAAGGTGCTCTCGTCGCTCCACGCTTCGATCACCACCGAGCCGACCGGGATGCCGTGCTCGCGATGGGCATCCATCTGGCGCATCACCTCGGCCTGCGTGTTCCACTCGTTGCCGCTCGCCCAGAGCCGGAACACCCAGTCGGGCAGCTCCTCGGCGCGGCCCGCCGTCTTGAGGAAGCCGCGGAGCACCTCGCGCGGCGAGCCGTCGAAGAAGGCGATCTCGAGCCGGCCGTCCGAACCGGTCTCGGCCTCGATCCAGAGCCGGTCGGGCGTCGCAGCGCCGACATCGAACCAGACCCGACGCGAGCTGCGCACGTGGAATCCCCAGCCGGGCGAGCCGTCTGCCGCGCCGACCACATGAGCGAACGGCATCGGCAGGTAGGTCTTGCGCTCTGCGCCCTGGCTCTTGTACTGCTCGAAGACCACCGAATCGAGTTCGGTTCCGCGCTGGTCGAGAGCGTCGTAGCGCTCACCGAAACCGGCGACGCGCTCGCCGGGCGCCAGCGGGAGGGCGAACCGGACGCGGCGCGTGACCGAGCCGTCGCCGAATGAGGACCCACTCTCGGCGATGACCCGGGAGGTACCGATGGCGCGCACCCCCGGGGCGCCGTCCGTCCAGGCATTGATGGTCGTCTCGAACCAGCGGGTGCGCTCCTGCGCGCCGGTGCGGCCGGTGGCGGTGAACCGGTAACGGACGACGTCTCCCCGCTGCAGGCCGACCAGCTCGGCCGTCCAGCCCCCGTCCTGGTTCCCCCCTGCCTGCGCGCCGGCGAGATGGCCGACCCCGACCACTGCGCGACCACCCGCACTGCGCCGGATTGCCGCAACAATCCTGCGCAGCCCGGCGACCTCGGCTTCGAGGAGTACCTGCGAGACGCCGGCGCTCACTCGGGCGCCCAGCTCGAGAGGGAGCCCGGCATCCGGGTCGACCGGATCCCGCTGGTCTATGTCGATGCGGTACGCGTGGCCCGAGCCCGAGGGGCGGTGCCTGATCATGTCGGGGTGGCCGCCTCGTCCGGGATCCACACCATCAGCCAGTCCGTCAGCGGAGGCAACGCGTAGCTGACCGCCGTCTGGGCTCCCGTCAACGGGTTGAACTCGCCGCTCGACGACGGCACCTCGGCGAGTGGGCGCAGGTGCGGGCGATCCGGCTCGGCCGCCATCGGCGCAGGCGGCGCAGCCACCGCCGGGATCACCCGCAGCCGCAGCCCTTCGACGACAGGAGGGTCGACCTTCACCGCATCCCAGACCGTCTCGGATTGACCGACCAGGTTGACCAGATGGACCACCATGCCGAGCGACGTCCTGACCACGCGCGTCCAGATGGCGCCCGGCTCCGCCTTGGTCGAGAACCGCTCGCCGCTCGTCGACTCGAAGACGAACTCCTCGTTCACGCCGCCGGTGAACTGCTCCGTCACGTCGAGTTGGGCGGGATCGAACAGCAGATCGCCGTACCTCACCGCGAAGTCGTACCACCGCGCGAACAGGTCGTTGCTGGCCTCGGGTAGCTCGTGATTGTTCGGATAGTACGCGTGGACGAGCACATGCGAGTCCTCACCCAGCAGCAGGTGCGTCGCGCCGTGCGAGAAGATGCTGGCCATCGTCAGGCGAGCCGCCGCATCCGCGCCCGCCGGATCGCCGGCCCCGTAGCACGAGAGATAGGCCGAGAGGATCGGCGGATGCTCCGGCCTGAGCGCGCGAGCCTTCAACGCGAGCGCGCCCAGATCGGCCAATCGAGAGTGCGGGTCCCAGACCTCGATGTAGGTGGCGTCCTGTGGAGCGGGTGCCGTCGACTCGACGGGGAAGTCGTTCACATTGTTGAACATGAAGCGTGACGAGGGAACACGCTCGCGGATCGCCCCGATCAGGGTCGTGAACGACTCGGCCAGGTCCACCGGCGATCCGTCCGCGCCCGCTGCCTTCTTCGGCCAGCCGTACTGGTCGAGGTGGAAGCCCTTGAAGTCGGTGCCCGCCAGCATCGCGTCGAGTTGATCGAGGTAGTGCGCCATCCAAACCGGATCGGCGGGATCGACGATCAGGAGGAAGTCGTCGCCGAACTGATAGGGCTTGCCGTCGGCCCGCCGCAGCAGCGATTGCTCCCACATCGACTCCTCGTCGGCTCCGACGCCGTAGACCGCCGTGTAGCCCAGCGGGATCGTTCCCCCTGCGGACAGAGTGCGAGCCAGGGCATTCACTCCGTTCAAGGTGCGCACCTGGCCGAGCGGGTCGACATAGCTGTCTTCGGGAGGCATCAGCTCGGAATGCCGGTACGCCCAGTCGTAGAACTGAGCGAGGTTGAGGTGGTGTCGGCGGAAGTTCCGCGACACGGCCTGACGATCCACGTCATCCGTCATCCGGACCACGAAGCCGTATCGCGGGCGGTCGAACGGGTCGGCGAGCACATCGAAGGCAGTGGACTCGGGGCCCGCATCTGACGAAACGGAGACGCCGTATCCGCCGATCGGGAGCGACGGGAAGGTGATCGTGGCGGCGTCGGCACCGACCTCGACCGTGGTCAGCAATCGATCCAGGTGCCACAGTCCGGCTTGACCGGACTTCGGGAGGTCGCGCTCCCAAGCCACCTCGATCGCCTCGCCGGGCAGGAACGTGGAACGGAGCGGGACGAGTGTCACGAGAGCCCTTTCGCGGCAAGGTCGGTCATCAAGAGGATGTATTTCGCGTGGGACCAGAGGAGCGGATCGGCGACCGGGCCCCATTTGCTGGTCCAGTACGCCACGAATTCGGCTGCCTGAGGTTCGTCGAGAACCTGTTCGGCCAGCAACCCGTCAGCCGAGGCGCGCTGCTCGACCCAGGTCGCCGCCGCGCGCGCCGAAGCGACGTCCCCGCTGCGGAGCCGGTGCCAGCCGTACCAGGCCGTGAGCATCAGCCAGGGATTGCCGCCGTAGAACGTGTCACCGAGGTAGCGCCGGATGCCGCCGCTCGGGCTGCTCAGCTCGGCCGCGATGCGATCGACCGTTGCGCGCATGCGAGGATCCTGTGCATCGACCAGGTCGAACGGGGTGCTGAGCGAGAGCAGGCTCGCATCGACCCGGCGGTCGTCGGGCCCCTTCGCGAATCCCGTCTCCGGTTCGCCCGAGTCGATCAGCTCATCCACGATCCGGCGCGAGAGGCTGCCGTAGTCCTCGTTCCCGAGCATCCGCGAGGCCGCGCCCAGCCCGGCGGCGATCGCCGCGAGCGTCGAGGTGTGGCGGCGATCACCGTACTCCTCCCAATAGTCGTAGCAGGGCATCCACCAGCTGGCCGCCAAGTAGCGGGCCACCGCGTCGACGGCGCCATGGAGCGCCGCCGGGAGGCCGTCACGGAAATGGCGCTCGACCGCGAACAGCCAGGTGCCGTAGCCGTCCAGTTGGAAGTTCGGCCAGAGCTCGTCCTGCTCACCCTCGACATCGCCATCGAGCGTGTAGCGCGTGGGAAGCATGTGGATGTGCTCCAGCGGTTCGCCGGCGTTCAGGCGACTCACGATCCCGTCGATCGTGCCCGTCTGACGGTCGACAACGCCGGCCACCCACTCGTGGAACGCCTGTGACGATGCATGCTCGCCCGCGGCGTCCATGGCGAGCGCACAGTACGAGCCGTCGCGCAACCACCCGAAGCGGTAGCTGGGGAAGCTCGGGCTGGCGACATATGCCCCGCTGGGCGCCTGGCCCTGGAGAATGACGTCGATGCTGGAGCGGAGCAGACGCTCCGCGAAAGACGATGACGGCATCAGCTCTTCAATGCTCCCGAGGTGATTCCGGCGACGAAGTAGCGCTGGAAGATGACGTACAGCAGCAGCACCGGCACGACGGCGACGATCGACGCCGCAAAAACCAATCCCCAGCTCGTGCTGTGCTGTCCCTGGAACAACGCGATGGCAATGGGGAGGGTGCGTGAATCGGTGTCGTTGAGCACCGTGAGCGCCCAGACGAACTCGTCCCAGCTGCCCAGGAAGGCGAAGATCGCACACGTGGCCAGCGCCGGTCGGGACAACGGCAGCGCCAGGTTCCAATATCGACGCCACGCACCCGCGCCGTCGATCAGCATCGCCTCGTCGAGTTCGACCGGGATGGTCTCGAAGAAGCCCGAGAGCAGGAAGGTGTTGAACGCGATCGCGGTGCCCACGTAGAACGGAACGAGGCCCGGGAGGGAGTTGAGCAGGTGCAGATCCCTCGCCAGCAGGAACTGCGGGATGATCAGCATCATCGAGGGGATCGTGAGCCCCACGATGACGAGGCCCAGTAGCAGTCGGCGACCCGGGAACCGGAAGCGGACGAAGGCGTACGCCATCATCGACGACAGCAGCACGATGAGAACCGTGCTGACCACCGCCACCGCCGCGGAGTTCACGAAATAGCGGAAGAAGTTCTCGGTGCCGAGGGCCGTCGTGTAGTTGTTGAGGGTCGGGTCGGAGGGGATCAACGTCGGCGGGAAGTCGAGCACGAACGAACGAGACTTGAACGACGTCGACAGCATGTAGATGAACGGGAACACCAGCACGATGGCGACCACGATCAGGATGCCGTAGCGCACGACGTACGACACGATCCGCCCACGGGGCGAGGTGACCATCAGTTCTCAGCCTTCCTGGCCAGGCGGCGCGTCCACCAGTACTGGAGCGCCGAGATGACGAGCACGATCGCCGTGAGGATGAACGAGATCGACGAGCCGTACCCGAAGTCGAGGAACTTGAAGGCCTGCTGGTACATGTACGTCAAGGGCACCTGGGTCTCTTCGCCCGGCCCACCGCCGGTCATGAGCAGAACCGAGATGAAGACGTTGAACCCTCCGATTATCAGCAGGATGACGACCACCGCCATGCTGGAGCGGATCATCGGCAGCGAGACGTACCAGAACCGCTTGAAAGCGCCCGCCCCGTCGATGGCAGCGGCCTCGTGCAGTTCGGTGGGCACGCCGGTGAGCGCCGCGAGGAAGATCAGCATCGCCCAGCCGACCCCCTTCCAGACGCCCAGCGCGCAGATCGCCACGAGGGCCGTCCACCGGCCCTGGAACCAGGCGACATCCCCGGTCAGGATGTGCAGCACGTCGTGCCCGAACCAGTTGGCGACTCCACCGTCTGACGAGAAGATGTAGCGGAAGAGGAGCGACACGACCACCCAGCTGGTCACCACCGGCAGGTAGAAGAGCACCCGGAAGACAACCCGCCCCGGCAACTTCGAGTTCAGCAGGACCGCCAGGAAGAGCCCGATGATGATCTGCAGCGGGACCGTCACGCCGGTGTAGACCACAGCGTTGACCAGGGAATTGAGGAAGACCGGATCGGCGAAAGCTCTCGCGTAGTTGTCGAAGCCGATCCACGGGCTGTCCGCGCCCGGAGCGATCTGCCAATCCCGGAAGCTGAGCAGCACGGTCTGCACCGTCGGGTAGAGCATGATCAGCCCGTAGAGCACGAACCCCGGGAAGATGAACAGGTACGGCGCGATCATCGAGCGCAACCGGGTGCCCGCGGGGAGGTTGCTCCCCCGCCGCCGCCGGGCGACCAGCGTCGGCGTGACCGCCGACGGGATCGTCTGTGTGCTCATTGCGCCGTACCTGTTCCGTGACTACTTGCTGTACTTGGCGAGCAGGGCGTCGGACTGCGTCGCCGCGTCGTCCATCGCCTGCTTGACCGTCTTGTCGCCCTTGATCGCTGCGCGGATGTCATCCTGCAGGATCGTGTCGATCTGCGTCCAGGCCGGGGTCGCCGGTCGGGGCTTGGCGGTCTCGAGCTGCGTCGCGAACTGGCTGTAGTAGCTGTTGATCGCGGTCAGCTTGCTGCCGAGACCCTTGAGCACCGGCATCTGGCCGACCTTCGCCATTGCAAGCTGCGCGTCCGACGACAGCAGGTACTTCATGAATGCCTCTGCCGCGGGCTTGTTCTTCGACGACTTGGTCATGACCACATCCTCACCGCCGACGACGCTCACGCTGCCCTTGGCGCCCGACGGCACCGCGGAGTCCTGCAGCTTGAAGTCGGGGTACTGGCTCGCAAAGATCGGATACATCCACGGCCCATCCAGGATCGTCGCGTAGGTGCCGTTGGCGAGGCCATCACTCGTGGAAAGGCCGCCGGTGTCACCCAGGATGAGACTGGGCAGGTAGCCGCTCTTGTACATGTCGACGAGGGTCTGCACCACCTTCTCGGTCTTGGCGCTGTTCATGTATCCCGAGGCCTTGGTGACGTTCGCGTTCGTGATGTCACCGCCGCCGCTCCAGATGAACGGGAGCACGTTCCAGCCGCTCGCACCGCTGTCGGCATATGCGTACGCGCCGACCGCCTTGAGCTTCGGCCCGTCGGCGAGCAACTCATCCATCGTCGCGGGCGGGGTGGAGATGCCGGCCTTGTCGAGCACCGCCTGGTTGTACATCAAGACGCGCGTGTTGGTGTCCAGGGGCAGGCCGTAGTAGTGACCCTTCCACTTGTTGGTGGCCAGCGATCCCGGATAGGTCTGATCGGCAAGCGTCTTGAAGTCCGACAGTGTCGTGTCGAGCGGCTGGAGCACTCCCAGGTTGGCCAGCTCAGGCACCCAGATGATGTCCGAGCGGACCAGATCCGGGAGCTGGTCGCCGGCCACGGCCGTGATCAGCTTCTGATGCAAGTCGTCATACGGGATCGCGACATCCTTGACCGTGACCTTCGGGTGCAGCTTCTCGAAGGCGGGAATGATCGTCTTCTCGAGCGTCTGCACCTCCGGCGAGTCGGCGCTGTACGCGTGCCAGAACGTGACCGTGCCGGACAGGGTGCCCGACGTGGGTGCGTTGGAGCCGGACGTCGAGCATCCGGCGAGGGCCACCAGGGCTGCGACCGCGACGGCCGCGCCGGTGATCTTTGCTGCTTTCACCTCTTGCTACCTTTCGATTCGAACTTCGTTGTTCCCATGCACGGCATGGCTATCGACCTTCAACGGTCGAAGCTGGATTCTGTTGCAGGCGGGCGCGCACCAATTCCCCTTGACGGCCCGACACCCCCTCGGCATCGAACGGCGTCGCGAGCACGAGCGACGCGGCGCCCTGTGCCCAGCTCTCGTCCTGCCAGGTCTCGACGACGACGCCGATGCCCCGTCGGCTGGGCAGCAGGGCGGCCCGGAAGGCCGGCTCGAAGCCGAACGCCCAATGCGGCCACGACATGGTGCCTTCACCCGCGATGATCAAGATCTCGGGATCGAGCGTGTGCACGATGCTGGCTAGCGCTCGGCCGAGCAGGTGTCCGGCTTCTCCGAAGATCTCGGTCGCCTGAGGATCACCGGCGTCCGCGGCCGACCGAAGCGCCGCGATACCGGCATCCTTACCGATGACGCCGCGCTCGCGGGCGGCGCGCACCAGAGCCGCCTCGCCGATGATCGCCTCGAGGCAACCATGGTTCCCGCAGCTGCACAGAGGGCCGTTCTCGATGGTCGGGACGTGACCGATTTCGCCCGCTCCCCCGGCTGCGCCGCGCAGCACAACACCATCGACCACGATCCCGGCTCCGACACCGGTTCCGATCGTCACGAGGAGGAAGTTCTCGTGGCGGCGTCCCGCGCCGTAGAGCCGCTCGGCCATTGCCAGCGCATTCACGTTGTTCTCGACGAGAATCGGATGCCCCAGCTCGCGCCGCAAGGTGGGGCCGAGCGGCACCTGATTCCAGCCGAGCTGTGGCGAGTCCACGACTCCGCTGCCCTGGAGGTCAACCGAGCCGGGCACGCCCACCCCCACGCCGAGCAATCTCGCGTCACCACCGCCGGCGACGAACCGCTCGAGCAGTGAGGTCAGGTCAGCCAACATGGTGGTTGCCCACGCGTCGAACGGCTCGCTCGCCGATCGGACGACCGAGCCGTCGATTCCGACCTCGACGAATGCGACGTGATCGGCGACGACCTTCACGCCGATGGCGCGACCGGCGCTGGCAACGAGACCGAGCATCCTCGCCGGCCGTCCGCCCTGCGACGGCGAGTGCTCGAGCTCGATCAGCAGCCCGTCTGCCAGGAGGTCTTTGATGAGTTGCGTCATCAAAGCAGGCGAGACGCCCAGCACGCGGGCCAAATCGGCACGCGAGGCCGGACCCGAGGCGCCGAGATGGGCCAGGATGGCCGAACGGTTCACGTCGGTGCGTGCTGCGGGGCGGATCGCCATTGATGGTCCCTCGGGTGAGAAATCGTCCTTTGTTCAGGACTAAATAAACCCTAGAAGGAAGTGGCGGGCGTGTCAACACGGACTTGCCCCGAGGTCGACGAAGAGCGGCGATCAGAACGCGAGATGCCTCAGGACGAGGGAGGAGGTCCGCATCGGACTCTCGGCAGCATGACCGCCCCGACCGCGGTCGGGAACGCCAGCTGTGAAGGCTACGCGGACTTCTCGGCGCGCCGCGGAGCGCGCGGCACGATCGTCGGCGCCGCGTTCTCGAGCACGGCGCCCTTGGTCACGACGACCCGGGCGACCTCTTCGCTCGAGGGCACCTCGAACATGATC
>Ga0068857_100000314_pt1 | contig 33509 bp, 26 predicted proteins | sample KBSCornC72_FD_66591 | JGI IMG/M metagenome (GOLD analysis project Ga0068857, IMG submission 66591) | Corn rhizosphere microbial communities from Kellogg Biological Station, Michigan, USA - KBS Corn C7-2 | ecosystem: Host-associated > Plants > Roots > Rhizosphere > Soil ...
GGGTCATATACGTTTCGTCTGGAAGGCGTCACGACTATCACCGGCATGGTAATTGATCCTGACGGCAACCCGATTAGCGAGGCGAAGGTTCGCGCTGGAGCTCTTTACGATGCCGGCACACGCACAACCAACACCGCGGCGGATGGAGCGTTCAGTCTCGCCGGTTGCGCGGTGGGGAACGTGCTCCTCACGGCTGAGGCCGAGGGTTTTGCGCCGACGACTATTCAAGTGAATTCGGCAACCAATGCCGCGCCCGTGCGGTTAGTCCTGAGCCACGGCAAAACTCTCAGCGTGCGAGTAATGGATCGCAGCGGGAATCCGGTTGCAAATGCCTCCGTTGAAGTCGAACCCAATCTGGAGGCGCATCCGGATGGCGAACAAGGTCGACCACAGACTTTCAGGCGCGACCGCAGCACCGACACCAATGGCGCGGCCTTCTTTCCTGACTTGCCCGATTACGATTTGTGGGTAGGTGTGACCGCGCGCGGATTCATCGGGGCGGGCGGCATCACGGCACATGCCGGCGGACCAGAACTCCTTGTCAATCTGGTCAGCAACCTCGTGGTCACCGGCACCGTGCGAGATGCCACTACTGGCACACCCGTGCCGAAATTCCGCGTCAGGGCCGGAAAGCCGGACGCTCGAGGGCCGTCCTTCAGTGAGCTTGACCGATTCGTTCTTAACTTCGCTGGCGGCGAATTTCGCCATATTTATGACGAAGCCGTCGCTCTCGGCGAAAACAAGGGTTATCTCCTTCGATTTGAGGCGGACGGCTATGAACCATTTGTTTCCAGGTTGATCGCGCCGGATGAAGGATACGCTGAGTTGCAGGTCAATTTGCGTCCGGCTTCGAGCCGAGGCCTGACGGTTCTCAATCCTGATGGCACGCCCGCTACGTGGACCGATGTAGGATTTCTCGACCTCGCGAAGAGAAATAGTCTTGGATTGGCACCCGGTGGATTCGAGCGTTATCACTACCAACGGTCGGATGGCGCGCTTCAAAAGACGGACGCCAAAGGCGTGATCAAATTGCGCTCCACTGATGAGGTTCATTGGATCGCCGTGGCTAATGGAACGGGATATCTTGAGACCAACGTCGACGGCCTGGCTGACGGTGCGAGCATCCAGCTTCAACCGTGGGGCCGAATCGAAGGCGCTCTGCCAGAAGACTACAAAGAGCGCTCGGATCACTGGGAGGTTTGGATTCAACTCGATCAACCACCCCTGAATGCAATTATGGCTGGATTATCCTTCCACGTTCCGGCGGACGCATCGGGAAATTTTGTTTTGCCGCGAGTTCCGCCAGGCAGGCTCTGGGTCATGTTTGGCGTGAAAATGCCCACGTCCGCAACGACATGGACCTACACTGGAGGAAAAACAAAAGAGGTCGAGGCCCATCCAGGCGAAACTCTCCAGGTAACGTTTGATGCCGAAAGCAAGGCGGCCAGCAAATGAGATTCGCTGCCTCGTTAGGCCGCCACAACGGTTAGGCCCGGTCAAAGTTTTCCTTAATAACTCCTGCCAGGTCCGTAAGCAACTGCCCCGCTTGACCGGCGTACGAAGACCCGTGCATCACCGCCAACGTTTCCGGTTGCAGCTTGGCTAGCGAACGCAACACCCCTTCGGTCTGACATGTGTAGGGCATGTAGCCGGCCAATGGTCCTTGCTGCAACCTGACCATCGCCTGTCGCGTCGGTTCAATCAGATCTGAAGTTGTGACGGCTTCAACATTGCCGAAATGATGAAAGAGGTCGGAACAGAACAACGTCTTACGCGTTTCCTCGAACAGCACTCCCGCGTCCCAGCCGTGCGGAATGTGCGGCGATTGGTAAAACCGGTAGCGATACTTTCCCGTGTTGAGGACATCCTGGGGCGTCATGCCGCGCGCGGGGCGAATGGAGAAATCGTCCACGGTCACCAGCTTGCCGACAAGCGTGCAGACCGGTTGAGCCTGTGGCGCAAGTTCCAACCACTTGTTGAGAGCACCGCATTCATCGGATTCAAAATGACTCCAGGCGATATGTCTTAGTCGGGCGGGATCAATCAGCTTGGCCACCGCCTCGCGCAACGCGGGAAACATCATATTCAGCCCCGCATGAAAAAGCAGCGGCTCCTCGTCGCGGACGAGGAAATGATTAAACTGCATGTCAATGTCCGGAACGTAGATGCAAAGCCGGAAGAGGTCCGGAGCTATTTCGTTGATTTCAGTCATGGTGCGAATTGGCCTAACTAAGTGCGGAAAGCATGTCAATCCCCACTAAGCGAAAACCCGCGAAACTGCCTATTTCCAGGCCGACGCTGGCAATGCCGATTCCTCTAACATCGCGCAGAGTTCAAAAGGTTCAGGAGCGGCCATGAGATTCGCCAGGTCGTAGAACCAGATTGTAACCATGTTCTTAAGAGCAGCCGGCTCATAATTGCCACCTATTTTTCCGGTCACAAACCTGACGGATGCGAAGATCGACCAGCCACCTTGCTTGGAGTCGAACTTGTCGTCGTTCAAAACGAATTTTGCCAGGTTCGCCTCTTTATTGATTTTGCTCAGGTAAGCGTGAATTGCGCTGGTTTTTTTATCGCGCCGGTTCATTGGCCTGGCTGCCAGCATCGTCCCCAGTTGCAGATAATATGGATTTACCAAAACGTGACTGCGCAATGGCATATCCGCATGGTAAATCTCGAAATTCGTGCCCTCGAGATCCGTAACGGTGCAATCCGCAGCGCGAAAGGTCGATTTGAGGCACGAAAGTTGTTTGGAACTCAACTTCGGTCTTGGCATAAATTGGAGTCAAGCATGACTCATCCTATGCGAGGATTTCAACTCCTTCCGCTTCCCAGTCTAGAAGGAACTCAGCCAGTTCTGAATTTCTTCGTTTCTTCTCCGGTCTCTCTGTTCCCTCCTGTGAAATTTTCCCCTTCCGGCGTTTTAACGCTTCTAGGTTTCAACGCTTCAACGTATAAAGAGTCCGTGGCTTTCTCCGACGATACCCGCGAACGAGTGCGCAATGCCAATGACATTGTCGATGTCATCGGCTCATACCTTCCATTGAAGCGCGCTGGAGCAAACTTCGTCGCCCTTTGCCCGTTTCATAAGGAAAAATCGCCTAGTTTTAACGTAAATCCCCATCGCCAGATCTTTCACTGCTTCGGCTGTCACAAAGGCGGCGACGTTTTCAAGTTCGTGATGGAATACGACAGCGTCGATTTCCCCGAAGCGATTCGACGCCTTGCCGACCGTGCCAAAATCCCACTCGAACATGAGAAAGGCAGCGGCGGCGAGCAAACGCGGCATATAAAGGAGCAATTGCTCCAAATGCACGATCAGATCGCCCAGCGCTGGCAAAATGCCCTGGCCAATGAGGCGAGCGGTCAAATCGCGCGGGATTATTTGGCCCAACGCGGAGTCTCAGCGGAAGCCATTAAGCTTTTCCGCATCGGTTATGCGCCCGATCTATGGGATGACACTGTCAATTGGGCCAAAAGCAAAGACTACGATTTGCCCTTGGTCGAAAAAGGTGGCCTGATTCTAAAACGAGAACAAGGCGACGGTTACTACGATCGATTCCGCGGACGCTTAATGTTCCCCATCTGCGACGAACAGGGCAGAGTCATTGCCTTCAGCGGCCGTGTTCTGAGCGGCGACGAAAAAACCGCTAAATACGTCAACTCGCCCGAAACCCCCATCTTTACAAAAAGCAAAGTCTTCTTCGGCCTGGACAAAGCCAAGCGCGCGATTCTCGATGCCGGCCACGCCATTATCTGCGAAGGGCAACTCGACATGATCGCATGTTTTATGGCTGGCGTGCAAAACATTGTCGCGCCACAAGGAACTGCTTTTACAGCTGATCACGCGCGAATTATCAAGCGGTTCACCGATGAAGTCATTCTTTGCTTTGATTCTGACGCGGCCGGACAAAACGCCGCAGTCCGCGCATTGGACAGTTTGCTCGCTTCTGGCCTTGCGATTAAAGTTGCCACCGTCCCGGCACCACATGATCCAGACAGTTTCGTTAAGGCCAACGGCGGCCTTGCATTCAAACAGTTGATGGACCGCGCGGATGGCTTTTTCGATTACTATCTTGGCCGTCTTTGCGCGACCAACGATACCACCACCGACAAGGGGCGACTCGTTGTGTTGCGCGCCATGGCCGAAGCCGTTCACAAGACCGGCAATGTCGTGCTAATCGATACTTATGCCCAAAAGACTGCATTGCAATTAGGTGTGGCCCCGGAGGCCGTCCGAGCCGAATTCAAAAAGTTCAGGCGGAGTCAACGTGAAGCGTCTGCAACTGAACCGGAAAACGATGCTTCACCGACTCCCGATTCAACTCCAGTTCCTCCCACAGAACGCTGGCTTTTGTGGTTTATGCTTTCGAACGATGAATTATTGGGTTGGATCGTTGAACGATTGGATGTGCGTTGGCTGCGCCACTCAAAGGCACGTCAAATCGCAGAGTCCTGCTGTACCGAAGTTCGCGCCGGTTCATGGGCCGGCGCCACTGGATTGCTTGATAAATACGACGAGGAAACAAGGCGGCTAATAACGGAAATTGTCACAGAATCGGTGAAACTGGTTGACCCGGAAAAAACATTGAAAGGCGATCCCGGACATTCCGATAAACGAGGCATTCTGGAAAAATTGCGCGATGAATTCATCGATGACGAAATGACTGCATTGCGACAGCGCGCGAGCCAGCCGGAAACGAGTGACGATGAACGAATCGTGGTGTTGCGAAAACGAGAGGAGTTACGAGCGTTAAAAAAGCAGCCCGTCAGCATTCTGAACGGCTTGAACAACGCCACCGACGGTCCATTTTGATCGGGTCGTGAATAACCGTCGAATAACATGCGAAGAAGAAAAATAACTTTGCGTTGTCAGAAATTCGGAACCGTGGCTTTATTCGTATCATGCGACGAATTTCCATTTTAAAGCACTATGATTGATCCCAACGCGCCAGCACCCGATTTGAAATACGCTCGGCGCCGTCGAGAGTCGAACGGAGGAATTAGTTCGGCGCCATCGGTTGATCGGTTGCCTCCGCACTCAACCGATGCAGAACAGGGCGTGCTCGGATGCATTCTCCTTTCGCCGAATGAATGCATGGGCGAATGCCTCGCGAAGCTGAAAGTCGGCGCTGATGTTTTCTACGATCTGCGTCACCAGACCATCTTTGACGCGCTCGCCGATATGTTCGACAAGCGTCAGGCCATCGATATCATTACGCTCCAGCAATACCTTAAAGATCGCCAAGTGCTTGAGCAGGTGGGAGGCATTGCGTACCTGACAAGTCTGGAAGATGTAGTCCCTTCATCGGCTCACCTGGATTATTACCTCAATATCGTTCAGGATAAGTTCCTCCTGCGAAAAATGATCCGCGTATGCACTGACGTTGTCGCTCGGGTCTACGAGGCCGAAGGGGAAGTGGATTCTCTGATGGATGAGGTCGAGCGTGATGTGCTCCGCATCAGCGAATTTCGAGTTCAGAGCCAGATTAGCTCTATCAAGCAACTGGTCAACAAGGCGATCAATACAATCGAGGACTATCATCAGCGACAGGGAAAACTCACGGGATTGCCGACTGGTTTTATCGATCTCGACAAGTTAACCACTGGCATGCACCCGGGCGAAATGATTGTCATCGCGGCGCGGCCATCTGTGGGCAAAACGTCCCTCGCGATGAACATCGCAGAACACGTAGCTATCGATAACAATATTCCAGTGGGAGTTTTCAGCTTGGAAATGACCGCTGAGTCGCTGGTCTTGCGCATGCTTTGCTCTCGTTCACGCGTGAATCTGCGCAATGTTCGCGATGGTTTCCTGGCTGAGCGCGATTTTCCGAAACTGACTTCCAGTGCCGGAAAGTTGGCGAATGCGCCGTTATTTATCGATGATTCGTCGGGTCTCTCCATTCTTCAAATGCGAGCAAAAGCCCGCCGAATGTTCCAGCAATATGGCATCAAACTTTTCGTTGTTGATTACCTGCAATTGCTGCATTCGAGTTCCAAAAAGGCTGAAAACCGCCAGCAGGAAATTGCTGATATTTCCGGCGGAATAAAAGCTCTTGCCAAAGAATTGAACGTTCCTGTGATCGTCTTGAGTCAGCTCAACCGCGAAGTCGAAAAGGAAAAGGGGCGACCGCCTCGCCTTTCCGATTTGCGTGAATCCGGTTCGATCGAGCAAGACGCCGACCTCGTAGGATTGCTCTACAAGCCTTCCAGCAAATCGGACGATGACGAGTCAGGTGGGGCTACAGAAAATCAGGACGCTATTCCGGTCAATTTGCTAATTGCAAAACAACGCAATGGACCTGCTCAAGTCGATGTCAACCTGACCTTTCTCAAAACGTACACGCGTTTCGAAAGCGCGGCAAAGATTCAGGATGCTGATGTGCCAGGTAATTAAAGGCCTCAAGAAGCGGGCGCGGCCCATGGAACGGCGTTTACGAAAACCTGCCGCACTTCGGGACGATAATAATCGTTGTAGGTTTCGTGGCCTGGCGTGAAATAGAACACTTTGCCTTTGCCAATCGTCCAACACATGCCCATGCGAGCGGGTTCGGTCTGGCCATTCGGCTTGGTATAAAGGCCGTCGAGCGGGACAGATTCAGGCGTTGGTACGGCAAAGGGTTCTCCGTAACGTTCGATCTTTGGCAGTTTAAAATTTTTGACGCCCTTGCAAATCGGGTGGTCAGGTTCTTTGACAATAATTTCGGCTGAGGTGCCGTCGGCGACGTATTCGCGCCAACTGCATCTGGTGCCCATCAGCTTCCTGAACGGTTTCGCAAAGTGGCATGAGTGAGTGCCGATGAATCCCATTTTGCCGTCCTTGACGCGAGCGGCGATCTTATTAACCAGTTCGTCTTTGACTTCGCCATGTTTTTTGTGGCCCCACCAAATGAGGACGTCAGTGCTGTTGAGTAAGTCGTCGCTGATGCCTTGATCAGGATCATTGAGACTGGCCATGACGATTTCCCAACCTTTGGATTCGAGTGGCTTGAGACCCTCGGCAATAGCAAAATTAATGTCTTTGGGATAAATACTCTTAGATTCTGGATCAACATTCGCAGTGCCTTCAGACCAGACAACGACTTTGCGCTTGTCCGCTGCGGCAAAAAGACTTGGGCTCAGAAGCGCGCCTGTTACGACCGTGGCGCCTCGAACGAGTGCGGCGCGGCGAGAGATGGGGAAACCACAAGATGAGTTGGAGTTTAAAGATTTGTTTTTCCTCATGGCGCGATAATGACGCGCTCGTGCCGCACAGGCAAGCGGCAAGTCTCCACTTCAGATCTTCAACTTAGCGCGCGGCCGTTTCGCGGGCGACGACTGATTTGTGCGCGGAGCGGAAAACCCGGCAAGGATGAAGCGGACGACATCGCGCGCGCGAGCATCGGTTTCTTCATGAAGAGTTGTTGGAATCAAAAAAGGGTGCAGAAACAGGGAAGTAGCATCTTTTAACGCAGTGGCGGCCTTGAGGCTATCCACGCCTGCAAATTCGCCGGACTCGATGCCTTCTTCAATTAACCGCCTGAACACGCGCAGAATTTTCTCGCGCCGTCGAGCTGCGGCATCGGGCCGAATCTCGACAATGTGGCGAAAAGCTTCGAACACTTCGGCGTCCTGTCGGAGTTTCTCTTTTCGTTTGCGATGTAGTTCGAGAACAATGGCTTCGATGCGGGTCGCGGCGCTGGTTGGGCGTTGCGCGATTTCTTCCATGAAGGCTTCAATTTTTGTAAGCCACCCATCGATGATCGCGTCGATGATGTCAGATTTGGTCTTGAAGAAACGATAGACATTCGCGTGAGACATGCCCAGTGAACGGGCAATATCGACAACTGTCAGCTTGTCGTTGCCATATCGGCGCAGGAGCGACTCGGCCGCCTGAAGAATCTGGCTGCGAGTTTCACTTGCAGTTTTTTCACCCACATAGGTTATTTATGCCTGTGCCAGCGATTTGACAAGCAGAAAGACTACAGATTACATTTTTTGAAACTTGTCAGTGTTTCGAGCGTCCATAGGTTATGTTGAACGATTCTAAGATTCCACGGGGGCGTAGCAGCCGACGTAAGGAGGCTCCATCCTGGGTCGCTTTACCTGGCGCCGAGAAGTTAGAGCCTCCTGACGTCGGCTGCTACGAGGCTTATGAAACCATGCGGCGAGTGTATTTGGCGCCGGTGGCGCTGATCATCATGCTGATTATTTCAGGTTGCGAACGGAAATCTGATTCGGCAAAGGGCGGCAAGCAAGGGCGAAGCGGCGGGAGCAACGCACCGGTGGCTGCGATTATCGGGACGGTGATGCAAAAGGATGTGCCGATTTATTTGGATGGTTTGGGCACTGTGCAGGCCTTCAACAGCGTCATGGTGCGAAGCCGCGTGGACGGGGAACTGAAAAAGCTGTCGTTCAAGGAAGGCCAGGATGTTGAAGCGGGTCAATTGCTTGCAGAAATCGATCCGGATCCATTTCGCACGCAAGTCGAACAGTTGGAAGCAAAGAAAGCCCAGGATGAAGCGCAATTGCAATTTGCGCGGGTTGAACTAAAGCGAAATGCGGATTTGCTGGCGCAGAAAATCGTCTCACAGGAAGTCTATGACACCCAAAAGGCGCAGGTGGATCAATTGGTGGCGCTGGTTAAATCAGATCAGGCGTCAATCGATAACTCGAAAGTGCAACTCAATTACACGACTATCGAAGCGCCCATCAGCGGGCGAACCGGTATCCGCTTTGTCGATGAGGGCAACATTATTCATTCAGGTGACTCAAACGGAATTGTCGTTCTGACGCAGCTAAAGCCAATTTCGGTTATTTTTACGCTGCCGGAACAATCGTTGCGCGAAATTCAACGGCAGCAAGCACAAGGCGCCATGACGGTTATCGCGCTGGATCGAGACAACAGCACACCACTGGATGAAGGGCAACTTGCTGTCTTTGATAACCAAATTGATACGACTACCGGAACGATTCGGCTCAAAGCAACCTTTCCAAACGCGAATCTAAAGCTCTGGCCAGGACAGTTTGTGAATTCCCGTCTTTTGCTTTCAGTACGGACCAATGGAATTGTTGTGCCGGCTTCGGTAGTTCAACGCGGACCGGAAGGCGCTTACGCATTTGTCGTGAACAACGATATGAGCGTGAAGATGGCGCCAGTAAAGGTTGCGCAGATCGACCAAGGACAGGCGTTGATCGATAGCGGTTTAACTGCCGGTGACCGCGTGGTTGTAGATGGCCAATACAAATTACAACCGGGCTCGAAAGTGCGCTCCGCGGAAGCTCCAGGCCAAAAACCGAACGGTGGAAAGACCAATGTAGCCTCCAAAAGCAAAAGCGCCGAAAACGGCAAGGGGCACAAAGGTCAAAATGAGGATGAAGCGGCAAATTAATGCCGAGCGAGTTTGCGTTTTGACGCCTCATGAATATTTCCGAGCCATTCATTCAGCGACCGGTGGCGACTTCGTTGCTGATGATCGGCGTCATTCTGATGGGATGCCTCGGTTACTATCTACTGCCAATTTCTGCGCTGCCTTCAGTTGATTTTCCGACGATTCAGGTTACTGCTCAATATCCCGGCGCGAGTCCTGATGTGATGGCGTCGTCCGTTACAACACCACTCGAACGACAGTTCGGACAAATCAGTGGTTTGGGAATGATGACTTCCGTTAGTTCGTTTGGCAACGCGAGCATCACTCTGCAATTCAATCTTGATCGCGACATTGACGCTGCCGCGCAGGACGTACAAGCCGCAATGAATGCGGCAAATGGTGTGTTGCCGAAGAACATGCCGAACCCGCCGACTTACAGCAAAGTTAATCCGGCAGACTCGCCAATTCTGACTCTACAGATTACGTCCGACAGCCTGCCGCTGGAAAAAGTAAACGATCTCGCCGACACCGTGCTGGCACAGAAGTTAAGCGAAGTGACCGGTGTCGGTCTCGTGACAATCGAAGGGAATCAAAAACCTGCCGTTCGCGTCCAGGTCAACCCGGCGGCGATTGCGGCACTGGGGATCGGATTTGAAGATATTCGCAATGCGTTAACCCAAAATAATGTAAACGCGCCCAAAGGAAATTTCGACGGCCCGCGGCAGTCATACGCGATCGGCGCGAATGATCAGATCTTCTCCGCAATTGAATATGCAAACGTCATCATTGCCTACAAAAATGGCAGGCCGGTTCGGCTGCGAGATGTCGGCGATGTCATCGATAACGTCGAGAACGTTCGTCTCGCAGGTTGGGTCGGTCATACGCCCGCAGTGATTCTCGACATTCAACGCCAACCCGGCGCGAACATCATTCAGACGGCCGATCGTGTTAAAAAGCTGTTGCCGAGACTTCGCACGGCACTGCCGCCGTCAGTAAAAGTGTCCATCTTGACGGATCGCACCGAGACAATTCGCGCGTCGGTGCGTGACGTTCAATTCACGATGCTACTGACTGTCGGATTGGTGGTAATGGTGATTTTTGTCTTTCTGCGCAAACTTTGGGCGACGGTGATCCCGAGCGTTGCGTTGCCACTGGCAATTGTCGGCACATTCGGAATGATGAAATTGATGGGGTTCAGCCTCGACAATCTATCGTTGATGGCGTTGACGATTTCAACGGGGTTTGTCGTTGATGATGCGATCGTGATGATCGAGAACATAGTGCGTTATATCGAGATGGGAGAAAAGCCGATGCAGGCCGCGTTAAAGGGTTCGAAGCAAATCGGTTTTACGGTTATTTCGTTAACAGTTTCGTTGATTGCCGTTTTCATTCCGCTGATTTTTATGACCGGCATCGTTGGTCGGCTGTTCCGGGAATTTGCAATAACGTTGAGTATCGCTGTCGCGGTTTCCGCTCTCGTCTCATTGACGTTAACGCCGATGATGTGCGCGCGAATGTTAAAACCGGAATCGCAGGAAAAACATGGGCGATTCTTTCATCTGACCGAAAAGTTTTTCAGTGGGATGTTGCACGCTTACGAACGGGGATTGATTTGGGTTCTGCGCCATCAAAAGTTCACTTTTGCGGTAGCAATCGCGACTCTGGTTGGCACCATCTGGCTCTATTTCCTCGTGCCGAAGGGCCTCTTGCCACAGCAGGACACAGGAATCATTATCGGCGTTACGGATGCGGCCCAGTCGATTTCATACAAGGCAATGGTCGCTAAGCAACGCGAAATTGCGGACATCGTCTTGAAAGATGCGGATGTCGCCAACGTCGCATCCTTTGTTGGCGCCGGCACAGTCAATCCGACGATGAATTCCGGGCGGCTGTACATCAATCTCAAGCGGCGCGAGGATCGGAAGGCCAGCGCCAGCGAAATCATCGACCGATTGCGCGAGGCCACCAGGGACGTGCAAGGCATCTCCCTTTTCATGCAAGCGGTTCAGGACGTCCAAATCGAAAGCCGCGTCAGTCGCACGCAATATCAATATACGTTGGAAGACGCGGATGAAGCCGAGCTGGGACAATGGTCCACGAAACTTCTCAATAAGCTGCGCGAATTGCCGGAATTGGCTGACGTCGCAACCGATCAGCAACCCGACGGATTGCAAATCAGCATTAATGTCGATCGCGAAAAGGCGTCTCGGCTAAATATCTTTCCACAAGCAATCGACGATACCCTCTACGATGCTTTTGGCCAGAGACAGGTTTCGACGATTTTCACGCAACTGAATCAGTATCGTGTCGTGCTGGAGTCCCAGCCGCATTTCCAAACAACACCTGAGTCGCTCGACAAAATTTATGTGAAGTCATCGACAGGCCAAATGATTCCGTTGAGCACTTTCGCCACGATGAAAACTGCGACTGCGCCACTTACCATCCTTCACGAAGGACAATTTCCGGCCGTGACGCTCTCCTTTAACTTGAGCCAGAGAAGTTCGCTCGGCGCGGCAGTTCGCGCGATTCAAAATGCGGAAAAAGAAATTGGTCTTCCAGAGACGGTAGCGCCGACATTTTCCGGCAGCGCTGCCGAATTCCGCTCATCGCTGAAGAGCGAGCCGTTCCTGATTCTTGCCGCAATTGTTGTCATCTACATTGTTCTTGGTGTCTTATATGAAAGTTACATTCATCCGATCACCATTCTTTCCTCGTTACCGTCGGCGGGTGTAGGAGCATTGCTGGCGCTCATAGTATGCGGTCATGATCTTTCGTTGATAGCATTGATCGGAATCATCCTGCTCATCGGCATCGTGAAGAAAAACGCGATCATGATGATTGATTTCGCCCTCGACGCTGAACGGGAACAAAAGCTGCCACCAGAGAAGTCTATCTACCAGGCGTGTTTGCTGAGATTTCGGCCCATCATGATGACAACCATGGCCGCATTGTTGGGCGCATTGCCGCTGGCGTTGCAACAAGGAACCGGGTCTGAACTGCGACGTCCGCTGGGAATCTCAATTGTAGGTGGATTGCTCGTATCACAATTTCTGACCCTTTATACAACGCCAGTAATTTACTTGTACATGGATCGCTTCGGTGCGTGGGTCAGGCGGGGTCGAAAGGCCGCCCAAATCCCTGAACCTGCAGTCGGAGCCGAACCGGCATGAACATTTCATCGCCGTTCATCAAACGTCCAGTCGGCACGTCGTTGCTGGCGGCCGGATTGTTCATATTGGGAATCGTGGCGTATCGGTTTCTGCCGGTGGCGGCATTGCCGCGCGTGGATTTTCCAGTGATTTCAATCTCAGCTTCGTTGCCGGGGGCCGATCCCGCAACCGTAGCTTCGTCTGTGGCTGCGCCGTTAGAGCGACGGCTGGGGCAGATTTCTGGCGTAACAGAGATGACATCGGTCAGCACGCTGGGAGGGTGTTCAATCACGCTGCAGTTCGATTTGAATCGAAACGTGGACCGCGCGGCGCGGGATGTGCAAGCAGCGATTAATGCGGCGGCAAATGATTTGCCAATCAATCTGCCAAACACTCCGACCTTTCGAAAAATCAATCCGGCGGATGCTCCGATAATGATTTTGGCGATGACATCGGAATCGCTCAAGCCGACAGATGTATATGAGACCGCGGACGAGATTGTGGCGCAGCGACTGTCGCAGGTTGAAGGAGTGAGCCAGGTATTTGTTGGTGGTTCGGAGAAATCGGCGGTGCGGGTCCAGATCAATCCGGGTGCGCTGGCTTCGACGGGATTAAGCCTCGAAGACGTGCGGACGCTGATTGGCCAGGTGAATGTGGATTCACCGAAGGGAAGCTTTGATGGGGAACACCATTCTTACATGTTGGAGAGTAACGATCAGCTTTTTGAACCAGAGAAGTATCAGTCGTTGGTCATTACGCAAAAAAACAATGTGCCGATAAGGCTGGATTCGCTGGGGCAAGTTATTGAAGGCGTGGAAAACACGCGAACGGCGGGTTGGGCGGGAACCAACGACGCGGTTCTGCTAATTGTCTTCAAGCAACCTGGGGCAAACGTTATTGAGACGGTAGATCGAATCAAGTTGGCCTTGCCGCAGCTCAAAAACTGGGTCTCTCCAGCAATCAATTTTTATATATTGAGCGATCGGACGGCAACGATCCGCGCTTCGGTGGATGACGTTCAGTTTTCGTTGCTGTTGAGTGTTTCATTGGTGGTGATGGTTATTTTTCTGTTTCTGCGGCGATTCTGGCCGACATTTATCGCGAGCATTACTGTGCCATTGGCGCTGGCTGGAACGGTCGCGTTGATGTATTTGATGGATTACAGCATCGATAATCTGTCACTGATGGCGATCACAATTTCGGTGGGCTTCGTAGTCGATGACGCGATCGTGGTGATTGAGAACGTGTTTCGGTTTATTGAAAAGGGGGACAACGTGATGCAAGCAGCGCTGAAGGGAGCAAAGCAAATAGGATTCACGGTTGTTTCCATGAGCACGTCGCTTGTGGCTGTTTTTATCCCGCTCCTGTTTATGGGCGGATTAATCGGACGATTGTTTCATGAATTTGCAGTCACCCTGAGCCTGGCAATTTTGGTGTCGGGCGTGATTTCGCTCACGCTGACTCCGATGCTTTGCTCGCGGTTTCTTAAGCCGGAGTCGAGCTACGCAGAGCCAGGAGTTTTTTATCGGGCGCTTGAAAAGGCATTCAACTTTTTGCTCGGCGGCTATGAAGCCGGTTTGAAATGGGTGTTGCGCCACCAGGTGTTCATGCTGTTTGTGGCGTTGGCAACGGTGGTGGCGACGGTGTGGATGTACAAACAGGTGCCAAAGGGTTTTTTTCCGCAACAGGATACGGGAGTGATCATGGGATCCGCGGAAGCTTCGCAGGACATTTCATTTCCGGCGATGGAGAAGTTACAGAAGCGGTTGGCGGAGATAGTGCTCGCAGATGATGCAGTTCAAAGTCTGGGTTCGTTCATCGGCGGAGGCGGCGGCAGTTCGACGGTGAACAGTGGCCGCATGTTTATCACGTTGAAGCCGATCAGGGAGCGAAAGCTAAGCGCCGATTTGGTGATTGCGCGGTTGCGGAGGAAATTAGCAGCAGTGGAAGGGATTTCGCTGGTGTTGGTCCCGCAGCAGGATGTTCGAATGGGCGGCCGCTCCAGCCGCGCTCAATTTCAATATGCGCTGCAATCCGCGGATCTTGAAGAACTCAATTATTGGTCCGCAAAACTGCTCAATAGATTGAAAGAGGATGACCGTTTGCAGGATGTGAACAGCAACCAGCAAACCCGGGGTTTGCAGGCCAATATTGTAGTCGATCGCGACGCGGCAGCGCGCCTCGGCGTTTCACCTACAGTCATCGATAACACGCTTTACGACGCGTTCGGCCAGCGCCAGGTCTCGACACTTTACAAACGTTACAATCAACATCATGTGATTTTGGAAGCCGAGCCTGGATTTCTGCTTGAACCGTCTTCATTGCAGAAAATCTATGTGAAATCCACGACCGGCAAACAGGTTCCACTTTCCGCGGTTGCTAAATTTGAAACAGGCAACGCAAATCTCGAAGTTGATCACCAAGGTCAATACCCGGCTGTAACACTTTCGTTTAACCTTAAGCCGGGCATCTCGCTCGGCCTGGGTACGGAAATTGTCGAGCAAGCAGTACAGGAGCTTCGAATGCCCGCAACAGTGCAGGGAAGTTTTCAGGGCACGGCACAAGTCTTTCAGTCCTCATTGGCCAATATGCCGGTCCTGCTCGCGGCTGCGTTGCTGACGGTTTACATCGTCCTGGGGATGCTCTACGAAAGCCTGATTCATCCGATTACGATTTTGTCAACTTTGCCTTCAGCTGGTGTTGGAGCTTTGCTGGCGATGTGGTTGACCGGCAACGATCTATCGCTCGTGTCGTTTATCGGGATTATTTTGCTGATGGGAATCGTGAAGAAGAATGCAATCATGATGATTGATTTTGCTTTGGATGTTGAACGGGCGGAGAATCTCACGCCTGAGGAAGCGATTTACAAGGCGTGCGTGATTCGGTTTCGTCCGATCATGATGACAACGATGGCGGCGCTGCTGGGTGCGCTGCCCCTCGCGATTGGCTTGGGTGCTGGCTCGGAATTAAGGCGGCCGCTGGGAATCGCGGTTGTCGGCGGTCTGATTCTGTCCCAGGTTTTGACTCTCTACACGACGCCGGTGATTTATTTGTTCTTCGAGCATATTCGGCAAAAGTTTGCCTCGCTCAGGCGCGGAGCAATGCCTCGGCTTGCGGCGGCATCTTGAGCCAGAATTAAAGCGGCTATCCCCTGAGGCCGAGACCGAGCACTTCCTTGCAATACTTCAGACTGCGCTCCAACTCGCCTTTTTGATATTCCTGCTCTGCCTTATTATCGGGCGATTTATGCGGCGGCAACGGTTTGCCGCGTTTAGCCAGCGCAAGGAACTTTGCAAAGTCACTCGCTCTGGCCTTGGGCCATAACTTCCAAAAATCTTTTTGCAAATAAGGAATCGGGCGCGCAAAACCAGATATCAGTTCCAGATGTACGGGCACATTTGGGCAAATCGCAGCGAATCTTTCAAAGTAAGCCTTTTGATCGACAATGCCTTCGCCCATCGCCGTCCACTGGACTTTTGCGCCCTCTTCGTATTCCCAGATCATCGAATCGCGCAGACTGGTGGTAACGACGTATGGGCCAAGAATTTCAAGGCTTGCAATCGGATCTTCCATCGTCCACGCCGCGTTACCTGAATCGAGATTGACGCCGACATAGTCTTTCCCCGCGTCTTCAACCAGATTCACCAATTCCGATGCTTGCATGTCACCGGCGTGATTTTCGATGGCGATTTTCACGCCTGCATCGATCGCCTGGCTTCGGCAGGCTTTGCAAACTTTCGCTGTGTCAGCCATGCGGGCCTCAATACCGCCTTCGGTTTTGCGATCATCGCCCGTCCCCAAAACGCAGCGAAACACTGGCGAGCCAAGCGTCTTGGCGACGCGAATGCCCAAGGCCAGATGTTCTTCGGCGGTGCCCCATTTGTTTTTGAAAACTTTTGAGGTCGGGCAAATACTCCAACTCCCTGCATGAATTTGTATGCCGAGATCGTCCGCTTTAGCTTTGACCTCCTTGAGATACTTGTCTTCAAAGCTGTCATACGCGTCGAGATCAGAAATCAAAATCGAATCCAGCTTCAAAGCAGCGGCGTAATCCAACAGTGCCGGCGCTTTCCAATTCATTGCGCGGATGGCGAAATTGTCGAAACCAAGCTTCAATTTTTTCCGTCCAGAAGTTTCCGTCGATGCCGAGGAAATTCCAGTTACAGCGACGGCGGCGCTGGCGGCCACCATGGTCTTCAAGAACGTCCGTCGATCCGTTGGGATTGGGAAATCTTTCATAAAACTTGTGCTTTTGCGTTTTAACGAGTCGGGCCATTGACCTTTTAAGCCAAACTCATTCTACTGACGAGCAAATGTTTTCAACGTCGGCATTCACCGGACACATCGAGTTTAGCCCTTCGTTTTCGGCTCGACCTCAGATTAGCCATGTGGTCTTCGACTTTGATGGGACCGTCGCCTGGTTGAAGCACGGTTGGCCGGACATTATGGCAAACCTTCTTTTGCCATACTTTCCGATTCGATCCGACGAAACCCTCCATAATTTGCGGGCGGAAATTCTTTCGTTGAATGGCAGGCCGCCGATATTTCAGATCCGCCGCTGCCTGGAGATGGCCGCTGGATCAGCCGAAAAACTGCCCGAACCGGAACAATTGTTGAGCGAATATGCGTCACGGCTCGGAGAGGCGCTCAAAGAACGACTGGCAAAAATCTACCGCCACGAAGTATCACCCGAAGCATTTCTGGTCCATGGCGCGATGCGCTTGTTGAAAGAGCTATCCGATCGCGACCTCACGCTGATTATTCTCAGCGGCACGGAGCAGGAGAAAGTGCAAGAGGAAGCTGAAATGCTCGGTCTCACGCCATATTTCGGACGTCACATTTATGGTTCGACCACCGATCTTGTTGCGTCATCCAAGCAGGCGGTCATCAACCGGTTGTTGGCCGAGGAAAATATTGCTGGCGAGCGTTTACTATCGTTTGGTGACGGTCCGGTGGAAATCCAAGTCACGAAAGAAGTCGGTGGCCTGGCCGTAGGGGTTGCGAGCGACGAAAATGTAAATGGCTCAGGAAAGATGGATACCCAAAAGCAAAAGCTTCTTAAAGACGCTGGCGCGGATTTGTTGGTCCCCGACTATCGCGATGGAAGAGCGCTCGTCGAATGTATCTTCGGAAAATGACGGTCTCCGTCAAAATCGAAAATTCCCCATTGAAAAACTTTCCTGAACCACTCGATCTCGGAAAACTGAAAGTCTATCCGCTCGCAGAGCGCAAGAGCCTGAGTAGCATCGATAAACTTCTTGTCGATCCAAATGGACTGGCGCAATCGTGCGGTCCGGAGATAAGCGAGACAATCCTCGATTGTGTGCGGCGAATTGTCGAGGCGCGCAAACGCAACGCGAGTGTTATGCTGATCTACGGAGCGCACCTCATAAAAAACGGCGTGATGCCGATTGTTATTTCGCTAATCGAGGGCGGCTGGATTACTCATCTCGCGACTAACGGTGCGGGAACAATTCACGATTGGGAATTGTCATTCCTTGGACGCACGGAGGAAAGCGTTCGTCAAAATGTTGCCACGGGCACCTTCGGCACCTGGGACGAAACCGGGCGCTGTGTTCATCTCGCATTGCTAGTGGGCGCTTTGAAGAAGGAAGGCTACGGTAGAAGCTTGGGCCGGTTTATCGTTGAAAACGGCGTTACATTGCCGGCGGTTGGGACACTTGAGAAATTATTGCGTGATGAACCCTCGCATCCACTCGCACCTGCCCGCGCCGAACTGCTTCAATCAATGTTGGTTCACAAACTTTCGCCCGGACGCGCAGAAGTAAAACATCCCTGGGCGGACACATGCATCCTCGCGCAAGCCTTTCGAAATAATATTCCGCTGACTGTTCATCCAGGCATTGGATACGACATCATTTCCAATCATCCCATTTTCAATGGTGCGGTCATTGGCCGCGCCGCTGGATTGGATTACAGCCTGTTTGGAGGCGCCGTGGAACAACTCGACGGCGGCGTGGTTTTGTCAGTTGGTTCGGCCATCATGGCGCCGCAGGTATTCGAAAAAAGTCTAAGCGCTGTAAATAATTTGCGCCTGCAATCCGGACGCAACGTAGTTCGCGATCATACAATATATGTTGTGGATATTCAGGACGGTGGGAATTGGGATTGGTCTAAAGGCGAACCGCCCAAGGATAGTCCGGCGTACTACCTTCGCTTTTGCAAAAGCTTCGCGCGTATGGGCGGTGAAATGCATTACTTGCAGTGCGATAACGTGGTTTTTTTGCACAATCTGTTGCATGGGTTGAACGGAAGGTGAATTCGAATTCCGAATTTATCACTTATGACTGGATCGCGATTTCAGGAAATCACCTCCAAGTACTCTTCGTTGAGCATCGCCGTGCTCGGTGATTTCTGCCTTGATCGGTACTTGGAGATCGATCCCGACCGAAAAGAAATCTCCATTGAGACCGGACTTCCAGTTTACAACATTTCACGCGTTCGCTCTCTGCCGGGCGGCGCAGGCACGATTGTGAACAATTTGTCAGCGCTTGGAGTTGGCAAAATTTACCCGATTGGGTTGGTGGGTGAGGATGGTGAAGGATATGAATTGTGCCACGCATTGGGACAGCGCTCTGGCGTGAATATGACGGGCGTTGTGCGCAGCGCTCAAAGGCGAACGTTTACATATTGCAAGCCGATGATGTGTAGTTCGGATGGCAGGCAGCAGGAATTAAATCGGTTCGATTTCAAAAACTGGTCGCCAACACCGGCTGTACTGCAGGGAGCAATTATCAGCGAACTCGATGAACTGGTTGGCCAACTCGATGCCATCATAATTCTGGATCAAGTCGATGTGCCTGGAACGGGTGTCGTGACGCAAAGGGTCCTTGATCGGATCAAAATTCTGGCGAAGGAGAATTCCGATTTGTTAGTCATTGCCGACAGCCGGCGTTCGCTACGGGACTTTCCCCCGGTTATCTTCAAAATGAATGCTGCCGAGTTGAAAAGCTTGATAGGAGCCAAGGAAGAATTGAGCTTCGACGACGTCGGTAAAACAGCTGCCGAATTGGCTTTGAAAAATTGCCGCTCCGTTTTTGTTACCCTTGCGGAAAAGGGAATTGTCGGCACATCAGCTGACGGACATTACTCGCACGTGCCCGCGTTACCGTTGCGAGGCGAGATTGATATTGTTGGAGCAGGAGATGCAGTTTCGGCAAACCTGGCAGCGGCCATCGCGGCTGGGGCCAGTCTGCCGGAAACCATTGAACTGGCCAACGCGGCCGCCTCCGTTGTAATTCACAAGTTGGGAACAACGGGAACTGCCAGTGTCGGTGAGATCAAAAAGCTTTTGATACCCGGTTCTTAAAGTCCTCTTGTCCCTGCCGTAGCGGTTGCGTTTTCAGTCCCCGCATCGGAATTCAGCAATCGAATCTCCCTTTGCGGGAATGGCATCTCGATTCCTTTTTCGCGGAAGACCTCAAGGAAAGCTTTATTAAGTTCGCCACCTGCCGCACCGAAATCCGCAACCGTTGTCCACGGCATAATCGCAATGTTTACCGACGAATCCGCAAGTGAAGTGACACCTACTCCAGGAGCCGGATCTTTCAAGACGCGCGGATTTTGCGCGAGAATATCGCGGATAACTGTGAGCGCCTCATTGATGTTGGTGTCGTAGGAGACGCCGACTGAAAGTGAAAGCTGACGAATCGTGCCGTAGTTGTGAAGAATTTCGCCGACGATTTTGCGGTTCGGTATCACGACCCGCGAGCGATCCGCATGTTGCAACGTTGTGGAGAAGAGCGCGATGGTAATTACCTGGCCTTCGACGCCGAGTAGCTCGATGTATTCTCCGACTCGAAAAGGCTTCGTGAAAATAATGAGCAAACCAGCGACGAGGTTGGAAAGCACTCCCTGGAGAGCCAAGCCGATGCCGACGCCGGCGACGCCAATGCCCGCCACGAGAGGAGCGGTTTGCACTCCGAATTTGTCGAGCGCGAGAACAATGGCCAGTGCGAAGACAACCAGCCGCAAAACTCGCACTACGAGCATTCGGATGGGCGGTTCGATTTGCTTTTTGGTGAGCCAATCGTCCGTAACTTTTCCAATCCATCGCGCTGCAAAACCGCCGATGGTTAGAATGATTATGGCACCTACAATCTTAAAACCGTAATCGGTGAGAAACTTTAAAACTTCTCTTCGAATATCATCCATAACACCATAATGTGAATCTTGATGAGGAGAGGCAATTCTGAAATGCCGTTATTCTGTAGCGTACCAATCGACGTTGAGAGACTGGCCCCAGCCGGTCGCGAGATCAATTCTGACAACATTAATCTTGAAGCTGGTTGTTGTGACGGCCCGTGTGCTGATGGCGAAGGTATCGGGGTTATCGTTTCCTTTGGCCATGACAAACACTTTGGGCGTGTTGGCGAAAGGAGTTGGAAACGTAATGGTGAAGGTGTTTACGCCGTTAGTCCCCGTGCCGACGTTGGCAGTTCCGAAAATAACGCGGTTTTGGATTGTGCCGCCCGGACCGTTGCGAATTCCGCCGACGACTGCCAACCCCGCGCCGCCCGGATTGTTGGTATTAATACCGACGCCGCCGCCGGCGCGGATGAGGAATTGAAAAGGGCCTGAGGAACTGAAGGGAGTTCCAATTCCATCAGCCCAGACAAATGAGCCGAAGTGGAGGGCTTGCGCCTGCCATCCCGCGGCGAACGAGTAATCGCCGGAGGCCGTATTTTGTGAGCCGCCGGGAATCGTGGATGCTCCACCGGACGCAGTGTTCTGCTGGCCACCACCGATTGTCGCGACGCTTCCGGAATTGGTATTTAACAAGCCGCCGCCGATGGTGGCATAATCGAATGTAATTTGATTGGCGATGCCGCCACCGATGGTGCCGTAGTAATCACCAGTAATCCGATTGAGTGAGCCTCCGCCGATTACGGACCAGGGCGATTGGTTGCTGTTGAGCAGTCCGCCGCCGATGGTCGAATAATTGGCAGTGATGCGATTCGCGCCGCCACCCCCAATAGTCGAGACAGCTCCCACGACGACGTTGTTGCTGCCGCCACTGATCGATGTCCAAGGGGAGTTGGTTTGAATGAAATTTCCACCGCCACCCCCGATGAAAGAGTGGCTTCCGTTGGTCGAGATGACATTGCTTTCGCCGCCGGCAATGGTTGCGCTACCGGAATTGCGCAAAATGTAGTTAATACCACCGCCACCGATTGTTGAGAAGGGTGAGGAGGAATCAATAGCGTTTTGATCGCCGCCAACGAGGACGGTGGATATGGAATTGGATGCAATGGTATTTTCGTTTCCGCCGCCCATAAATGCATCGCTTGAATTGACACCTACTGAGTTTCCGAGGCCACCGATTACGACGCTGTAAATCGAGTTTGATTGAATTGAGTTTGCAAGCCCGCCACCCACGACAGCAAAACTGGAGCGGAGCGAATTGGAGCCATTCAGTGGAATTCCAAGCACACCAGTGCTGTAATTGGTCGCGCCACCTCCACCGATCGTGCCGCCGACGATCCCGGGCTGAACATAATTATTTGGTCCGCCGCCAATTACATTAGGCGCGCCATTTGTATTCGGCTCCAAACGCATCGCACGCAATGAATTTGCTTTGAGCTCGAGTGGCTGATTGTCCGCAGTGCCGAGAAAATTCCCGCCCGCAGTTGTGCCAACGTTGCCGGCGAGAGACCAACCAGCCGAAGCGGTCGCAGGATTGGTCCAAACCAAACCGGTTCCAGAGTACGCGAGGACCTGGCCAGAGGTTGGATTGCCAAGAGTGTTGATTTGCGAGGCAGATACTGTACTGGCGGCGAGGCCGTTCGCAGTGGCGGCGGTTCCAGCGTTTGGTGCAAACAGCGCATAGGGGGCTGCGGTTAGTTGTTGACGGGGTGTCAGAAGGGCGAAGGCAACAGCCTGTCCATTGGAACGAACTCCGATTTCAAGCCAGCGATCGGGGCCAGTGAAAACGCTGGCACCGAAATCAAGATTAACTGTGAAGAGACCGTTGGACACGGTCACGGCGGTATTGGTAAGCGTCGGCCCTTGCTGTGCTCCGGAAGTGACGGCGTTGAAGACCGCAAATTGCAGATCATAACTGCCGTTGGCTATGCCAGCGGGTGTGGTGAGACGGCCTTGGTACGTCCAGACCGTGCTTTGGGCCTGAAGGCCGATGACACCGTAAATCAGCATTGCCACTACAAACAGAACACCGATGTTGAATTTTTTAATCATAAAGGAGACTGGTTCCTGGTTTTGTTTGCCACTGCTTATCAGCCGGTTTGATGTGGGTCAAACGGTTCTTGACCAATCCCTGATGGCCGTAGCGCCGAGCTTCCGGTACGTCTGAGATGGCGAGAATGTGTTACTAGGTTTGCAGAAGGCAAGATGTAAAAGTTTTTGGTTACCATAGGTTACCGTGAGTTACCGTAGGTTACCGGTAACGTTAAAGTTAATTGGATTTCGAAGGGCTGGAATGAGCTCGATTAGTTGCCGAAAGTGGACAGAACCGTGGCCGGACAAAGTATTGAACTGATGCCAGTTCGGGATTTCGACGTTTTTCATGCGGCAACTTTGCATGAAGCCGCGTGGCCAAATAAGGGCAAAGTTTGGGGACAATTGGCGCCGGAAAAAGCGGCTGGGTGAGGGGAAAGCGGGAAGCAAACGAGGCGAACGCTCTTTGACGTCTCACGGGACTTTAGTTGGAAACTCTGCTAGACGTTGCTTTGTGAGAAGTCAGGCCAGCCTCATCCCAGACCAGCAGCCACTCTGGTTCATTTCCAAAAACGACGCAACCACCCGCGATAAATTCGCCATATCTTTTGATGCATCGATCGATCATTGGCATTCCTTTAACCAATCGTACCAGTCTTGGACCTTTTTTAATCACGCCGAAATGCGGGCCGTGAAAACCGCCCACTTCGACATCTATCGGCATCAACAAAAGCACCAAGAAGAGAATCGCTGTGCAATTGAGCCATCGGTTCCGCTTCATATCCGGCGCGAATATCGCAATCAGAATGTAAGTGAGAAATACCGGAAGCGGGAGCAGACGAATCCCGCCAAAGAACAAGAGCGTTACGGCCAACAGGATCTCGGCGGCTAGTCGTTTTCGGCCAGCTAACAGGCGTAAGAACGTGCAAGGACCCTTGATGTGCTGTGATTTGCATTTTGGACAGGGCTCGTTTCGTCCACCGATTCGGATCCATGAGAGTTTACATTCAGCGCACGCATAAATCGGCAAACTCAGTCCGACACCCAATGAAAATAACAGAGCCGCAGGAAGAGCAACTTGGTCAATTTCCCAGTGGAGCCCAGAACGAAACTGACAGTCGCGATGCCGAATACGCTCACAAGTGTCAAAGCCCTTCGTCCATTTGCGAGGGTCCCATTCATGCTGTTGCGGTAATATCCGCGCAGCTTTTGATTTTGACAACCGTTTCCGGGCAATCTCCTTTTTGGTCAAAGCCTCACGGTGATGAGTTACCACGATAGACGCACCTCGCGGTGCAGGTTTCGGCAACAACTACTTCGGTCAGCAAAGGCAACTTGGGTTTGAGTTTCTTCCAAATCCAAATGGCGATGTTTTCGCTTGTGGGATTTTCGAGGCCGGGAATTTCGTTGAGGTAATAATGATCCAGTTTTTCCCAAATGGGTTTGAAGGCATTTGAGATGTCGGAGTAGTCCATGACCCAGCCGAGCTTCTTGTCGCATTCACCTTCGACAACGATTTCGACTTTGAAACTGTGGCCGTGGAGGCGGCGACATTTGTGGGATTTGGGCAAATGCGGCAGCAAGTGTGCCGCTTCAAATTGGAATGTTTTTCTTAATTCCATTATTCCATCTCGTAATCAGTCCACCGCAAAAGGTCGCCAAAGGCCGGTCTGCCATCGTGACGCCAGGTTAGCGGCGGTTGTTGCATTTGGCCGAGGGGGCAGACGCGGGTCGCTCCCCAGCGAGCCAGTTCCAGGGCAATGTCTTTCATTTTCTCGGAGGGCGCTGCTACGCCAACGGTTGAAACTTTCATCCTCACGCTGTCTGCGCTTTGCAGCATCTCGGTTAAGTCGGTGATGCCTTTGACGTAAATGAATCGATTCAAACAGGAGGCCTGAAATTTTGGTTCGGCTTCGTAAACCACGGTCCACGCGGTTGAGTTTTCGCTCTTCCAGATTTTGGTGGCCGAATAATCTGGAATGTCGCGGCTGGACTGAAAATAGGCTGCGCGAGTTTCGTAAATGGAACGGCGCGATGCGATGGCCGCTGCTACTTCCGTCGGCAGACCTCCTCGTGGTTCCTGGGTCTCTCGATTATTGAGTTCCGTGGCAAGAAACTCTGCGAATTGCTCGGCCGATACGTTTCCGCCGTGCTCGACGTAAATGACATGCGGCGAGAGACAACCCAGTTGATTCCATGCCACAATATCGTCCGTGGCCGACTTGACCAATTTTTTGGTGTTAACACTTGAAAGCACGCCATTCGCCACGTATCCGAAGCTCACTTGATGTCCATAGCCGATCAATTTCACGCGTGCAGGAAGTTTCCGGCGGATGGAAGCGAGCGTTTCGTCGCTGCCGGTCGCGGTCACACAGTCCGCCTCTGTGAACAATGCTTCAGTGAGTTCAGACAATATTGTGGCTTCAGCTTTCTTGGTTTCGGATTGGCCGTTGGTTCGTCCACGCCATTCGGCAATTTCCAGGCACGATGCAAGCTTCGGGTCGGCCTGGTGAAGCGAATGCGCAAACAATCGCGGAAAAAACGATGCTCCTCCGGCACATTTCACGAACTGACCGGACCGCGTCAAAATCCCCAGCACAATGCTCATCAACGCAGGGCAGGGGAGGTTCCCCGCGGCCACGTGAGCCAGCAATTCGTAACCGGTCACGGTGCTCATGCGGCGAGTTTTCTCTTCTACACTCGTTGCAGTGAGCACGTCCAAACGATCGACGCGCCCCAGATCTTGTTCCAGCAGTGCTTCGAAGTTTTCTGTGGTCAGCGGTTTGAAAAAGGCGTCCAGGCCATTTGAAATTGTTGCGCTGGAGAAACCGGTCGCTGCGGGACCCTGGTCAATTGCTAACTTTCGAAATTGAAAATCGCAATTGAGCCAATCTTTCGCCAGATCGGACAGCGTAACGGTTAAACTACGTGTTGTGCGGTTTGCAAGATGACGCTCCCGATTACGTTTCAGCGCGCGGCACGCTTCAGCGACCATGGTCGGCGTGAGCGTCGTTTCCTGGGGTAAATCGGCGAGAAAATAATTGGATAAAGTCATACCGCCATCAGCGAACATCCGCGAGGCTCGGCAACCGCGGCGCGTCCGATTAATTCAAAATCGATTCCGTGGCGCACTCCGAGATCTTCAGTTTGAATCGCCATAACCGAGAAAACATTCGCCAGATCGAAGATACGAATCAATCCGGTTTCGCCTTCGTTTACTTCACGACCGGTTTCAGGTGAGATGATTTGCGCGCGTACCCAGGGTGGGAAATGAAACCGCCGGGTTCCTTTAGCATCAACCGTCGAGCTGCCAGAATTGGGCGCAACCCTTTCAGGGTTGTTGAGTTTTGATGCCTCAAACCCAGGGTAGCTCGTGCCTCGCAACCCAGGGCTGAAGGACGCAATCCCTTCGAGATTGTTGTCGTAGGCTTGTGAACTCAACTCACTCATGCCGTATTCGCAAATGATGTCGGCAGACGAAATACCGAGTCGTTCGCAAATCATTTGATGAAGTTCGTCTCGCGGCATGACGCGAGAACGGCCTTTATAACCGCCGGTTTCCAAGGCATGGCTGCCGCGCGGCAATTTGAAACTGATGTCGTTCTTGTTAAGATAATCCAGCAAATGCACATACAGGAAGGCCGTGCCAAGGATAAGCACCGGTTTTCCAAGTTCAGCAGTTCGTTGCAGAGTCTTACGCGCAACTTCGCCATCCAGCGTCCACCCGCCGTCGCGTTCGCTCTTTCCGACAAATGTCGAACTGTCATCTCCAAATTTTTCGCGAAAAGATTCAAACATGTGAATCAGCGACGAATTTGGCGCAGATTCTCGACCGGGGGTGAGACTGATGACTGTTGGGTGGTTTGAAACGTCCAAACGCTGGCTGAACGCGGCGATCAAAGAGGCTTCATAAACACTCAACGATTCAGAATTATGAAAATGTCTGCTTGGCCGATGTTGAGTTGTGCCGCTGGAATGGAAAACTGTGGTTCGATCGTTGGCCGCCAGACAAGACAGTTCCAGGTCTTTGAATGCGGAAGTTGGAACAGCAGGTATTTCCGTCCAATCCTGCAACTTCGTTTCTTGCGAAATTCCACGCATTGCGCAGAGCCTTCGATAGGGCTTGTTCAATTCGCGTTGCAGTTCAAATAACTTCAGAGCAAGTTCGGCAAACTGGTGGTTGGGAAAAATGGTCGGTTGTGCCTGTATGATGCGCTGAAAGCAGTCTGCGAAATCGGAAAGGGCTGGGTGTGATTGCATGCGGTTTTATTTTGCCAGGCTGGTTGTCCGCAACAGCCCGGAATGAAAACTTAACAGTCGCCGCTATTCACAGCAAGCATCGTCGGGCATACTGGACCGGTCGGAGGCGTCAGACGTGGCAAAGAACCAGCAGAGCTGCCGAAATGAGCTGTTTAGCCATTCAAAAAAATATTCAAAACCATTTGACATAGGTATTTCCCTACCCTAATTTTTCACTCGTCATTGGGCCGTAAAACGTCGGAAAACTGTCAGCCCCTTGGCTTTTTTGAGAAAAAAGCGGGGGGTGTTGGTTTTTTGTCGTTTATAGGTATCAGGATAGAAAGAGCTCCGAGGGTTCGGAGCAAACGGGCCCGAGATGGCTTCGGGACTTAAGCCCATGTAGCTCAGTCGGTAGAGCGCGTCCTTGGTAAGGACGAGGTCATCAGTTCAATCCTGATCATGGGCTCCAGTCCGAGAGACCGGCCGTGAAGCCCGAGACATATTTGAATTAATAGTAGAACACAGATAAAACACAACAACTCCAGGAGAAGAAACAAATGGCAAAAGAGCAATTTCAACGAACGAAACCGCACGTCAACGTCGGCACGATTGGGCACATTGACCACGGCAAGTCTACGTTAACTGCTGCCCTCGTGCATACCCAATCCGGAAAGGGTCTGGCCACGCCGATCTCCTACGCCGATATTACTAAAGGTGGCACCGTCCGTGACGAAACCAAAACCGTCACCATCGCCGTCTCGCACGTTGAATATCAAAGTGACAAGCGTCACTATGCACACATCGATTGCCCGGGCCACGCTGACTTCGTCAAAAACATGATCACTGGGGCGGCGCAGATGGACGGCGCAATTCTGGTCGTTGATGCTTCGGAAGGTCCGATGCCTCAAACCCGCGAACACATTCTTCTGGCTCGCCAGGTCGGTGTGCCTGCGGTTGTCGTGTTCCTGAACAAGGTCGATCTCGTGGACGATCCTGAACTGCTCGACCTTGTCGAGATGGAAGTTCGCGATCTCCTCACCAAGTACCAATTTCCGGGTGACAAGACCCCGGTCATTCGTGGCAGCGCCAAGAAGGCGATGAACAATGAGAAGGAAGGACAGGACGCGATCCAGAAGTTGTTGGACGCGGTTGATGAGTTCATTCCGCTGCCGACTCGCGAAGTCGATAAGCCGTTCCTGATGTGCATCGAAGACGTGTTCAACATTGAAGGTCGTGGCACAGTCGTCACTGGCCGTGTCGAACGCGGTGAACTGCAACGCATGGCGGAAGTTGAAATCGTCGGCCTTAAAGACACCCGTAAAACGGTCGCGACCGACATCGAGATGTTCCGCAAGCTGCTCGACTCCGCCAAAGCTGGCGACAACGTTGGTGTTCTTTTGCGCGGCACGAAAAAGGAAGAAGTCGAGCGCGGTATGGTGCTGGCGAAACCCGGCTCGATTACTCCGCATACGAACTTCAAAGCCGAAGTCTATGTGCTGTCGAAGGAAGAAGGTGGTCGTCATACGCCATTCTTCACGAACTATCGTCCGCAGTTCTATTTCCGCACGACCGACGTCACGGGCACGGTTTCCCTCCCGCAGGGAGTAGAAATGGTTATGCCTGGCGATAACGTATCGGTTGAAGTTAAAGTAATTGCCCCTGTCGCCATGGAGCGTGGACAACGCTTCGCCATCCGCGAAGGTGGCCGGACCATCGGCGCAGGCCGGGTGACGGAGGTTCTTGCATAGGGCGGTAGCTCAATTGGTAGAGTAGCGGTCTCCAAAACCGTCGGTTGGGGGTTCGAGTCCCTCCCGCCCTGCCATCCCCGGAATGGAGTGATGGACTAATGGAATTTTGGAAGGCCGAAGTGAACATGAAAGTTTTGAAGTGAATGAGTGATCGGACTGAACAGGCGAAGGAATGCGTGGATTGTGGAAATCCATTGTTCCATCACTCCACTACTCCACTAATCCCTTTCGGCCGACGGAGAGGTGGCAGAGTGGTCTATTGCGGCGGTCTTGAAAACCGCTTCGGCTTTACCGCCGACGGGGGTTCGAATCCCTCCCTCTCCGCCATCATATCGTAAACGAACTATGACCGATACTGTTTGGATTATCATCTGGGGCGTGCTCGTTGCCGCTTTGTTCGGCTGGCTTTGGTATTCCGGCCAACTTACGCGTCTGGTCGTTTACGTACAGCAGACCAAAGAAGAGCTGAAAAAGTGCAGTTGGCCGACATGGGACGAGCTGAAGGGCTCAACTGTAGTGGTATTTATTGCAATCGGCATTTTGGGTGGGTTCACAGTGTTGGTGGACCAGTTATTCTTTCGCATATTTTACTTGTTTAAACTGTGACAACCATGCGTAGCCAGTGGTTCGTAATCCACACTCTCTCGGGCCAGGAACAAAAGGTCAAAGAGAGCATCGAGAAACGGATCAAGACCGAAGAAATGGGCGACTACATCAAAGAAGTGATGGTTCCCATGGAAAAGGTCGTTGAAGTCCGTAATCAGAAGAAGACTGTCTCGACGCGGAAGCTATGGCCCGGCTATGTGTTCGTCGATATGGTTTTGCTCGATGACAGCAATCGAATCATCGAGAAACCTTGGTATTTCATCAAAGAAACGCAGGGTGTGATTGGATTTGTGGGTGGTGAGCCGCCAACTCCAACCCCGACCGAAGAGGTTGAGTCGATCAAGAATCAAATCTCGGCTTCGGAAGAGCATGAGAAACCGAAGGTCAGCTTTGAAGTCGGCGAAACCGTAAAGATTAACAACGGTCCATTCCTGAACTTCAGCGGGGTTATCGAAGAAATCGAACCTGAACGTGGCAAACTGAAAGTCACAGTAAACATTTTCGGACGAAATACGCCTGTCGAACTGGAGTATTGGCAGGTAGAAAAAGGTTAGAACGATTCAATCCGTTTTAACGTTTTAACGCTCAGACAACATGGCAAAGAAAATTACAGGACAGATTAAATTGCAGATCGCGGCAGGCGCAGCCAATCCGGCGCCTCCTGTCGGACCCGCGCTTGGTCAGCACGGCGTAAACATCATGGCTTTCTGCAAGGAATTTAACGCCAAGACCAAAGACGAAGCCGGGATGGTTATCCCGGTGGTAATTACTGTCTATCAAGACAAGTCCTTCACTTTTATTACGAAGTCGCCGCCCGCGTCGGTGTTGCTGAAGAAAGCCGCTGGAATCACGGCGGGTTCCAAAGAACCGAACAAAGACAAGGTCGGCAAGGTGACCCGTAAGCAGGTCCTCGACATCGTGAAGCTCAAAATGAAGGACCTGAATGCGAACTCCGAAGAAGCAGCGTTTCGCATTGTGGCTGGAACTGCCCGGAGCATGGGGATCGAAGTCGCTGGTTAAGTTTAATTTTTCGCAAATCGTAAACCGTAACAAATAAGCGCGGGAGAGCCTAAGAAGCTCGTCAGCACCGCATCTAAACAAATGCCAAGCAAACGATACAAGAAAGCACTCGAACTGGTGGATGCGAAGAAAGCGTATCCTCTAAAGTCGGCAGTCGAAGTCCTGACGAAATTTCCGAAGGCCAAGTTCAATGAGACAGTTGATCTGGCTTTTCGTCTCGGGGTTGACCCGAAGCAATCGGACCAGATGGTCCGCGGTACCGTCCCGCTTCCTCACGGCAGTGGCAAAACCGTCCGGGTCCTCGTATTCACGAAGGCCGGTCCGGCGGCCGATGCAGCCAAAGCTGCCGGCGCGGAATTTGTCGGTTTTGAAGACATGATTAAAAAGTGCCAGGAAGGCTGGGCTGACTTTGACGTCGCTGTGGCCACGCCTGAAGCCATGTCTGAGGTTCGTAAGCTTGGTAAAGTGCTTGGTCCTCGCGGTCTGATGCCCAATCCGAAAACCGGGACTGTAACCGACGATACTGGTCGTGCCGTCAAAGAAGTTAAAGCAGGGCGTGTCGAGTTCAAGATTGATAAAGCCGGAAATATTCATGTGCCCGTCGGCAAAGCTTCGTTTGCAGCGAACGCGATCGAAGAGAACGCCCGCGCGGTGATTGATGCCGTTCACAAGGCGAAGCCGCAAAGCGTCAAAGGCACTTACATTAATAGCTGCACGATTTCGGCAACCATGAGCCCCCCGGTAAGGGTGGATCTCAAGGAATTCGCAACCTAATCCAGCATTTAACGATTAACTATTTAACTTTTAAAGGTCATGCGTCCCGAAAAGCAAAATTTAACAAAAGAATATCTGACGCGCCTGAATGCCTCCCCGTTTTTCATCGTGGTGGATTACAAAGGCTTGCACGTCGGCCACTGGACCGAACTGCGCAAACGGCTCATCAAAGCCGGAGCGGAAGTTCATGTCGTCAAAAACTCGATTTTCCGTATCGCGGCCAAAGAGGCTGGAATCGCTGAACTGAACGGCGCCTTAACCGGGCAAGTAGCCGTGGTGACGGGTCAACGTGACGTTTCGGCAGCGGCGAAAGTCGTCAAGACTTTCAGTTCGGAATTCGACCGGCTAAAGGTTCATTTCGGCTATTTGAACAATCAGCGTTTGGAGCAGAAAGATCTGCTCACATTGGCTGACTTGCCTTCGATTGAGGTTCTCCGAGCAAAATTCTTGGGGCTTTTGAATGCTCCGGCGACGAAGTTCGTAACACTGTTGAACACTCCGGCCAGCCAATTAGCTCGGGTGCTCAAGGCTCGCGGCGAAAAAATCGGTGAGGCCGCTCCAGCGGCGTAATTTGAATTTCATCCCGCGGCCAAGCGGGAGAAAGCAGAAAAACAACAACGAAAGCGTAAATCGTCGCCCCGAAGGCTTTCGGGGTTAATGGGGTCCGTGGCCACGGACTGCGACGAGACGCGATGAAAGGCAACAATGGCATTAGATAAAGCAGCACTGGTAGAAACACTTAGCAATGCGACGGTCATCGAAATCGCTGACCTGGTCAAAGAACTCGAAACCAAATGGGGCGTCACCGCCGCCGCGCCGGTCGCGGTAGCAGCCGGCCCCGGTGGTGCGGCTGGCGCTGCCGCAGCTCCGGCGGCCGAAGCCAAGACCACATTTGACGTCATCCTTGCCTCGGTTCCGGCCGACAAGAAGATCGCCGTTATTAAGGCTGTCCGCGAGGTGAAGGCTGGACTGGGTCTGGCCGAAGCCAAGGCCCTGGTTGAAGGCGCTCCCAAGCCGATTCTCGAGGGCGCAAACAAGGCTGATTCTGACGCAGCAAAAAAGAAGCTGGAAGAGGCTGGCGCAAAAGTAGAAGTGAAGTAGATTATATGACTCTGGGCGGCGGGTCTAACCGCCGTCCAGACACCCAATTAGAGTAGAAAACGGACTCTTTAGATAAGAAAGTCAATTTACACAACAGTCTCGCGGTTGCGGGATTTAAGTTTGGCAAGTTCGCAGTTGAACGTTGCGCGCTTGCCCTCTGTCGTTTTTAGTAGTGAAATATCGGCCGTGGAAGGTCAACGCACATTAATGGGTGCCCATTTTTTGCCTCAACCCCGCGACTAACACAAAGGTTCCTCAATGCCACATACGAAAGCCACTGAACGCATCAACTTCGGGAAAATCAAAGAGATCATCGCCCCGCCCAATCTCATCGAATTGCAGACCAATTCATATAAGGAGTTTCTCCAGGCGGAAATTCCCCAGTCCAAGCGCAAGAATCTGGGGCTGCAGGCTGTTTTCACAGAAGTCTTTCCAATCGAGAGTTACGATGGGAAATGCGTCCTCGATTTCCATTCCTATGAAATCGGCGAGCCCAAAGTGGATTGGCTTGAGTGCCTCCGCGAAGGTCTCACCTATGGCGCGCCGCTTTATGTCACTTTTCTCCTGAAAGAAGAGAAGGGGACGAAAGAGGAAAAAGTATTCATGGGCGAACTGCCGCTCATGACGCCTCAGGGCACTTTCGTTATCAACGGCGCTGAGCGTGTCATCGTCAGCCAATTGCACCGTTCGCCAGGTTTGGCCTTCGAAGCCACGCAACATCCTAATGGCAAGACGCTCCACTCGTTCCGGATCATTCCCGATCGTGGTTCGTGGTACGAAGCACAGTTTGATACCAGCGATTTGCTCTATGTCTATCTTGACCGCAAGAAACGCCGCCGGAAATTTCTCACGACGACTTTTTTCCGCGCGTTGAGTTACCTGGAGGCCGAAGGCAAAGGCAAAGACTCGGACAAGGACAAAACCCGTGGCACGGATGAAGAGATTTTGAAGCTCTTCTACGAAGTTGAGGAGATGAGCGTTAAAGAGGCTGAGAAGCGTGAAGACTTGCCCAACAAAGTCCTTATCGAGGACGCGATGGACGAGGAGAAAGGTCTCGTCGTCGCTCGTGCGTTCGAGCCGCTTTCAAAGGCTGTCGTTAAGCAGATCGCCGAACTTGGCATTAATAAGATCAAAGTCGTCGATACGACACTCGACGAAGGGATCATTATCAAGTGCATGAAAAAAGATCCCGCCAAGAACGAAGAAGAAGCGCTAAAAGATATCTATCGCCGGTTGCGTCCGGGGGATCCGCCGACCGCTGCGAACGCTCGTGCACTTATCAAACGCCTGTTCTTCGATCCGAAGCGTTACGATCTCGGCCG
>Ga0068857_100000324_pt1 | contig 32787 bp, 28 predicted proteins | sample KBSCornC72_FD_66591 | JGI IMG/M metagenome (GOLD analysis project Ga0068857, IMG submission 66591) | Corn rhizosphere microbial communities from Kellogg Biological Station, Michigan, USA - KBS Corn C7-2 | ecosystem: Host-associated > Plants > Roots > Rhizosphere > Soil ...
TCGCGAAGTATCCGGCCATCGGCCCCCACGCGATCGCGACATCGATGTCACCGCGTTCGACTGCGGCGATGATCTCGCCAGGGTGATGGTCTTCGCCGTAGAACGAGCTGTACCCCACGACGTTGGCGGAAATCCCTCGGGCGAGCAGGGCGTGGACCGGCGGCGTGTGTGCGTAGTCGTCACCGATGAGGTTCACCCCGATCCGAAGCCGCTTCAGTGCCGAGTCGTCCAGCGACGTTAGGCTCGGCTGGCGCGACGTCGCGTACACGAGATAGTACGTCGACCGATAGTACGGCTTCGTCGAGAGCACCGGGTCGTAGCCGATGGGAAGCCCGAGGACGAGGTCACACTCGCGCGAGCGCAGCGTGTTGCGGATGAATCCGCGCCGCTGCGGCCACCACACGTACGCGAGCGAGTCGCCCAGCTCCTTCGCCAGCAGCGCGGCGATCTTGTTGTCGAACCCCTCGCCGTTCCGGTTCGTCGACGGCAGGTTATCCGGGTCGGCGCAGACGCGAAGGACGTTCTCCCCCGCTGGAACGGACGGCGACATCTTCGCACCAGACTGCTGCTGCGCCGAGCCCGGGCGTGGAGCGAGCACGGCCAGGATGAGCGTCAGCGCAGCCCACGAGGATGGAAGCACTCGTACGCGGTCGTGCGCCAGATTCCGCCGCGTTTCCCGACCCATGTCGCAACCCCCTCGAGGACGCCGCTTCGCCGCGTGGCGCGACTTCGTTCCGTGACGGCAAGTCCGGTACCGGGATAATTCTCCCCGATACCGGATTCTGGCGCACGACGCGCGCGCGTCAGGTTGCGACGCCGCACGTATAGATCAATGACTACCGGTTCGCGGTGCCGTGCTGGCCGCCGATCGCGAACACCGTCAGGACACCTCCCTGCGTGGTGTACTTGCCGGCATCACCGAATGCGCCGAGGGCTCCGAGCCCGGCGGTGGGGTCCTCAGCGCCGATGCCGGCCGCGATGCCGATGCCGGCCCAGCCGCCGATTCCGGAAAGGACGGCAACGTACTGTCGCCCGTCGGGGCCGACGTATGTCATCGGGTTTCCGATGATTCCCGAAGGCGTTTTGAACTTCCACAGCACTTTGCCGGTCTTGGCGTCGACCGCCTTGAGCCACCCTTCCATGGTGCCGTAAAAGACTACCCCACCGGCCGTGGCGAGAGCGCCGCCATAGGCCGCGAGGGGCTCCTTGATCTCCCACACCTGCTGGCCTTTCATGGGATCCCAGGCAATGAAGCGCCCGCGGTTGCCACCCGGCCCGGCGAACATGCGCACGATCGCACCGACGTAGGGCTGGCCGGCTGCGTATTTCACTTCAACGCCCTCGTAATCCATGCAGATGTGGTTGGCAGGCACGTAGAAGAGACCGGTCTGCGGCGAATAGGCTGCGGGCTGTTGATCCTTGAAGCCGATCGCCGCCGGGCAAATGCCCTCCGTGTTCTTCTTCGACGTCGTGCCGAACTTCGCATCGCGCACGGGGACTCCCGTCGCGAGGTCGATCTTCGACGCCCAGTTCACTGGCCCGTACTTCTCGGCCACGACGAGCTTGCCGTTCGTGCGATCGATGGTGTACGCGAAGCCGTTGCGATCGAAGTGCGCGAGCAGCTTCTGCCCGCCCCGGTCGAAGAGAACGTTCTCGTTGACGCCGTCGTAGTCCCACTCATCGTGGGGCGTCATCTGGTAGGCCCACTTCGCCTCTCCGGTCTCCGGATTTCGCGCGAAGATGGTCATCGACCACTTGTTGTCGCCCGGACGCTGGTCGGGATTCCACGTGCCCGGGTTGCCGGTGCCGTAGTAGAACAGGTTCAGCTCTGGGTCGTACGAATACCAACCCCATGTGGTGCCGCCGCCGCGCTTCCACTCGTCGCCCTGCCAGGTCGAGACGCCGAGGTCCTTGCCCTTGTGCGACTCGTAATTCGCGTTAGGTGTGCCGGCGAACTTGACGTCACTGTCCGGGCCCGTGCTGTACGCGCGCCAGAGCTCCTTTCCGGTGTTCGCGTCGTAGGCGGTCACGTGCCCGCGAACTCCGAACTCGCCACCGGACACGCCGGCAATGACGACGTCCTTCACGACGAGCGGGGCGTTGGTCATCGTCTCGCCCTTCTTGTAGTCGGCGTTCTTCACGCGGAAGAGCTGCTTCCCCGTCTTTGCATCGAGCGCGAGCAGGTCGCCCTGCAGCAGCTGGATGTAGAGCTTGCCACTCGGGTGGTAGGCGAGGCCGCGGTTCACGACGTCGCAGCACGCGACGGGAATGACGTCCGCTGGCTGGTCAGGGGTGAACGACCAGATCTGGGGCACGCCCTCTTTGCTGAGGTCGAGGGCGTACACCTTGTTCGGGAACGAGGTGTGGAAGTACATGACGTTGCCGACCACGAGCGGGTTGCCTTCGTGGCCACGCAACGTGCCGGTCGACATGGTCCAGGCGACCCCGAGCTGGCCAACGTTCGCCGTCGTGATCTGGTTGAGTGGGCTGTACCGCTGCAGGTCGAATGTGCGGCCGGTCATGACCCACTGTTTCGAATCCTTCGACATCGCTGCCAGATCTTGCCCACCCTGGGCCGCCTGCGCGGCGGCGAGCGTTGGCATCACGGCGAGCGCGACGAACACCGATGCTGTGGCCGTGCAGGAGCGAATGAATGCAATCATGTGTCGACTCCGATGCAGAAGGGAGCGTGACGCGAGCATTCCTCGGCGTCGGGATTCACGTCGGCGCCAGGGCTCACCGTTGGGGGGCTGCGCTCTCGATCGGCCATCGCTACCTCATCACGAGTCACGGCCACGGCGCGATCTGGAAGAACGCGCCCCAGACCAGCGCCGGGTTCCAGTAGTCCTTGTCGCCGTTCGCATCTCTCGGCACGCGCGAGAGTTGCTGGTCGACGAGGAAGTACGCGCCGAATCCGCCGAGGAACGGCACCGTCTTCATCATCTTCGCGCCGAGGTTCACCGTCGCGGCGCCTTCGAGCACGAAGTTGGTCCCCTTGCCGCCAGGTCCGGTAGTCACGCCTAACGGGTCGATCGAGACCGAGACCCATCCATCCATCAGGTCGTTCAGCGGAACGATCGGGACGATTCCGCCGAAAAAGCCGATGGGGCCGTGCGCACTCGTGTCCGCCCATCCCCATTGCAATCCGGCGACGAACGCCAGCCATGGCGTGGCCGTCGGAATGACGGTTTGGAAGCGCGCGTTGAAGTCGGTTTTCGAGTCTCCGCTATCACAGGAGACCGCGCACGTGGTGAGACCTCCGGGCAAGAGCGAAAAGGTCGGTGCACCGATCAGGGGCTTCTTGGACGTCGTGTCCTGTGCCGCGCTGGTGGTCAGCGGGGTGAGCGAGAGCACGCAAGCGACCAACGTGGCAACGAACGCGTGGCGTTTCATGGGCACCTCGCGGTGCGACGGTTGCTTCTCCCGACGCTTCGCCCGTGCGGCCTTCGGCGCGCGCGGAACGCAACGCGGAACGCTTCGTTCAGTGCGTCGTTCCATGACCATCCCCGTCGGCCCGCCTAACGGGAACGATGCCTTGCCCTTTCGACTCGCGAATCACACGTGCCGTGCGAGCGTCGCATAGTTGCAGCGTGTGCTATGAATCTCGCAAGGTCTACTCTGAAGGAGCGGCTGAGTTTGCCCGGCTGACTCAACCGTCTTTCCCGCAGCCCTCCTGTGCAGCGATGTTCATGCCTAACCGCGACTTCGACTGCTTGACACGTCCCGGTGTGGCTTTCATCGTGGCGGTCCCGTACCACAGTGTGCCGGTACCAATTCGGAGGTGAGCATGGCAGCGGATTTCTTTCTCGGCGAGTCGCTCGTCGGCGATGGCAACGAGGTCGCCCACATCGACCTGATCATCGGCTCGAAGTCCGGGCCCGCCGGCACCGCGTTCTGCAACGCGCTCTCCAACAACAAGGACGGCTTCACCACCCTGACCGCCGTCGTCACGCCGAACCTGCCCGCTAAGCCCGACACCATCCTGTTCAACAAGGTCACCATCAAGGGCGCCAAACAGGCCGTGCAGATGTTCGGCCCGGCGCAGGCGGCGGTGGCGCGCGCGGTCGTCGACTCGGTCGAGGCCGGGGTGATCCCGAAGAACAAGGTCGACGACTACTGCATCATGGTGGGCGTGTTCATCCACTGGGACGCGGCCGACGACCAGAAGATCTACGACTACAACTACCAGGCGGTGCGCGAGTCGATCCAGCGTGCGCTGGCCGGCGAGCCCAAGGTCGACGACGTCATCGCCCGCGCCCGCACCGCCAAGCACCCGTTCGCCAGCAACGCGGAAGACAAGCGCGGTTCGAAGCAGATGGCCGGAGCTAGCGTCTAACAGCAGGGACTAGGGGCTGGGGAATGGGGACTCGGCAGGGAGCCTTCTACCGCCGCTGAGGTCTCCTCGGCGCCAATAGCCTCTCGGCCGAGTCCCCAGTCCCCAGTCCCCAGTCCCCAGTCCCTAGTCCCGATTCCCGCCTTTCCGATAGTCGAGGAGCTGATGCCAGCGCCCGATCCGCTCGCGTGCTGCGAGCGTCTGGCGCGCCTCCCCTATCGTGTGTTGCTCGACAGCGTCGTGCGCGGGACGGCGCTTGGCCGCTATTCGTTCCTCGCCGCCGACCCGGCGATCGTTGTGCAGAGCAAGGGCCAAGCGACCGAATGCCTAACGCCGCACGACGGTGCCCGCCGTCAGCTCGACGTCGATGCGTTGACGGCCGTACGCCGTCTCATGGCGCGGCACCAGACGTTGCCGATCGCCGGGCTCCCCCCATTTCAGTGCGGCGCCGCAGGCTACGTCGGTTACGACTGGGGGGCAACTCTCGAGCGGCTGCCCGCGCCGCGGTACGACGACCTCGGCATCCCCGATGTCGTGCTCGGCATTTACGACTGGGTGATTGCGTGGGACCATACCGCGGACCGCGCCTGGATCATGGCATCAGGGTTCCCGGAGCTCGGCGCGGCTGGGCGGCGGAGGGCCGCGGCCCGGCTCGACAGCGTTAGGCAGGCACTCGCCGATTCCCGGCCGGTTACCCTCGCCGACGCAGGCGGAATGGGAGTAACGCCTCCGGCGTCCCGATCCCCAACGGCCCCGTCCTTTCCGATGCCCGACGTGGACGGCGCCGATGAAATAGGGCTTCGCTCGTCGTTCACCCACGCGGCATATCGCGAAGCGGTCGCTCGCGTGCGCGAGTACATCCTCGCCGGCGACATCTTTCAGGCGAACATTTCGCAGCGTCTCGAGGCACCGATCGCCGAGACGCCGTGGCATCTCTATCGCCGCCTCCGTGCGCTCAACCCCGCGCCGTTCGCGGCCTACCTGGACTTCGAGGGAATGGTCGTCGCGAGCGCGTCACCGGAACGCTTCCTGAAGCTGGACGACGCCCGTCGCGTCGAGACCCGCCCGATCAAGGGGACCCGCCCCCGCGGCGTCGGGCCCGAGCACGATTTAGCACTGGGAGTGGCGCTGACCGAGAGCACGAAGGACCGGGCCGAGAACCTCATGATCGTGGATTTGCTGCGCAACGACCTGTCCCGTGTCTGCGCGCCCGGCAGCGTGCGCGTCCCGGAGCTGTTCGGCCTGGAACACCACGCGACCGTCCACCATCTCGTCTCGACGGTCACCGGCGAGCTCGCCGGTGACGCCGACATGTTCGACCTCCTTCGCGCTACCTTTCCGGGCGGCTCGATCACCGGCGCGCCGAAGATCCGCGCGATGGAGATCATCGCCGAGATCGAGCCGTCGCGCCGAGGGGTGTACTGCGGCGCGATCGGCTATCTCAGCTCGACGGGCGCGCTCGATACGAGCATCGTCATTCGCACCTACCTCGCGCTCGGAAACCGAGTCTATTTCTCCGTCGGCGGCGGCATCGTCGCCGACTCCGACCCCGACGACGAGTACCGAGAGACCCTGCACAAGGCTCGGGCGCTCATCGCGACGCTCGCTGAGGGGCATGCGGTCGGCGCGGCGGACGCATCACAGGACGCATGATTCTGCTCATCGACAATTACGACTCGTTCGTCTACAACCTCGCGCGGTACGTGCGTGAGCTCGGCGAGACCCCGCTCGTCTGTCGGAACGATGGCCTCACGATGAGCGAGATCGAGCGCATGGCGCCCTCCCACATCATCATCTCGCCGGGCCCCTGCTCGCCTAACGAGGCAGGCATCTCGATCGAGGTGGTCCGTCGTTTCGCGCCGTCCATCCCCGTCCTCGGCGTGTGCCTCGGACACCAGGCGATCGGCGCTGCCTTTGGCGCGGCGATCGTCCGGGCGCGCCAACCCATGCACGGGAAGGTGTCTCGGATCCACCACGATGGGAGCGGGATCTTCAGCGGCCTGCCCTCCCCCTTCGACGCCACACGCTACCACTCGCTGGCCGTGTCGCCCGCGTCACTCCCACCGGTGCTCCGCGTGACCGCAACCGCCGACGACGGCGAGATCATGGCGCTCGAGCATCGCGACCATCCCGTGGTCGGCGTCCAATTTCATCCCGAGTCCGCGCTCAGCGAGTATGGATACCGACTGCTCGCCCGCTTCCTGCATGGTGAGCGTTCCGGCGCCGAGACGCTCCCCGATCGAGCCGATGGAACATGGGCGGCTGTTCGACGGGAATCGCTCGAATCGTTCGAACCGCCGCCGGTGAGCATGTTGACATGATCCAGGACACGTCGTTAGGTGCGGCCAAGCCAGTGCGGCACCTCGGCGCCGCGCCAATGATCTGGGTCAACGGCCAACGCATGTCGGCCGACGCGCCGCATCTGTCTGCGCTCGATCGCGGGTTCACGCTCGCGGATGGCGTGTTCGAAACGATGCGGGTATACGGCGGCCGCGCCTTCCGCCTCGATGCTCACATGCGCCGATTGCGGGATGCCACGTCGACGCTCGGAATTCCGCTACCGACCGACATCGAACAGCTCGTGACGCAGGCAATCCTCGAAGCGGGCGCGAGCGGATTGCGAGAGGCGAGCGTCCGCGTGACGGTGAGCCGCGGAGTCGGCTCGCCCGGACTGGCCCCGCCGTCGTCGCCCGAACCGACGATCGTCGTTGCCGCGGCCCCACCTCCCGCGTTCTCGCCGGACCTCTACACGAACGGCATCACCATTCACGTCGCATCCGGCCGGCGCAACGAGCGCGCGATGACCGCCGGTCTCAAGACGATCGCCTTCACCGATTCCGTCGTCGCGCTCACCGAGGCGCGCGCTGCCGGCGCTGATGATGCGCTCTTCCTCGATGTGGAGGGCCACGTGTCGGAGGGCACGTCGAGCAACGTGTTCGTCGCGGCCACTGCTGATAGCAACGTGCTCGTGACGCCACCGCTCTCGTGCGGCGCGCTGCCCGGGATCACTCGCGCCGCGGTCATCGAGATCGCGACGGAGCTCGGTATCGGCGCCGTCGCGCGCCCGATCGCGTACGGCGAGCTGCTCCGTTCGCCGGAGGTCTTCCTCACCAGCTCATTGCGCGCCATTGCGCCGGTGGTCCGGATCGACGGTCGCTCGATCGGTGATGGGAAGCCCGGACCACTCACGCGACGCACGATGGAAGCGTACGCGGCGCTCGTCGGCGCCGAGTGCCGCGGGTGATTGGCGTGGCGTTTACTGCGCGAGATTGTTTCCGCGCGGGTACGCGTACTCCGGGTCGCCCGTGCGGTCATCTCCGGCCTCGCAGTGCGCCCGGCGATCGTCGTATAGCACGCAGAACACGCCATCCGCCTGCCATTGTCGGTGCCACACCGCCATGACCGCGCGGTCGGAGCCCGAGAACGTGACGTAGGGGTGCCCATCGATCCGCGCGACATGGGTATGCACGGTGCCGAGCCATTCGGGCGGCCGACACTCCCGCAGCGACGCTCCGGCCGTAGCCTGCAGCGAGTCCGCATCGGCACTCACCAGCCCGACCCGCGTGATGTACGTGGTGTCCGCGTGCTGGTAGCCGCCTATGCACGCGACTCGCTCCTGCTTCGACGCATCGCTCGTGCGCCACAGCGCCTGGAGCGAGATTCGCGCTCGACTGTCGAAATGAAAATTCGCGTCGACGCGGGCCGGCGAACCATTCGGCGAGCTCATCTCTTGCGTGCGCGCCGATACCGAAGTCTTGGGCACGGAGATAGCGACTGTTGCGAGCAGCAGGAATCGGCAGTGCATCGGAAACAGGCTGAGGTGGGTCCGCCACGGCCGCGGCAGATTTGTTCAGCCGCGACGACGAACGGAGATCATCGCGGCGTTGGCTTTGACCGGCAACGCATCGCGAGTGCCACGCTTCGGTCAATTGACAGGGAGACGCGAGACCATGGTAACGAACGCGCGCGCCGACGAGCGCATGCGCTACCCAGAACGCGGCGTGGCGGTCCTGCGCATCGTCACCGGTCTCTGGTTTCTGAAGGGCATCCTGACGAAGATCGGCCTCGTGTTCGTCGGCGGCTTTCTTCCGCTGCCGACGGCGTCCAATCGCTGGGTGACCACGATGCCGAAGCTGCTGACGAGGTACGCCGAGGGAAATCCGATCGACGGCTACAAGCAGTTTCTTCTGGATACGGTGATCCCGCACTCGCATCTGTTCGCTAACCTGACCGCATTCGGCGAGGTCACCGTCGGCCTCGGCTTGACCTTCGGGTTTCTCACCGTCCTCGCGTCGCTCGTGGGGCTCTGTCTGGTCATCGTGTATGGCTTGGCAACGTTCTGGCAAACCCCGAATCAGCAGGGATTTCACATCGTGTTGTTTGCCTGCATGGTGGTGTTCATGACCGTGCGTGCCGGGCGGTACTGGGGCCTCGACGGCTGGTTGCGCTCGCGCCATCCCCGCTCCTGGCTGGCGAAGCTCCCGCTCGTCTGAGTGACCGGCGCGCCGCGCGCCGGGAAGTGGCAGTGGCGGCTCGAGAAGGAGGGCATAATGCGGCGCTTCGTTCGGCTCGTCTCGACCCTAACGATTGGGGGCGCAGTGGCGCGTCAGCCGATCGCCGCGCAGTCGTCGTCCTCACGTCCGGCGATCCTGCTCGCCGATCTCGTGTTCAACGCGGCCGCGGCGAACGCGATCCAGCCGGGAGACACGGCGATAGCCCACGTCGCAACGGAACGCATGCGCGCCGACCTCGGTCAGAGCACCATGTTCGCCCTTCTCGATTCATCGCAGGCGGCTGAGGCGTTAGGCGGCAGCGACCTGGCGCGTGCGCAGTGCAGCGCAAACGTGCCGTGCGTTCGCGCCGCGGCCCAGAAGGTCGGGGTTCGCTGGGCCGTGACGGGCACGGTGACCAAGGTCAGCAATCTGATCTGGTATCTGTCCGCGCAGCTCATCGACGTGACGAGTGGCCGATTCATCCTCGACGACAGCTTCGAGCTCAAGGGGCCGCGCGACGAGATAGTTCCTCGCGGCGCAAGCTCATTCGCGCGCCGCATCGAAAAGGCTGCCGCGCGCGGCGCAGGCGGTGAAGGCGGCCGGTGATTTTTCCGGTTCTGGATGCCTACAGCCGATCGTCGACTACCCAGAAGTTGAACGTGTCGCGACCAGATTGGATCACGATGAACGGCAATCCGCTGCGGACGATCCCTTTGGCGATGTCCGATCCCGACGGCGCGGGGAAACGCGGCGGATGCGTATGAAGCGTTGGCATCGTCCCGCAATCGAACTGGACCCCGAGCTCGGTGTTCTCGCGCTCGTTGTCCGCTGCGACGACCTGGTCGACCACCGGCATCGCGTGGCCAGTCGAGTCGGTGGCCTTGTGCCACTTCGTGATGCAGTAGCCGTGTTCGACGTCGGGGGTATACCGGCTGGCGAGATACTCACGCGCAGCAGGCGTGACGTCACCAGCGTCGAACACATGAAGGCCGCCCGAGACAACCGCGACGAGCGCGGCGACGCGCCACATCCACACGAGGATCCTCTTGAAGGCTCGTTGCGGCCGCCTGGCGCCGTGCGGCGCCGCCGCCCTTGGGCACGCGCCGCTGGCGCCGCGCATGTGCGGCGGCCCACTGGGGATCCGACGCGGGAAAGCCGAGACTGGTAACGCGCTACACGTATGCGCGCGCCAGCATGGCGGCTGCGGCGTCATCGAGCAGGTCGGCGTTCCGAACCGCCTCGAAGCAGTCGAGCAGCTCCTCGACCCGGAGGCGCCGTTTCCGGGCGCCGCTGAAGTCCTGCACGATCCGCCCCCGGTGCATCATCACCGCGCGGTCGCCGAGCCTAACGACTTGCGGCATCGAGTGACTCACCATGAGCACGGTCAGTCGATCACGCTCGATCATCTCCCGCGTCAGGCGCAGCACCTGCTCGGCGCTCCGCGGATCGAGCGCCGCCATGTGCTCGTCCAGGAGCAGCACTTCGGGACGGACAAGTGTAGCCATGAGCAGCGCCAACGCCTGCCGCTGGCCTCCCGACAGCTGCGCCATCGGCGTGTCGAGGCGGTCTTCGAGCCCCATACGGAGCTCTGCCACGCGGTCAGCCAGCTGACGACGCGTCCTCGCGCTCAGCGCCGCCCGAAGCCCCCTCCGCGGGGCGGCTCGTTGTCCCGCGAGAGCGAGATTCTCAGCGACCGTGAGTCTTGGCGCCGTGCCGAAGGAAGGTTCCTGCGACACACGCCCGATTGTGCGCGCTCGGTCGTGCACCGGCCGATGCGTCACATCGATGCCACCCACGCGAATCGATCCACGGTCGGGTACGAAATCACCGGCCACGGCGGACAGGAGAGTGGATTTTCCGGAGCCGTTCGGTCCGAACACCACAACGAACGCGGCGGCCTCGAGGGTCAGGTCGACCCCGTCGAGCGCCGTGACTTCGTTAGGTCCGCCACGGCCGAACGTGTGGCTCACGCCCCTGATTTCGATCGCGGACGGCCCCATCGGCGATCAGCCGGCCCCACCGGTCGCCCCACGTGGCCGGGCGAGCGTGCGCCGTACGCGGTTCTGCGCCACGAGGATCACGACCACGAAGACGGCTGTCGCCATCTTCAGCGTGTTCGGATCGAGTCCTGCCCGCAGCGCGGCGGCGACGAGCAGTCGAAACAGTAGGGTACCCACGATCGCCCCGGCGAGCTCCGAACCCAGCCGCTCCCGGCCGAACAAGGCCTCGCCGAGGACGAGGCAGCCGACCGCGGTGACGAACGTGCCTAACGCCATCTGCACGTTCGCGAAACCCTGATATTGCGAGAACAGCGCCCCCGAAAAACCCACGAGACCGTTGGCGAGCCCGACCCCGAGCACCGTCATCCAGCCGATGTCGACAGCCTGCGCCCGCGCCATACGCGGGTTGTCCCCCGCTGCTCGCAGCGCCAGGCCCAGGTGAGTACGGAAGAACCAGGCGACGCCTAACGCGACCGCTGGCACGATGAGCAGCAGAAGGGCAAGCGATGCCAAGCTCGCCCCGGCGACCGTCGTGCCGAACACCGTGATGTCACCACCGTCAGCCCGGTACCAGGCGCGCTCGGCACCCGAGAACACAGTCTCTCGTGTAACGATCGACAGCTCGCCGCCTCCCATGACGGAGAGCATGACCGAATAGAGCGCGGTGCTGGTGAGGATCCCGGCCAGCAGGGCGTCGATCCCGAAGCGAGTGTGCAGGAGTCCGGTCGCCAAACCGGCCAACGCGCCAACCGCAGCCCCGACGAGCGTCGCGGCGATGGGCGACGCGCCTCCGACGAGCGCCGTCGCGGCAACGGCCGCTCCGATGCCGAACGCGCCGTCGGCGGTGAGATCGATCAGACGGAGGACGCGGAAGCCGACGAACACGCCGAGCGTCGCCAACGAGAGGAGAAGCCCCATGGCGAGCGCGCCCACGAGGAGGTTCATCACCCAGCCAGGGTGATCGTGTCGAGGCGGCCAGCCCACGCCAGACCACGCGCGAATCGGCTCTCTCGCGGGGCGGCGCCGTTCCGCGTGTCGGGCAGCAGGTGAAGCACCGCCCGGAGTGTCTCCTCCTCGAACAGGTTCGCAACAACCCGATTCAGCTGGACGGTGCGTCGAGCCACTGGCTGATACGAGAACACCGCAGCGTGAAAGTGGCCGAGCAGTCGACCGGCGGCGTCGAGCGGGCGCACGTGTGGAAGAAGCGGCGGCTCCCCGGCTCGATCGATCACGCCGGCGATGAGCGCGGTCGCGCCTGCATGTGCCGGCTCCGCGGTGAACGCCAGCCACTCGCGGAGCGAGGCGACGTCGAAGCCCGGCGCCCCGACCTCCGACGCTGGGGAGACGCGGCGCGATGCGCCGACGAGGCCCGCGGTCTCGGCGATCATGACGACGCCGACGGAGGCCGAACCGGTGGCGTCGAGGCACACGCTGGCCAATTCCGAGAGCGGGACCGAGTCGCCACGGTGCTTCGCCGAAAAGCGAACCAGATGAGAAAAGGTGCCGTCACACACGATCCCGCACGCGAGTATCGTCGTCGGCACGTGGTCGCGAAGGGTCGTTAGGTAGTCCGGAACGCGTCCCCCATCGGTCGGCTGGAACGCGACAACGCCGCCGACTCCCAAGAGCTCACCCATCCGCGGTCCGCACTGTTCGTAGTCCTCACCAACTGCACCGATGCCGATCCCGAACACGCGCTCGGGAAACGACACCACCTGGCAATCGCCGTCCTTCACTCGTCCGCGGGTGACTTTCTCGGGATCACCAGAGAGGCGACACGTCAAGGCAGCGCCGGGGTCCGCCGCCACCGTCTCGTACGTGCCACGAGATGTCGTTGTCGCGGGCGTGCGCCAATCGCGCGTGGGGCGAGCGCGTGCCTCGAGCGCATCGGTGATGGCGACCTGTCCGTCCGCTCTCTCATCCCCCAGGGTCACCACGCGGTCATCGAGTCCCGCGTTCCCGAGCGCATCAGCGACTACGCGTGGGGGAGTCGCGACGAGCAGCTCGCCGCGGAGCGCCGTGAATTCCCGCGCGCTCGCGATCACGACGCGCGCGCCTGCCGAGCTGACGTAGCTGACTCGGGACAGGTCCACGACGACGGAGCGCACACCGGCGCGCAGCAGCTCATCGAGGACGCCGGCGAGGTGTCCCGCCCACTCGGCGTCCAGGCGGCCTTCGATGTGTACGACGGCACTGGGGCCGTCATACGTGGTCGTGACCTTCACACGGTCACAGGGCAGTCATGGTCGACGCGCGCTGTCCGCGATCGATGTCTTCGTCGTCACCACGCGGTAGAACGGGATCTTGCCCGGGCTCTCGCCCTTCAACACACGCCCGATCATCCGTCCGGCCATGACACCGCCTTCCTGGAAATCGGGGTAGACTGCGGCGGTCGCGCCGCGGAGCATTTCGAACGGCGACGGTGAAAATACGGGGACCTTGCTCTGGCGCGCGACCTGGATGATGCTGCCGAACGCCGCGTGTGCCGAGTTGCCGAAGACCTCGATCGCGTCCACCTTGCGACCGACGAGCGCCGTGGTCGCGGTGCCGCCCTCACCTACGCTGCTCACCGGCACCGCGATGATCTCCAGATTGGCGCGTTGCCCGGCCTCCGTCATCTTGTCCTTCATCGCGACGGCATAGGGCTCGTCGGGGCTGTACAGGATCCCGATGCGCCGCGCCTTCGGGACCGTCCGCTTGATGAGGTCGATGCGTTTTTCCTGTTCCGGATCGCCGAAGCCCGGCGAGTAAACGCCAGTGACGTTAGGCAGGTGGCTCGAGTCGGACGTACCCGCGCCGGCGGCGAACGGATCGGCCAGCACGTGGAACACGATCGGCGTGCCGTTCTTCACGCGCTGGAGCGCCGCCTTGAGCGTGGGGTCCTGAAGCGCGACGATCACCTTCGCCTTCCGGTCGAGCGCCTGGTCGATGAGACTGGGCAGCGTAGCGAGATCGCCTTGTGCACTCGCGGTCCGAAACTCGAAGTCGCGTCCTTTCTTGAAGCCCTCCTCCTGCAGTCCGACGTAGATCGCGTCCTCGCTCCACTCGCTGCCGATCCAGTCGGCGGCGCTCACGATCGCGATTTGGACTGGGGGATCGGCGACGGTACCGCCGGCGCTGTCTCGGCGCCCTACGGCGCTGTCACGCCTGGTCGAACCGGGTTCTCTCGTGCATGCCATCGCAACGGCGATGCAGACGACGACCGTTCGCAAACCTCCAACCGACAAGAGCCGGGCCTTACGCACGGGGCATGCTCTCATACGTCACCTCCGGAGGCCATGCACGCACGGCGACCGGGTGGCTCGATATACATGAAGCGACGTCCGGCGACCGCGACGCGTCGAGGTTAGCGCGACTCACTATGGGACGCAAGCCGATGAGTCGCTGACGTCTGTACGCTATGGTTACGTATGTGAATCGTCGCGAGGAGGAGTTGTGGAAGAGCTCGACGTACTGATTCGGCGCGCCGACCAGTCCGACCACGAGGCGATCGACCAGCTTTTCTCCATGCTCTATCACGAGCTCCACCGGCTGGCCGAGGCTAACCTGCGACACGCCGGTTCCGCGTTGACGCTCGGCACGACGACGCTCCTGCACGAGACCTATCTCAACATCGCAGGACGTAAAGACATCGCATTTGCCGAGCGCGCCCGCTTTCTGGCCTACGCCTCCCGCGCGATGCGCGGGTTGGTCATCGACTACGCGCGCCGTCGCCGCGCGAAGAAGCGAGGCAGCCAATTCGAAATCACGCTCGGCAGTGAGGAGCCCCCCTCCGGCCAGCAATTGCAGGACGCAACGGAGTTGGAGCGACTCGGTGAGGCGCTCGATGAGTTGGGCCAGCTCGAGCCCGCGCTGGCCGAACTGGTGGACCTGCACTTCTTCTGCGGCTTTTCGTTCGCCGAAGTTGCCGCGCTCCGCGAAGTCTCCGAACGCACGGTGGGACGCGATTGGCGCAAGGCAAGGTTACTCCTGCACCAGGCACTTCTCGACAACGACGACCGAGACGCCTAACGGCTCATGCCGCCGACGCCACTCGCCGCTACCGCGGACGACCACCCCGGGGTGAGGTCAAAAGTCGCTCGTCCAGCCCGTACAGCCTCACAGCCGCCGCGAAGCGTGCGCTCCGCCGCACCGAGTCGAACATCGGATCGGCGAGCGGCATTATCGGCGCTTCTCCGGCGCGCGCCGAGGCCTCGAGTGCGGTCAAGGCACGTGCGGTGTCGCCGAGCCCGAGGTAGGCGTAACTGAGAGCCCTGGCCACGTGCCATTCGCCCCGGCGTGCCTCCAAGTCGCGCGCCATCTCGGCCGCCGCGGCGCGGTCCCCCGTGGCGCCGAGGACGTAGGCAGCGATGCCGTTGAACGGGAGCCCGAGCTTGGCGCGGGCGAGGGCGCGTGCCTCGTCCGGCCGACCGTCGGCCAGCACGATGGCTGCCAGGACGGAGTGCATCACGGCGAGCGACGAGTCGAGCTCGTACGCGCGCCGACTTTCCGCCAGCGACTCGTCGTACCGCCCCTGGAGCGAGAGGACGTACGCCAACAGCTGCGATGCGGTTCCGGAGAGCGGGTCGGCGTTTCGCGCGCGCCGAATGGGCTCCTCCGCGTCGTCGATCCGGCCGACGCGAAGCAAATAGAGTCCGTAGACATAGCCGCCCGGCGCGAACTCGGGGTCGGCGGCAACCGCACGGCGGAACGCTTCATCCGCTTCCCGCCAGCGGTAGGCGTACATGTGCGTCATCCCGAGCGCGGTGTACGCTTCGGCCAGTCTCGGGTCGAGCGCGAGCGCGTGGCGCGCGGCCTGGGTCGCACGCTGTTCGACGTCGCGCGGCGGCGTGCCGACGAAGTTCGGTGACACCTCCAGCGCGAAGGCGAGCCCCGCGTAGGCACGCGCGTAGGTGCTGTCCTCTGCGATCGCCCGCTCGAAGTACTCGACAGCCTTCGCCACACCGCTGCCTCGGCGCTCGAGCAGGTAGGTCGCGCGGAGGAAGAGGTCATATGCTTCAGGGTTGCTCGTCCCCGGCGACGAAACGCGTCGGTTGTATGCCGCAGCGACGGCCCCGGGCAGTCTCGCGCGCAGCGCGCTGACGACGGCCTGGGCGACCTCGTCCTGCACCTGGAAGACGTCCCTGACTTGTCGCTCATAGACCTCGCTCCAGAGCGTCATGCCGTCGCCGACGCTCGTGAGCTGCACCGTTAGGCGCATTCGGTCCCCCGCCCTGCGCACGCGGCCCTCGAGGACGGTGCTCACCCCGAGCCGCCGGCCGAGCTCACGCACGTCCACCGCGTGGCTCGCACGGAAGGCCGCTGCCGAGGTGCGCGAGCCGACGCGCAGCCCGTCGACCTTGCTGAGGGCAGCGGCAATCTCGTCGGCGATGCCGTCACCGAAGTAGGCGTTCGCGGTGTCTCCAGCGACGTCGTCGAATGGGAGGACCGCGAGCGACGGCGCGCTCGGCCGCAGTGCGGTGGTCGATGCAACGTGACCGCGGGCGACCGCGATATAGGTGACGAGTCCTAACGCGAGCAGGAGGCCACCGGCAACCACCATTGTCTGCGCCCGCACCGGTGCGCGCCACCGCGCCAGCCCGCGCCTCGAGGGCGTCACGAGGGTCGCGAGCGCGTCGCTGATCTCGCGCGCGGACTGAGGGCGGCGGGCCCGGTCTTTCTCAAGACAGCGCATAACGAGCGCGCTGACGGCGGGCGAGAGCTCCGGGGCAGCATCGGACAGCGGCTGCGGCGTGGCGCTCAGGTGGGCGGCAAAGAGGTCCTGCGGCGTGGTGCGGTCGGCAAACGGATGCGCGCCTCCGAGGAGCTCGTAGGCCAGGACGCCCCAGGCATACACGTCGGCTCGGTGATCCACACGCGGATCACCTGTGGCCTGCTCCGGCGCCATGTACGCTGGTGTGCCGATCGTGGAGCCGACGGCGCTGAGCGTCTGGAGGTCCCTCGCGCTACCGCGCTCGGGACGTTCGTCGCTGCCGGTAACAGCAGCAACGAGCGCCTTGGCGATGCCGAAGTCGGTCACGACGGCGGCGTCGCCAGCGAGCAGCACGTTCTCCGGCTTCACGTCGCGGTGCACCACGCCCCGCTCGTGCGCGAACGCGAGCGCGCGCGCGACGTCGCGGAGGATGGACAGCGCCTCGGCGAGCGGCAGCCGCCCATCGCGCGTTAGGCGCGCCCGAAGGGACTCACCCGATACGTACGGCATGACATAATACGGCAGCCCGGCGGCGTCTCCCGCGCTGAACAGCGGGACCACGTTCGGATGCTGCATCGCGGCCGCAACGCGCACCTCCCGTGCAAACCGCTCGGCTCTCAATCCGGCGGCGATCACGGGAAGCAGGACCTTGATGACCACGTCTCGCCCGAGAGCGCGCTCGCGAGCGAGGAACACGCGGCTCATCCCGCCACCGCCAAGCTCGCGCTCGATCTGGTAGGCGTCGCCAAGCGCCGACTGCAGGTACGCGCCGAGATCCAGGCCGAAGGGGGCGTCGCGGGGTGACTCGGCCCGGAAGCCGGCGCGAAGGAAGCGCTGCCGTTCAGCCGCGGCGTCTTCGGCAAGCAGGGCCGTCAGCTCGGCGGCCAACCGAGGCGACCGCGCGCGCAGCTCGACAAGCCAGGCAGCTCGCTCGTTGTCTGCGAGCTCGAGCGCCTGATCGAGCAGCGGTGCGATTTCCCGCCAGCGATCGCGATCGATGACAGCCATGACGGTCCACTCCGGGCGACGGTCTAGCATACGCTCGCCCGCGTGACTTGAACAGCGAGCCGGACTGACGGCTCGCGATTCCCACAGGCTCGTTTCGCATGTCAGGTTTCCGGTCTCGTTATCGATTGATGGGACGAGGGATCGCGCTCGCCGGAAGTCGGCCGCCATGATGCGATCCCGCTCATCGCATCCGCATATCCCACATCCGTTCCGCCGGAGGCCGTCGAATGAACGGGAGAACGTGGAGATCGATCGTGGAAGCGGGGATCCTCTCGACGCTGGTGATCGGGTGCGACGTGTCGCGCCCCACGGCTCCGGCGCGGACGACGCCGAACGGAGAGGTCGCGACATCCATTTCCGACGCCGAGTTCGTGCGGCAGCTTGCCGCAGCACGTCAGATCGTGCGCTTGCCGCCCTCACCGTACGTGCGCCCTGCTCTGTCGCGACTCGGCCAGGCGCTCGCGTTCGACAAGATCCTGAGCGGCACGCGCGACATCTCGTGCATGACGTGTCATCTCCCCGGATTCGCCACAGGCGATGGTAGGAGCTTGTCCATCGGGCAAGGGGGAGTCGGGCTGGGGCCAGGCCGCTCGCATCTCGGCGGCGTGTTCATTCCCCGCAATGCGCCGGCGCTCTTCAACATGAGCGCCATGCGGCACCTCTTCTGGGACGGGCGTGTCGAGGTAGACGCGGGCGGAGAATTCCACACGCCGGCTGGCGCGCAGATCACGCCAGAGATGACGCGCGTGTTCGAGTTCGGCGCAATCTCGGCGCTGCCGTTGTTCCCTGTCACCAACCGGGATGAAATGCGGGGCTATCTCGGAAACGAGCTCGCCGGGATTCCTGACACTGCGCTCACCGCGATGTGGGCCGGCGTCATGAAGCGGCTCGGCGCCATCCCGGAGTATCGCGGCATGTTCGAGGCCGCGTACCCGGGGACGAAGTTCCGCGACATGACGTTCGCGCACGCGGCGAACGCGATCGCGGGGTTCATCGTTGACCGTCTCACCTTCAGCAACACGCCGTGGGATCAGTTCCTCGCCGGACGCGACGACGCCCTAACGCCGGCGCAGCTTGACGGAGCGAAGACGTTCCTTACGCTCAAGTGCTCCATCTGCCACAACGGGTCGACCTTCAGCGACGAGCAGTTCCACAACGTCGCGATCGCGCAGGTTGGCCCCGGCGAGGGCGATGACGCCTCGCGGCGGGACGACTTCGGGCGGATGCGTGTGACCGGTGAGGCGAGCGATCGATACCGCTTTCGAACAACGCCGCTGCGCAACGTCGAGCTCACGGGGCCATACGGACATGATGGAGCGATCACTTCACTTCGCGCGTTCGTCGACCATTACAGCGAATCGGACAAGAAGCTGCTCGCGTACGATCCGTCGCAGCTCGAAACGGCGCTGCGCGGTACGCTCCTCGACAATGCCACCGCGATTCTCGCACAGCGCGACACGCTCCTCGACGGCGTCGTGTTCTCTGCGGAGATCGCCGAAAAGCTGATGCAGTACATGAGCGCCCTGACCGACACCCGCGCGCGCAACCTCTCGCGCGTCGTGCCGGTGCGCGTGCCGAGTGGGTTACCGATAGATCGGCCGTGATGGACTGGTAGGCCGCCCGCGGGGCGCTGCCTAACGACAAGGAGGGACAATGAGCGGGATGCCACACTGGCCGCGCGCACTTGCGCTGTCGGCCGCGGCCACTCTTGCGTTCTCGATCGGCTGCACCGATCGGGTTACCGAGCCGAATCCTGTTCGGGCGAACCCGCGGCTGTCGCCGGTGAAGGCTGCCGTCGTCGGCGATGTTACGGCGAGTGTCCAGTGGAGCGCCGTCGCGCGTGACTTCATCGCGGCGAAGCCAGCAGCCGAGAAGCCGAACCAGCAGGCGGCCTTCCGGGTGTTCGCGTACCTTTCCCTCGCTCAGTACCGCGCGGTGTTGGCAGCGCACGACACGCGCGGCCGTCCGCCACACCCGTCGGCGAGCGGCGCCGCATCGGCGGCATCGGCCGTCGTGTTAGGCGCCTTGTTCTCCCAGGATGCGGGCTTCTTCGAATCCCAGCTGCGCGCGCAGGAGACCGACGTTCGAGAAACGCCAGGCGCAACGGGGGCATTCGCCGCCGGAGAAGCCGTCGGGCGCTCCGTCGGGATGCAGGTCGTCGAGCTCGCGCGCACCGATGGATTCGATGCGGTCTGGACTGGCGCCCCGCCAACGGGTCCGGGCTTCTGGTCGAGCGACTTCGATCCGCCGCGGCCGCCGCTGCTTCCGCTCCTCGGTCACATGCGACCATTCTTCATGACGTCCGGCGACCAGTTCCGGCCAGGGCCTCCGCCGGTGTTCGGTAGCCCGGCGTACCTCGTTGCGCTCGCGGAGATTCGTCAGTTCTCCGATACTCGCACAGCCGACCAGCTTCGCATCGCGGAGTTCTGGGCAATGCCGACGGTCGCCGCGTTCTGGAACGAACAAGCAACGACCCTGATCGCCCGCGACCGCCTCGACGAACGTCGAGCTGCGCACGTCCTCGCCCTGATGCACATGGCCACGATGGATGCAAACATCGCGTGTCACGATGCGAAGTACACGTACTGGCTGATCCGTCCATACCGAGCGGACCCGGCGATCACCACGCCAATTCCGAGACCACAGCATCCGTCGTACCCGTCGAACCACGCGTGTGTCTCGGGGACATCGGCCTACGTGCTCGGCGGGCTGTTTCCTGGCGATGCCGATCGTCTCGCCGCGATGGCGGACGAGGCGGGGGAGTCACGGCTGTATGCGGGCATCCACTACCGCTTCGACAAGGACGCCGGCCTTCACATCGCGCGACAGGTAGCGGAGCTCGCCCTGCAGCGCAGAACGCAGCACGCGGAGCTCGATGTCATGCGCTAACGAGTCCGGTCTATTTGGCCTCGCTTCATCGCGATCCGCTCCTCGCTCAACGCACCGGTACGGCTTCTGATGGTTCTGCGTCGGTGAGTATCAATCGATTCACCGTCGCAGCCAATGAGGCACGTATGGGCAGCGCCACGACAGGACACCAAGCTCTCGCGACCGAACAAACGAAGCGCGCGCTCGACCGCGAGCGCTACAAGCTCGCGGCGAGGATCGGCAAGGCGTTGGCGACGCCAATGACAGTCCTCAGCTTCGTCTGGCTGATACTCCTTGTGCTGGATCTCACGCGCGGCCTGTCGCCGCTGATGTCGCGGCTGAACTACCTGATCTGGGGCGCGTTCGTGCTCCAGTTCCTCGTCGAGTTCGTGGTGACCTCGCGCAAGCTCGCCTATCTCCGGCGAAATTGGCTCACCGCGGTCGCACTCCTGCTCCCGGCGGCGCGAGTCCTCCGTGTCTTCCGCACCGTGCGCGTTCTCGGCGCGTTGCGTGGCGCGCGTCTCGTGGGCGTCGTCAGCCGCGCCAACCGAGGCATGCGCGCGCTCGGCAGCATCATGGGGCGGCGGGGCTTCGGCTACGTCGCGGCCCTCACGGTCCTCGTGACCGTCGCCGGCGCGGCCGGGATGTACGCGTACGAGTGCGGCGTGCCGGGAAGCGACATGGACAGCTTCGGCAGCGCGCTCTGGTGGACGGCCATGCTCCTGACGACGATGCGCAGTGACTACTTCCCCAGGACCCCGGGGGGACGGCTCCTCTGCCTGCTGCTTGCCACCTACGGGTTCGCGGTTTTCGGCTATGTCACGGCGACGGTCGCGAGCTTCTTCGTCGCGCGCGACGCGGACACGGACGAGGGCGAGATCGCGGGCGCGCACCAGCTCGATGCACTGCGGCAACAGATCGAAGCGTTGCGGCGAGCGGTCGAAGGCCTTTCGTCGAGGGGGCAGGCAGCATGATTTTTCCGCCTGACGCCACCCTCAGACCTGCATGCCCCTTACAGACCCCGCCAGCTCAGCGCTCCTCACCGACCTGTACGAGCTCACTATGGCGCTCGGCTACTGGCGGGAGGGGCGAGCGGAGCAGGAGGCTGCCTTTCATCTCTATTTCCGGACTGCCCCCTTTCGCGGCGGGTACACGATAGCCTGCGGGCTCGAACCCGCGCTCGCGTATCTCGAGGGACTCCGATTCACCGACGAAGACCTCGCCTATCTCGCGACGCTGCGCGGCGTGGACGACTTGCCCCTCTTCCCGCGAGAGTTCCTCGGCGCGCTCGGCAACGTGCGGCTCGCGCTCGACGTCGACATGGTGGCCGAGGGAACTGTCGTGTTTCCTAACGAGCCACTCGTGCGCGTGCGCGGGCCGCTGCTCCAGGCGCAGCTCGTGGAGACCGCACTCCTCACCCACATTGGGTTCCCCACGCTGATCGCGACGAAGGCCGCGCGCATGTGCCTCGCGGCCGACGGGGGCGAGGTGCTCGAGTTCGGGCTGCGCCGCGCGCAGGGACCTGACGGGGGACTCTCGGCGAGCCGGGCGGCGTTCGTCGGCGGCTGCTCGTCGACGTCGAACGTGCTCGCTGGGCAGCGCTTCGGCATCCCGGTCAAGGGGACACACGCGCACAGCTGGGTGATGGTGTTTGACGACGAGCTCGAAGCCTTCAAGGCATACGCCGACGCGATGCCGAACAACGTCGTGTTTCTGGTGGACACGTACGACACCCTCGACGGCGTCAGGCACGCCATCGAAGTCGGGCGCCGGCTCCGAGCCCGCGGGCATCGACTGCTCGGCGTCCGCCTCGACTCGGGCGATCTCGCCTATCTGAGCACCGAGACACGCCGGCTGCTCGACGCCGCCGGCTTCACCGACACCGCCATTCTTGCCTCCAACGAGCTGGACGAGCACCTAATTGAGAGTCTCAGGCAGCAGGGCGCGGCGATCACCGTGTGGGGGGTCGGCACGCGTCTCGCGACGGCGTACGACCAGCCCACGCTTGGCGCGGTGTACAAGCTGGCCGCGGTCCGCGACGCGAGCGGCGACTGGACGCCGCGCGTGAAGGTCTCGGAGCAGGCCGCGAAGACGACGAACCCGGGGCTGCTCCAGGTCCGCCGCTATCTCGAAACCCGATCCGGTGCGACCGGCGGCGCCTACGCGGGCGACATGCTGATCGACGAGCTCAGCCCGCCTAACGGCGACGCGACGATGGTCGACCCGCTCGACCTCACGCGGCGCAAGCACTTCGCGCCCGATGCGCCGTACTCGCTGCTGCTCCAGCCCGTGATGCGCGCCGGGAAAAGGGTACGCGAGCCCGAGCTGCTTTCAGAAGCCCGCGACCGGGTGCAGAAGGAGCTGGGCGGCTTCCATGCAGGCATCAAGCGGCTCGTGAACCCGCATCGATATCCGGTGGGTCTGGAGCGTGGGCTGCATGACCGGAAGACGGCGTTGGTGCTGGCCGCTCGTGGAGAGACGAACGAAACAGAGCCAGCTCGCTGATCAGAAGATCAGCGAGCGATGCACCGCCAGGCCGGCCATCACGCCGTCGGCGGCCGCGAACGTCACAGTATGCGCACCACGTGTGATGTCACCGGCCGCGTACACACCGGGTAGCGTGGTCATTTTCTCGGCGTCGGTTCGGATGATCGGACCGAACTGGGCGTCATCCAACTCGCAGCCGAGTTGCTGCGCGATCTCGCTATTGAGGCGCGTACGTGGCCCAACGTAGAGCGCGTCCGCAGCTGACAGATTCCCATCCGCCAGCTCGATGGCAGACAACCGCGAACCGTCGCCGTGCAATGCCTTCACTGGCGCCGGTTCGATGGCAACGCCTCGCTTCGTCAGCTGGGCCAGCAACGCGTCATCCGGCTCGGCACCGCCATTGAGGTAGAGCGTCGTCGGTCCCCATTCCGCGACCAGCATGGCTTGATGGGTCGATTTCGGCGAACCGTGCAGCACGCCCAATCGCTGGCCGCTGAACTCGTAGCCATGACAATACGGACAGTGCAGCACGGAGCTGCCCCACCGCTCTGCCAGCCCCGGAATTCCGGGCAATTCATCCGAGATGCCGAAGGCCAGGACGAGCCTAACGCTTTCCACCACATCGCCCGCGGCCAGCGTGACGGAGAACCCGTCCGGGGTCTTCGTCGCCGTCGTCGCTTCTCCGTGGATGCACGTTACGGTGGGATAGGCCGCGACCTGGGACCGCGCCGTCGCGAGCATGGTGCTCGGGGCGCTGCCGTCATTCGCGAAGAAGCCGTGCGAGTGCTCGGCGAACCGGTTGCGCGGCAACCCCGTGTCGATGATGCACACGGAACGCCGTGCTCGCGCGATGTACAGCGCGGCCGAGAGTCCGGCGAAGCTCCCGCCGATGACGATTGCATCATGATGCATGAGCGGTCTCCAGATCGTGCGGCCTGCCGCGGCGAGGTACGCGGCCGCGCAACGCGTTACTGAGCGAAGCCAGCGTCACTTCACCGAGGCGCGAAAGCAACATCGCTTCGGCGTCGCGAAACGCCCCGCCGAGCGCAGCATTCACTTCCTGTTCGACGAGGCAGCCGGGCGACTCGGTTCGGTTACCGATCGCAAGCAGCGGGGGGCAGCCGATCGCGGTGTAGACGTCGCGCAGGGTCACCTCGGCCAGATCGCGTGCGAGCCTCCAACCGCCGCCGTGGCCCTTCTCGGATCGGACGTAGCCCCGGTCGCGGAGCCCCGCCATAATTCGGCGGAGGACGACGGGGTTCGTGTCCATCGCCCGGGCCAGCGTCTCAGAGGTCATCGGACCATCGCGCTCTGCCATGTGCAACAGGACGTGGAGCACACCCGACATTTGACCGTTTCGTTTCATGCAACCTAACATGTTACATGAAAACGGCACCATCAAGGTCCAGAATGATCTCTTCAGCGCCTTTTTGTCGACGGTATTACGTCCGAGGACTACAGGTTCATCAACTACAGGGCGGGACTCCTGACTCGCGCCGAGTGCCTGGCGAACATCGCATCAACCCCGACGAGCGTCGTGGAGGGCGTGAACCAGCGCGACATCATGGTTTACATCGTGCCGTGACGAACCACTGTTGCGACCTAACGAGGCAGGCGTAGCGTCGCGTCTCGACGGGTCGATCGCCGCCGTGACTGGTACGGCACGAGGATGAGTGCTCTTGACACAACCGGCGCTCCGCATGCTAGAGCAAGTGTGTAGCGGTGGCGCGCGAGATGCAGCGCCGATGATCAGATCGTCAGGCGGCCGGCCGATGACGGAGGAGGAAGAGGAGTCGTGGCGGAAGAGATTGAGTCGCTCATTCGGCGCGCCGATCGGGCCGACCGCGGGGCGACCGACAAACTGTTCGCCGTCCTGTACGACGAGTTGCATCGGCTCGCCGAGCACACGCTTCGGCGCGCGGGTTCCTCACTCACGCTCGGCACGACGACACTGCTCCACGAGGCGTACCTCAACATTGCCGGCCGCGAGAATATCGCGTTCGCTGAGCGGTCGCGCTTTCTGGCCTACGCCTCGCGTGCGATGCGCGGGCTCATCATCGACTACGCGCGCCGCCGCCGCGCCAAGAGGCGAGGCCGCCAGTTCGAGATCACTCTCGCCGAGGAGGAGTCGTCCGGGCAGCCAATGCAGAACGCCGCGGAGTTGGAGCGACTCGGCGAGGCGCTCGACGAGCTGGGCCAGTTCGAGCCCGCGCTTGCCGAGTTGGTGGACCTGCACTTCTTCTGCGGATTCTCGTTCGCGGAGATCGCCGGGATCCGCGCCGTTTCGGAGCGGACGATCCGGCGCGACTGGCGGAAGACACGCCTGCTTCTCCAGGACGCGCTACTGCACGACGACGCGCTACCGCCTAACGACGCGCGGTAGCGAGGCGCGAGCGCAGGCGAGGCTACTGCGGGCGCCCACCAGACGGTGAGGTGAATAGGCGCTCATCCAGCCCGAGGCGCCGCACCGCCGCCGCGAAGCGAGGGCTCCGCCGCAGCGGGTCGAACATCGGGTCGGCGAACGTGAGATATGGTCTCTCCCCGGCCTGCGCGGCGGCCTCCAGCGCGGAGAGGGCGCGCGCCGTGTCGCCCAGCCCGAGGTAGGCGTAGGCGAGCCCCGTTGCCACCGACCACTGGTCGCGCGGGCGCGCCTCCAACTCGCGGACGATGGCCTCCGCCCCGGCGCGGTCTCCGGACGCGGCGAGGACGTACGCGGCCACGCCCACGCCGTTGAAGGGCGGCAAGACCGCGACGCGAGCAATGGCGCGGGCCTCCTTCGCGGCGCCGTCGCGGAGCATGACGAGCGGTACAAAGCCCTGCGCCCCGGCCGACGTCGAGTCGAGGTCGTACGCGCGGCGACTCTCCGCCAGCGACTCGTCGTCACGTCCCAGCAGCGAGAGGCAGTACGCCAATAGCGCCGATGCTGGTTCCGAGAGCGGGTCTGCGATGCGGGCCCGCCGCATGTGGTCTTCGGCGTCGGCCAACCGACCGACGCGGGCCAGGGAGAATCCATAGAAGTACTGGCCGGGTGCGAAGCCGGGGTCGACGGCGACGGCGCGCTGGAGCGCCTCACCCGCCTCCCGCCATCGCAAGGCGAGCATGTGCGCCAGCCCGAGCGCGGTATACGCCTCGGCCAGCGTCGGATCGAGCGCGAGCGCGTGGCGCGCGGCCTCGGTGGCGCGCCGCTCGACCGCCTGGGGCCGCGTGGCAGCGTAGTTAGGCAGTAACTCGAGCGCGTAGGCGAGACCGGCGTAGGCGCGCGCGAAGGTGCTGTCCTCCGAAATGGCGCGTTCGAAATAGTCAACCGCCTTGGAGACGCCGCCGCCGCGGCGCTCCAACAGGTAGCTGCCACGCAGATAGAGGTCGTACGCCTCCGGGTTCGTGGTGCCCGGCGACGACACCGGCCGGCCGGGCTGCGTTCCCCCTGTTCCGGGCAGCCTCGCGCGGAGTGCACCGGCGACGGATCGGGCGATCTCGTCCTGCACCCGGAAGACGTCCTTTACTTCTCGCTCATATACGTCGGTCCAGAGTGCCATTCCGTCAGCAACGCTCGTCAGCTGCACCGTTAGGCGCATCCGGTCTCCGGCCCGCCGAACGCGCCCCTCGAGCACAGTGCTCACCCCGAGCCGGCGGCCAAGCTCGCGCACGTCGACGTCGTGGCTGGCGAGATACGCCGCGGCCGAGGTGCGGGAGGCAACGCGCAGTCCGCCTGCCTTGCCCAATGCGGTGGCGATTTCGTCGGCGATCCCGTCGCCGAAGTACGCGTTCGCCGTGTCGCCGCCGACGTCGTCGAACGGGAGGACCGCGAGGGAGGGGGTTCCCGGTCCCTTCGGTGTGGCTAACGGGGGGCCAACGCTAGTGAGCACCAGGTACGCCGCGATCCCCAACGCGACCACGGCGCTTCCCACAAGCATCACCCTTCTCGTAGCCCGGACAGGTGCGCGCCATTTGGGTCCACGCCATTCCGGCGCTGGCGTCGCAACGGTGGCGAGCACCTCGAGAATGTCACGGGCGGATTGCGGACGGCGCGCCGCGTCCTTCTCCAGGCAGCGCATAACGAGGGTGTCGAGCGCCGGAGAAAGCGCCGGAGCGCACTGCGAGAGCGGCGCTGGAGCCTCGCTCAGGTGTGCTGTGACGAGCTCCTGGGGCGTCGTGCGGCCGGCAAACGGGTGCGCCCCCGCGAACAGTTCATATGCAACCAGTCCCCAAGCATACAGATCGGCTCGATGGTCGACGCCCGGATCGCCCACCGCCTGCTCCGGCGCCATGTACGCCGGTGTCCCGATCGTCGAGCCGACGGCGCTGAGTGTCTGGAGGTCCCGCGCGCCGCCGCGCTCGGGACGCTCGCCGGTGCCGGTACCGGCCGCGGCGAGCGCCTTGGCGATGCCGAAGTCGGTCACCACGGCGGCGTCGCCGGCGAGCAGCACGTTCTCCGGCTTCACGTCGCGGTGCACGACGCCTTGCCCGTGCGCAAACGCGAGCGCGCGCGCCACGTCGCGGAGAATGGCCACGGCGTCGGTGAGCGGTATCCGTCCCTCCCGCGTTAGGCGCGAGCGCAGCGACTCCCCTGACACGTAGGGCATGACGTAGTACGGCAGCCCGTCAGCCTCTCCGGCCGTGAACAGCGGCACGACGTTCGGGTGCTGCAGCGCCGCGGCGACGCGAACCTCCCGCGCGAAGCGCTCGGCTCGCAAGCCGGCGGCAAGCATCGGGGGCAGAACCTTGACGACCACGGCGCGCCCGAGCGCGCGCTCGCGCGCGAGGAACACGCGGCTCATCCCGCCGCCGCCGAGCTCGCGCTCGATCGTGTAGACGTCGCCGACCGCCGCCTGCAGGTATGCCGCGAGATTCGCTCCGCTGGGGGCAGCGTTAGGTGTCTCCGCCTCGACCTGAACGTCGAGGAAGCCGCGCCGGTCGGCGGTGGCTTCGCTGGCGAGTAACGCTGCCAGATCGGCCGCCAGACCAGGCGACCGCGATTGCAGCTCAGCGAGCCAGGCGGCTCGCTCGTCGTCCGAAAGCTCCAGCGCCTGGTCGAGCAGAGGGGAGAGGTCTCGCCAGCGATCCCGATCGATGACAGCCATGCGGGGTGACTCCTTGTACCACCCTACCATACCCCCGCTTACCGGGCTTGAACAGCGGGCCGAACCGGCTCAACCAGCGCGGCCCACGAGTCACACATGCGCACGTGTGTCCGCTTTTGCCTTCGCGTGTCGATCACTGAATGAAAGATCGCACTCCCAAGGAGGTACGATGAACGGAAGCCTCGAAATGTCGCGCGCAGGTGCGGTCGTGGTCGCAGCAGTCATCGCCGTCTCGAGCGCCTGTACGGGTCGAATCACTGACCCCCCTCCCGAAAGAGGCACCGGGCCAACGCTCCGCTTGGATGCGCCTGCGCTGGGTGACTCCACGGCGAGCGTCAGGTGGAGCGCGATTACGCGCGACTTCATCTCGTCCAAACCGGCTGCCACGAAGCCGAACCCCGTGGCCGCGGCTCGCGCGTTCGCATATCTCTCGCTCGCGCAGTATCGCGCGGTCATCGCCGCCGATGAGTCACCCGGGCACCAATCACACCCGTCGCCGCAGGGCGCGGCGGCCGCCGCCTCGGCCGTCGTGCTCGGCTCGCTGTTCCCGGCGGACGCGGCGTTCTTCGAGTCGCAGCTGAGCGCGCAGGAGGCGGAAGTCGCGGGATCGCAATACGCGCCTAACGCCTTCGCCGCAGGAGAAGCCATTGGTCGTAGCGTCGGGGCCGAGGTTGCTGACCTGGCGCTGACCGATCGTTTCGACGCGATCTGGACGGGCAGTGTGCCGACCGGTCCGGAGTACTGGTCGAGCGACTTCGAACCGCCGCGCCCGCCGCAACTCCCGCTCCTCGGCCACATGCGGCCGTTCTTCATGGAGTCTGGGGATCAGTTTCGTCCACCTCCACCGCCCGCCTTCGGCAGCCCCGCGTTCGTCGCAGCTCTCGAGGAGGTGCGGTGGATCACAGACCATCGAACCGCGGCCCAACTCCGGATCGCCGAGTACTGGGCACTGACGACCGGAAGCCTCGTGGCGGGCTTCTGGAACGAGGAAGCAACCAGGCGGATCGCGCACTATCATCTGAATGAACGCCGGGCCGCGCGTGCCCTTGCGCTCATGCACATGGCCGCGATGGATGCCACCATCGCGTGCTACGACGCGAAGTACACCTACTGGCTGATCCGCCCGTACAAGGCGGACCCGGCGATCATCCCGCCGATCCCAAGGCCGAACCACCCGTCCTACCCGTCGAGTCACGCCTGCTACTCGGGGGCGTCGGCGTACGTACTCGGTGGGCTCTTTCCATCCGAAGCGACCGAGCTGGCCGCCATGGCGGACGAAGCCGGGGAATCACGCCTCTACGCGGGCATTCACTACCGCTTCGATAAGGACGCCGCGCTCGGCATCGCGCGACAGGTGGCGGCGCTCGCCCTGCGGCGCGACAACCAGCACGCGGACCACGACACCATGCCCTAACGATCTCCTTGTACGCCACGCGGTAGGGGTGGTCGGCGCCCGCGGGCGCGCTCGAGCCCGCGCTCGCCTATCTCGAGGGGCGATTCACGGACGAAGACCTCGCCTCGAGCCGCTCGTGCGGGTGTGCGGGCCGGCCTTCACGAACGCAAGACTGCGCTGGTGCTGACGGCGCGCGGAGAGGGCGAGATGCGCACGCAGGCACGATGACCGTGTATGCGCCATCATGCGATCCCTTCTCCCGCTAGCTTGGGACGATGGCACGCATCATCATTTCCAGCTGGGGCTCCTACGGTGACGTCAATCCGTACCTCGGGCTCGCGCTCGCGCTCCGCGCCCGAGGCCACACGCCCGTGCTTGCGATCCCCAGTTACTACCGCGCGGCGGTGGAGCGCGAGGGCCTCCAGCACGCCACCGTCGGGCCAGATGTCGAGCCGGGGGACACTGGCCTGGTCGAACGCATCATGCATGCGCGAACGGGGACAGAGTTCCTGCTTCGCGAGCTGCTCGCCCCGGCCGTAGATCGTTCGTACGAACAGCTTCGCGTGGCGGCGTGCGGAGCAGATCTTCTCGTGACTCACCCGGTCACCTTCGCCGGGCCGGTGCTCGCCGAAGCGACCGGGATACCGTGGGTGTCGACAGTGCTCGCCCCGGCGAGCTTCATGTCCGAGCACGATCCCTTCGTGATACCTCCGGCACCCTGGCTCAAGCGCGTCGAGCGATTCTCGCGCTGGCCGACCGTCCTGCTCATGCGGCTCGCGCACCGCATGACGCGACCCTGGGTGGCGCCCGTGGACACATTGCGGGCGCGGCTCGGCTTACCGCGGGCGAAGCACCCGGTGTTCGAGGGACAGCACTCGCCGACGCTCGTGCTCGCACTGTTCTCCCGCGTGCTCGCCGAGCCGCAGGTGGATTGGCCGCCTAACGTTCGCGTTACGGGTCACGTGTACTACGACGCCGGACACGGGAAGTCACTGGCTCCCGCGCTCGCGCACTTCCTCGATGATGGCGACCCGCCGCTCGTCTTTACGCTCGGCAGCTCGGCGGTGATGGCGGCGGGACGCTTCTACGAGGTGAGCGTGCAGGTGGCGCGCCGGCTCGGGCGACGCGCCGTCTTTCTTGCCGGGACAGAACGCGCGGCGAGCCTGGCATCGTCCCTACCGGCTGGAATGCTTGCGGTGGATCAGGCGCCACACTCGCTCGTGATGCCGCGGGCCGCCGCGGTCGTGCAGCAGTGCGGTATCGGCACGCTCGCGCAGGCCCTGCGCGCGGGGCGGCCGATGCTCGCGGTGCCGTTCGCGCACGACCAGCCGGACAACGCCTGGCGGGCCACGCGTCTCGGCGTGGCTCGCACGATTCCGGCGCAGCGATACAGCGCGCGTCGCGCCGAGCGAGAGCTTCGGTACGTGTTGGCCGACCCCGCCTACGTCGCACGGGCGCAGGCGGTGGGTGCTCAGGTGCGCGAGGAGGACGGTGCCGCCCGGGCGTGTGAAGCTATCAACAGGGTGCTCCGACAGGCCACCTCACGTTAGGCAGGCTGCCATTGCGTGATCAGCGCCGATCCGCCTGTCGGCTCCGGTCACCGCTCGCCCGCGCCACGAGCCTGCGAACGGCCGCAACCTCCGGGTCGCGGCCCCGCGCGACATCGTCGGACGTGAGGCGCACTGTGACGTCGGGCGTCAATCCGCATCGGGCCGATTGCCGGCGGTAGAACCCGATCAGCGGAAGGTCGACCTCCACGCCGGAGTTGGGCAACCGGAGGAAGTAGAACGCGCCGCCATTGATCCCTACCTCCGTTCGTCCGTCGCGTTACAAAGGACTCAACAATGCTGAAGAAGCCAACTCTCGCACTCACGTTGCTGGCAACGCTCGCCGTCTCGGCCTGCGACGACGATTCCGACGTGACCGCACCGGCCACGATCGCCCAGCTCCGCGTGGTGCACGCGTCACCTGACGCGCCTAACGTGGACGTGCTCGTCGACAACACCGCGGCGCTGACGAACGTCGCGTACAAGGCGGCGTCGACGTACCTCCAGGTCCCCTCGGGTAGCCGGAATCTGAAGGTGCGGGCCACGGGCACGACGACGGTCGTGATCGACCAGACGGCGACGCTCGATCAGGGCAGTGCCTATACCGTCATCGCAACCGGCCGCGTCGCATCGATCGCACCGCTGGTCCTCACCGATGACCAGACGAACCCCGCAGCGGGGAACGTCCGCGTGAGACTCGTTCACGCGTCTCCGACGGCCGGGAACGTCGACATCTATGTGACCGGGCCGACTGCCGATATCACTACCGCGACGCCCACGCTCGCGAACGTCGGGTTCCGCGTCGCCTCCAACTACCTGGAGGTGCCTGCCGGAACGTACCGCGTGCGCGTTACGCCGGCGGGCACGAAGACCGTGGCGATCGACGTCAACAACGTCGCCCTGACGGCCGGTCAGGTGCGGACTGCCGTTGCGGTCGACGCACCGGGTGGTGGCGCGCCCCTGGGCGCGATCCTTCTCGCCGACAGGAATTGAGCGGTCGGCGGGCGTTAGGCGCCTCACGGCACGGCCCGGCCACTTACGTCGGTGGCCGAGCCGCACCAACGCCCGACGCCAAGATGCGCGAGTAGCTTTGGCAGCCAAACCGTGTGACTCCCGGGTGCGATCGCGAGATCGTGCACCAGCTCGTCGAGCGTGCACCACCGCCACGCCGCGACCTCCTGCGGGTCTGGACGTGGCGTACCCGACCACTGCCCGAGGTACACGTGGTCTACCTCGAACTCGACCAGCACGCCGGGTACCTCGGCGCGGTACACGAAGCACCCCGCGGCCTCGAGCCGGCAGCCGACCACGCCCATTTCCTCTCGGAGGCGGCGACGCGCCGCACCGCGCGACGACTCGTTAGGCCGAGGGTGCCCGCAACAAGTGTTCGACCAGAGCGACGCCGAGTGATACTTCCCAGCGGCGCGGCGCTGGAGCAGCACGCGTCCGGCGTCGTCGAAGAGGAGCACCGACACGGCGCGGTGCAGCAGGCCGTCGCGATGCGCCGCGAGCTTCGGCGCGACACCGATCGGCGTGTCGCGCGGATCCACGAGCACCACCAGCTCATCGCTGCCGATCATCCGCCCGCGTGTCCGAAGGTCCACCGCGGTGCCGAACACGCGCCGAGCGACCAGAGTGCGCCCCCCGCCCGGACGACCTTCCGCGCCGTCGTGGTGACGGCGCGACGCCGCAGGTTGTCGTAGCCGTTCCGGCGCACGGCGTCATGAATTTCCTCGTACACTGCCGCGGCGACGGCGACAGCGCCCCGAAACCCGGCCGGCAGATGCGGAATCGCCTCACGCGCCGCGACGTACTCGCGGGTGGCGACGCTCATCAACTCCTCGAGAAGATTGCGATAGTTGTCGCCGAGCGGCCGCAGGCCCTG
>Ga0068857_100000329_pt1 | contig 32640 bp, 29 predicted proteins | sample KBSCornC72_FD_66591 | JGI IMG/M metagenome (GOLD analysis project Ga0068857, IMG submission 66591) | Corn rhizosphere microbial communities from Kellogg Biological Station, Michigan, USA - KBS Corn C7-2 | ecosystem: Host-associated > Plants > Roots > Rhizosphere > Soil ...
CCAGGCGCCGAGCGGCTTTCCATCGGGTGTGAACAGGTCAAGACGGTGCAAACCCAGGTCCGTCACCGCGATGTGGTTCGCGTCGAGCGCCAGTACCGCCTGATAGGGTGTGCGCAGTGTGGTGGTTGGCGCGGGCAGCGCCCATGAGCTTATCGCCCCCGTACTCGGATTGATAGGGTAGACTCGCGACTGCGAGAGCGCGTAGACCGCCTTGCTATCGGGCGCGACGGAGATGCCGCCAAACAGGCGCTCTGGGATGGTCCAGCGTGCCAAGAGATGACCACTGGTGTCCACTCGCAGCACCGCGCCGTGGGTATCGCTGAGCAACAGGTCATTTCCGAGCATGGCGATGCAGTTGAGCGACGGCTCATAGCCCTGGGGCAGAGTCCAGCGCGCCAGCAGCCGCCCGGTTGGGGCGAAACGCAGCATGCGTCCGCGCATCCAGTCGGTCACGTAGAGGTCGTGATTGGGGGCGACTGTCATGCCGCAGAACCAGAAATCGTCCACGCCGTACGGAATAGGGTTGAGCACGCCGGAGATGGCGCGCGCGCCTGGTGTGCTCCGCGGCACGCCCAGCCCATCGGGATCGTTGTACGGCCCAGGCGGCATGAAGCCCGGCCCTGGCGGACCCTGCACGCTGGCGAGTCCGGGGCGCAGCTTATAGCGTAGCGCGCCCCCTGGTCCGAAGACGCGGATGACGGGCGCGTAGGCATCAGTGACGTAGAATGTGCCGGTGCTATCAACGGCGACGTAATACGGCTGAAAGTCGAGTGGGTGTGGCGGTCGGCTCCAGGCGACGAGCGCCAGTGCCAGCAGCGACGGCACGATCACCGCCAGCAAGGCGCGCCGCTGCCACGAGCGCGGCAGCAAGAGCCAGAGCCAGAGGCCGAGCGCCAGCACGAGCGGCAGTCCGCGCAGCCCCCAGGTGAGACTGCGCGGCTCTGTGATCGGGCTGATCTGGCTGAAGACGCACCAGCCCGCCAGCAGCCAGAGGAGTGTCGCCCCGGCGATGTAGAGCGCGAGCCACGCCCAGCGTCGCCAGTGGCGATGGGTCGGCAGCAATGACACGGCCAGCAGTGCTGTGCCTACAACGAATAGCAGCATGGCTGGCAATCGCTCTGGCTCGAAGGCGGCAACGGGCGGTATCAGCAGGCAGCAGAGAAGAGCGCCCACGACCAGCGTGAGCGCCGCAAGCAACAGCTTCCGGTTGGCCGGGACAGGTGTCTTGAACATCAAGTGGTGTGTGCTCCTGCGGTGGCCTTCGGTACCGCCGCTGGAAAGTCTCCGCGTCACCAGATTCTATCATGATTGAAATGGAGAGGATGCCATTCTTCGCGGTCAACCAGGGACGAGGGCTGCCTGACACGCGGGAAACTTCTGGGGTATAACAAACACAATGGAGCACAGAACGCATGATGGCGCGGATGCGTTCACGCGCTCGCGCTATCCATCCCTGGCAAATGAATCCCCTACTGTGTGCAGCGCGATGGCATCGGAGGTATTCACGATGACACAGACAGAAACCCAGCACCATCCCCACATCACTGATCGTAGCGCCGTCCGCTGGAGCTATGTCAGCGGCACCAGCGAGACGCCACTGCTTGGCATGACTATCGGTGACGCGCTTGATCGCACCGTTGCGCGGTTCCCTGACCGTGACGCGCTCATCTCGCGCCACCAAAGCCTGCGCTATACCTGGCGCCAGCTTCAGGACGAGGTGAATCGCTTTGCACGGGGGCTGATGGCGCTTGGCATCGAGAAGGGTGATCGCGTCGGCATCTGGTCGCCGACCTACGCCGAGTGGGCGATCACGCAGTATGCCACGGCCAAGATCGGCGCAATACTGGTCAATGTCAATCCGGGCTACCGCCTCCACGAGCTGGAATACGCCCTGAACCAGTCTGGCTGCAACACGCTGGTGCTTGCCCCGAACTTCCGCGCCACCAGCTACATCGAGATGATGCAGACGCTTGCGCCCGAGTTGGCGCGGTGCGCGCCGGGCCAGCTCGACAGCCATAAGTTGCCCCATCTGCGCCATGTCATTCGTCTTGGCACGGAGCGCACGCCGGGCATGTGGGTCTGGGGTGAGGTCATGGAGCGGGCCATGGAGATCGCGCCGGAGCAGTTAGCCGAACGCCAGGCGCAGCAGGAGTTCGATGACCCCGCGAACATCCAGTACACCTCTGGCACCACCGGCAACCCGAAGGGCGCGACGCTCTCACACCACAACATCCTCAACAACGGCTATTTTGTCGCCCACCTGCAAGGGTTCACCGAGAACGACCGGCTCTGCGCGCCTGTCCCGCTCTACCATTGCTTCGGTTGCGTGATGGGCAACCTGGGCACGATGACGCACGGCGCGGCAATCGTCTATCCCGCCGAGACATTCGACCCACAGGAGACCCTGGAGGCGGTCGAGGCGGAGCGCTGCACCTCGCTCTATGGTGTGCCGACGATGTTCATCGCCGAGCTGGCGCACCCTGACTTCGACCACTACGACTACAGCTCGCTCCGCACCGGTGTCATGGCGGGATCGCCCTGTCCCGTCGAGGTCATGCGCCAGGTGATGAGCAAGATGCACATGAGCGATGTCGAGATCTGCTATGGCATGACTGAGACGAGCCCCGTCTCCTTCCAAACCCATCTGGACGATAGCATCGAAAAGCGTGTCGCGACGGTGGGCCAGATTCACCCGTTCGTCGAGGTCAAGGTGGTTGATCCGGCAAATGGGGCGGTCGTGCCGCGTGGCGAGCCGGGAGAGCTCTTGACGCGAGGCTACAGCGTGATGCTCGGCTACTGGAACAACGAAGATGCGACACGCGCGGCGATTGACGCTGCCCGCTGGATGCATACCGGCGACCTCGCGACGATGGACGACGACGGCTACGTGAACATTGTCGGGCGGCTCAAAGATATGGTGATTCGCGGTGGCGAGAACATCTACCCGCGGGAGGTCGAGGAGTTCCTCTACAGCCATCCGAAGGTCAGTGACGTGCAGGTCTTCGGCGTGCCCGACACGAAGTATGGCGAGGAGCTGATGGCCTGGGTCAAGCTCAAGGAGGGCCAGACGGCGACGGCAGAGGAGTTGCAGGACTTCTGCCGTGGGCAGATCGCGACCTTTAAGATTCCCAGGTACTGGAAGTTTGTCGATGCTTTCCCGATGACCGTGACGGGCAAGATCCAGAAGTTCATCATGCGCCAGCAGTCCGTCGAGGAGTTGAGCCTGCAAGATGCCGCGAACACCCGCACAGCGTGAATGTCGGACTATCGGGTCAGGGCGTTCGTCTTTGGATGGTGTGGCTGGCTATCACGCTTGTGCGTACGGAATCAGGCTTCTAGCGGCTCGGCGTCTCGTTAAGGCATCGCCTGGTGACGAAACGATAGCGATAAGACCTGCCGAAGGGTGTACGCCTTTAGGAGTGGAAGGAGCACATCCACAGGGTGGCACAGAACATGCACTTACGAATAGCGTCTCACCACAAGTGCGCATGAGGCGATACATTGGTGAGATGGGTAGGGAAGGATACCTACTCGTGGCAGGGATGCAGCTTTTCTTCTACATAGAGCATGGGCCATGTGACCTGTGCTCTATGTACTTTATTGCGCCATATGATGCGCGACATGCGTAGGCCGCGCAGTGACGTTGCTATTTCTCGTGAGGTAAGGATAACCTGCATGAAAACTTCACACGACGCCAGGGCGACATCATCCGCTTCCAGACAGGCAAAGATTGGGTTTGTGCTCTCCAGCGAGCAGTTCCCCGTCACCGAACTCATCGAATTGGGCAAGGCGGCTGAGACGGCAGGATTTGATCTGGTCTGGAGTAGCGACCATTTCCAGCCATGGCAGGACAACCAGGGGAACGCCAGTCTCGCCTGGCTTACCTTGAGCGCTCTAGGACAGCATAGCCAGCGTCTGACCATGGGGACCGGCGTGACGTGCCCGAGTTATCGTTATCACCCCAGCGTTGTGGCTGAGGCGTTTGCCACGCTGGGTAATGCTGTACCCCGGACGCATCTTTCTGGGGGTTGGCGCTGGCGAGGCGCTTAACGAGCAGGCAGCCACCGGTGAATGGGGCGACTACGAGGAGCGCGCCGCGCGGCTGGCTGAAGCAATCGATCTCATCCGGCAGCTCTGGTCGGGCGAGCGGATCGATTTTGCCGGTCGGTACTTCAAGACGACACGGGCGCGCCTCTATAATGCGCCAGCCCGTCCCATCCCGATCTATGTCGCGGCGAGTGGGCCAAAAAGTATGCGCCTGGCGGGTGAGAAAGGCGATGGTCTGATCGCCGACGCGAAACGGATCGTGCAGCAAGATCTGTGGCAGGCGTTTGAAGAAGGGGCCAGATCGGCAGGCAAGGATGCCAGCAAGATGCCTCTCGTCAGCGAGCATATGGTCGTGGTTGGCGGTCAGAGCGAGGCGGAGAAGTATGCTCGACTCTGGCGGTTTATGCCCAAGTCATGGGAGAAGTACGTGAACGATCCTGATCCACTCGATATCCAACAGCAGGCCGAGCAAGAGGTTCCGCTTCAGGAGGTCTACAAAGACTGGCCCGTGAGCGAGGATCCATCCGTACATATTCAGGCGCTGCAAAAATTGGTAGATCAGGGCATCACCCACATTTTCGTTCACTCGCCTCAGGCGGATCAGCGCCGTGTCATACGGTTCTACAGTGAGCAGGTACTTCCCCACGTTGAGCGCGTTGCGGCACGATAGCCCTCGACATCACTTTCCAGCGCCCATCTAGCCTGGATTATTCACGGAGGTTGAGGCGAGCGGCGAGCAGATGCCAGAGCGGTTCGCCCGGATGACTGCTCGCCAGATGGAGCGAGAGCGTGAGCGCCTGCTCGCGGAGCCAGCCACCGATCTTAGAGCAACTTTCAGGTACCCCGAGCAGGCAAGGCATAGCCGACATGGGCGCACCAGGCGCGGGCATCTGCGGGCGTGATCGCGGCGACGGCCACCGCCATGGCCTCCCAGAGCGCCTCCGTGGTGCGGGCGCCGAGCCGACGCAGGACGGCTTTGAGCTTGGAGAAGGCTTGTTCGATCGGCGTGAAATCGGGCGAGTACGGCGGCAGAAAGAGCAGCTGGCACTGGCGCGCCTCAATGGCGTGGCGAATGCGGGCGGCTTTATGCACGCTCAAATTGTCGAGCACCACGATCTGCCCCGGCCGCAGTCTCGGCGCCAGGTGCTCGCTGATATACCAGACAAAGGTCTCCGTATCCATGGCACCTTCAATCAGCCACGGCTCCTGCAGCCCGCCAGGGGTCAGCGCCGCCACCAGCGTCGTATTCTTGCCGTGGTTGCGCGGCACGGAGCCGGTCGCCCGCTGGTCATGCGGTGCCCAGCCGTAGAGGCGCGTCAAGGTGATGTTTGACCCGCTTTCGTCGATAAAGACGAGCTGCTCCGGGTCGAGGTGGGCGACGGCTTCCCGCCACGCGGTGCGCGCCTCCTCGTCTTCCTCGTTGCGTTCGCTGGCTGCCAGGAGTTTTTTTTATGGGTCCACCCCAAACGGCGGATCGCTCGCCACCTCATCCCACATCGTCGCTTCGCTCAACTGCTGGCCGGACTGCTCGGCCCACCAGGCACAGTGCTCCAGGACGGTGGCATTGGGCGCGACCTCCAGCCGGGCCAGTAACGCGGCTTCCTGCTCAGATCCAGGGCCAATACGGCGTGGACCGCCGGGAGTGGGTCGGCGGGCGAGCGAGCCGGTCTCGCGCTGCTGCACCACGGCACGCTTGACGGTCGTCACCGCCACCCCAAAGCGGCGAGCGGCTTCTCGCATGGGCTGACCCTCGGCCACCGCTCGCACCAAGCGTTCTTTCAGGTCAATCGAATAGGCACGCATACCACAGTCCTGCTGCACAAATTGTGCCTGTCTTTGGCTCGTGCAAGTTGCTGTAATAAGGCGCAGCCGCAGGGTATCGAGCTGCATGCGAGCGACTCCGGCCTGGAGCAAGAGGCGACGGAGCGTGTCGAGCAGCCAGTAGGCGGCGGCGTGCAGGAGCAAGCGGAACTGGTTGGCCCAGAAGCGGTGACAGCTGAGGCGGTCAGCAAAGCAGGCGTCTTTGAGATCCTTGATCCACAGTTCGGGCTCGCCGCGGCGCACATACCAGTTGTAGAGCGCAAGTGGCGCCAGGTCGGTGCGTGAAGTGACCACGAAGCGCAGATTGCTGCCTTTCTCCAGCTCCTCGGCTTTGTAGACGACACGGCGCTCGTGTGGCCAGGAGTCGGCGGCGTACTGTCCCTCACCGGTCAGACGCACCTTCACGCCGGTCTGCTCGTGCTGCTGCTTGGCCAGCTTGGCCAGCTCGACCAGCGGCGCGGCCAGCGCCGCCAATCGCGTGTTGGGGGCAAGACCAATGGTGTAGGCGATCTGCTCGCGTTCGCAGTAATCGTAGAGGGCGGGGATCGCGAAGCCGCTGTCGGCGCGCAGTTCAAGGTGGACGTGGGGCCAGCGCGCACGGATGGCGGCGACCAGGCGCGTGAGGACGGCGACCACGCCACGGCTGGCATGCACCGTTCCGTGCCGCAAGGCGGCGGTGATGAGCTGGTTGGTGTCGCCGTCGAAGACGAGCAGAGGGTGATAGATGTGCTGCTGGTAGTAGCCGTGATAGCTGCTGCCCTCTTGGTCGCCATGGGTCGGATCGGCGGTGCTGTCTAGATCGAGCAGCAGGTGCGTGGGCGGACCACTGGCCACCCGTTCGCGTTCCTGCAGGTAGATCGCCACGAGCGCGTGGGCTAAACGGTAACAGGCACGTCGGTCGACGGCATTCTCCAAGCGCGAGAGGGTCGGCTGGCTGGCCAAGTCAGCGCTGGGCTCGTGGGGACGTCGGCCACACACGAGCTTGAGCAACGGGATCGCGCCGCAAGGTATCAGCATCGTCCTGGTCTTCGTAACCACAGGCGATCTGCAGGATGCGCTGGCGCAGCAAGAGCGCGAGCGAATGGCGCACCGAACCGCGGCGCCAGTCGCGGATCTGGGCGGCAAAGGCGGCCGACAGCCCCATGCGGCCGTCGGCTTGCGCGAGCCAGACGAGGCCGCCATCCGCGGTGAGTTGCCCGGCGTCAAAGGACACCGAAAGCGCAGTGCTGTGGGACGATGTGCGAGAATCGGACATGGCTGAGCCTCCTAGTGCTCAGTCCAGTTGGGTTTTGACATCGGGCTAGAGGCGGACCAGCTTTCGGTAGGCGTTGGAGATGGTGACAGGCTAAGGGATGGTGCACCGCCGGGCGTGGCGCTACGTCTTCAGCGCGACGACTCGGCGCTTCAGTATGCCGGGTCGCGCCCCTCGAAACGGAGCGGAATGCAAGGGCCGGACCATCATCTGGTCCTTCACTGCCGACGACGCGCAGATCACGCTCCGCCGTCGGTATCTCATCCCGCACCACGACTGGGACAGTCCGTCGGCTCTCCCGCTGACACTTGACGCAGATGAATTGTCAGTGTATACTAACGGTCAATGAATATTGACGTAGCTGCTGGCCTTGCGACTCTTGGTGAGCCTACTCGACGCCTCATCGTCGAACGGCTCGCTCGCGGACCCCTGTCCGTCCAAGAGATCGCCGACCGGCTGCCTGTCGGGCGTCCGGCGGTCTCCATGCATCTGCGCCTGCTCAAGGATGCTGGATTGGTGGTCGACCGGCGAATGGGAACCCGGCGCCTGTATCAGTTGAACCCGGAGACGCTCGCCGCCCTGCGTGACTACCTCGACTGGTATTGGACGCAGGCGCTTGCGACGTACAAGCAGGCGGTGGAAAACCAGGGGGGAAGGGATACTGACGCCATGGTGCCAGAGGTCAGCGTGACCAAGTCGGTTGTCGTTGAGGTGCCGCGTGTGCAGGCCTTCGAGTTCTTCATCCGCCAGGAGGCATGGTGGCCCGTCGCGACACATCACCTCGCTGAGCCGCCGGGAGAGAGGGTGACCCTCGAGCCATTTGTGGGTGGCCGCTGGTTCGAGCGCGGGCACGACGGGCGGGAATGTGACTGGGGCACAGTGCTTATTTGGGAGCCGCCGCGGCGGATTGTGGTCACCTGGCAGGTCGGCCCCAGCTGGGTCTATGAGCCCGATCCGGCCAAGGCGTCGGAAATCGAGGTGCGGTTCCTGGCGGAGTCGCAGCAGCGCACGCGTATCGAGTTCGAGCACCGCCATCTGGAGCGTTACGCTGAGCAGGCGGAACACATGCGCGCGATTCTCGATGCGCCCGGGGGGGCGGCCGGAGTGCTCCGGGCGTACGTCGCCGGGCTCGAAGAAGCGCAGGCAGGGGCGAGCCCTTCACCTCAGTAGTATAGGAGAGAGACGCTTGGTTGAGATCCCACCAGCCATGTTCCGGAACCCCGCGATTAACATCTACTCCCGCGACGTCATGCGACTGGTCAGGTTCTATGCGAGCCTCGGCTTCCAGGAAACGTTTCGGACTCCGGCCGACGGGACACCAGTCCACGTTGAGCTGACCCTTGATGGATTCAGGATCGGGGTCGCCTCAGTCGACGCGGCGGTTGCCGACCACGGCCTGCGCCCGGATCTGGGTGGACGGCCGGTCGAGATCGTGCTCTGGTCGGACGACACCGACCGCGACTACGCCTGTCTGACTGCTGCTGGCGCGCTCTCGCTCAGCCCGCCGCACGATTTCCTGGCTGACACCCTGCGCTCCGCCTGGGTGGCGGACCCGGACGGCAATCCCATCCAGCTCGTTCAGCGCCGCTGAGCGGCCACTCTTCACGGGAGGTGAGGCGCATGTTCGTGAACTTCCAGATCAACATGGTCGTCGAGAACGTGGAACCCTGCGTGTCGTTCTACAAAGCTCTCGGTTTTGAGGAGACGTACCGTACTCCCGCCGAAGGCGCAGCCGAGCACGTCGAAGTGCGAGCGCTCGGTCTCATACTCGGCATCTCCTCAGCTGTCGCGGCGCGAGAGGTTCACGGGCTCGACGTGTCTGGCGCGGGCAACGCCGTGCAGGTGTGCCTGTGGTGCCACGACGTGGACACTGCCTTCGCAAGGATGTTGCAGGCCGGCGCCCATGCTGTCCGAGAGCCGCACAACTTTCAAGGAGGACGTCTGCGCAACGGGTGGGTGCTGGACCCGGCCAACAATCTGGTCGAGGTCGTGCAGCAGCGACAGTGACCGGCCCGCCCGAACAAGATCCCCTGCGTGGAGGCGTGGCCTGCTACCGCTCACCCAAAACCGGGTAGAGCTTCTTGAGCTTGATGCGAGCCTGGGGTGAAGTGAACTGCCACTCAATGGTCGCACGCCGCGCGTTGCGCTCGGCCTCGAGTGCGCTCACCCGCTGTTCTAAGGTTGTCATGTCCCCGACGGGTCGCGAGAGGCAGCCGCGCTCGAAGATGCTGATCTCGATCTCAGCCTGGTTGAGCCAACTGCCGTGTTTGGGCGTGTAATGGAACTCTAAGCGGGAGAGGATGCGACGGGCCTGCTTGGGCGGGAAGGTCTCGTAGAGCGCGCCAGCGGTATGGGTGTTGAGGTTGTCTTGCACCACGCAGATGCACTCGGCGTCCGGGTAGCGCTCCTCGACCAGATAGCGCAGCACATGGGCGTAGTCCCGCTTGGTCCGGTGCTCCGTCACTGACACATGGCGCCAGCCGGCCAGTGGCTCAACCATGACGAAGAGGTTGGCCGTGCCGTGCCGCTCGTACTCGTAGTCCCGACACTCGACCTGACCAGGAGCTGGGAGCAGCGATGGGCGCACATCGGCATGCAGGACGACGGGCTTCTCGTCGAGGCAGATCGTCGGATAGCATGCCTCGTAGGGCAGCGCGTAGAGGGCCAGCACATCTTCCATGGCCGCCACGAACTCGCCGCTCACCTCGGGAATGCACCACTGCCGATGCCGCCAGGGCTTCAACTCGTTTTTTTCAAAAGCGTTCGGATGGTCTCTGGCGAGATGGACTCGACAAAGCCAAGCTCGATGGCTTTGCCGGCCAGCATGCGCAGGGTCCAATGCTCGTGCCCATCCGGGACGGGGCTGCAGGCGATGGCGATGAGGTGGGCGTGCTGCGCGCCGCTGAGCGCTTGGCGATAGCGCGTCTGTCGCCGCTCGCTGAGTACCGCATCGAGGCCGCCCTCGGTGAAGCGTGTGCGCACGCGCACCGCGGTGTTGCGGCAGACGCCGAAGGCGCGGCAGACCTCGGCGAGGCTCCAGCCCTCGCCCAATTTGAGCAGGACCTGAGCCCGCGTGCGAACCCGGGCGGTCGTGCGACCGATGTGGATACAGGTGTAGAGGCGTGCTCGGTCGATTTCAGATAGGTCGATCTGATCACTTGGACTTGTCGACGCCGCCTTAGACATGGGCAGAGCAGTCCTCATGGGTACCTCCTTCGATACCTATGAGCATACTACCCGTGTCAGTCACTGTCTGGACTGAGCACTAGTGGTGGGCGCGATGAAACAGCTCGACTATAATGAAGATGCCCCCTCGTTCCAGGGGGGTGTGACAACGTTCTATGAAGAGGTCAAGCGAGGACCGACACAGTGATGACCGCGACCGTCTACCGCTACTTCGGGCATCTGGTGAACGCACTTATCCGTTGCGAGGGGCGCATCCTGCTCGTGGAGCAACAGGGTCCACAAGACGTTGCGCCGTCGTGGGCGCTGCCCGGCGGCCAAGTCGTGGCGGGTGAAGCGCTCGCCGAGGCGGTGCGGCGAGAGTTGAGCGAGGAAACGGGGCTGGATCTCGTGGGAGAGCCGCGGCTGACGTTTGTCGTGCAGGTGCTGCGCGCAGCAGCGGCAGATGAGATGGTGGAGGGCGTCGCTTTCACCTTCGCTTGTGCGGTCTCAGGAATTATCCAGCCGCGCGATCCCGATGGAGATGTGCTGCGCGCCGCCTGGATCGAGGAGGAGGATGCCCTCAATCGCCTCGACGCCTTGGCATGGTACGACACCGCTCCCCTTCGTGCGTGGCTCAGCGGAAACGGGGAAACGGCCAGGATGCACACGGTGCGCCGGAGTGCTCCGCCCACCAATGGAGGGTCAGGGTCCGCGCCGGCTTGACTCCGCCGAACCGCTCTGGCATCTGCTCGCCTCAACCTCCGTGAATAATCCAGGCTAGCGCCCATCTAGCGCCCATCCAGCGCGCATGTCGTCGCGATGCGCCGGGTGGGCGCATGCTATAGCCTGAACGGGTGGCACTTGGGGACAAATTGTTGTTGTAGTCCGCACGCTATGATATACTGGCGCGGTCCGGGGTGGCCGGACATGCACTTCTTGTCGGCGATACTGTCGGCAGATTGCAGTTCCGTGTGCATGTGTGGTGGCAGGGGTCGCGGGCATGGCCCGATCCGGTCACAGCACGTCGAGCAGATCGGGCAATGCGCCCGGCATGCTCCCAACAGATCGAACAGATCGAGCGGGGAAGACAGCATGGGCAAGTACAAGCAATGGCTGCATCATCAGGAGATCGGTCGGCGCCTGCGTGATCAGATTAACACGCTGGAGCAGGAGCGCGCGCGCGTCCAGAAAATGGCGCCCGCGAAAACGACCTCTTTGCCAGACCTGGACAATCCAATCGTCACAGCGCTGTTGAGCTACACCAGCTCGGGCAACAAGCTCAGCAACATTGACGTCATCAAGGCTGCGATGCCAGCACTGGATTCAGACCCGGACCAACGTCGGCCCGCGGTTAGCGCTCCAGCGACGACCTCTAGCGCCAAGCGCGCTCCGGCCCCGATGAGCGCCGCCACTCCGGCGGCCGCGCCTTCCGCCGGGAATGATGAAGTCGTTGCGAGTTTGCTGGCGCGGGCGGAACAGATGCCCAGTGACCCGATGGAGCAGATGCGGGAACTTTCGCGCGCGCGCGAGGCTAAAGCGCCTGGCGGAGCCTCCTCCACGGGATCGGCGCAGTCCTCCACCAGCGATTCAGTTGCTGGCTGGTGGCAACGTCAGCGGGATGATGATTAGGCTGAGAAGCGAAGGTTGTGGAAACAATGGCTTCCGATCCAACAGCGGTTACCAAGATTTATGAGCAAATCCCGCTCCAGGCGATGCAGCAGGTCTCAGAAAGCTACATGTCCTGGTATGTGGAGCGTGTCACGAGCGAACTGGACCGGACGACGGCTGGCCTGCGCTCGGAATTGCGGGAAAATGACGCGAAAGAGGCTTCGTTCCGCCCCTCACCCAATGAGCTTGCCGCCATCGAGCGGTTGCAGCGCAGTGGCGTGACCGGGATGGATCTGCTCGACCGGATGGTGGAGCAGGGCGAAGACTGGCTGATGCTGACCATGCGTCGGCTGGACCACTTCGAGCGCACGGGCCTCGCCCCGAAAGACTACTCGACCTGGTGCGAGCACGCGCTTGGTGGCGCGTATGACTGGATCGATCACGAGCGCCTCGCGACCTCTGGGTCGGGTCCGGCGCCGTCTGGCGGTCCCGCGCGTAGCGCGAACGGCAATGCTGGCGGTAATGCGCCTGACTGGAATCGCAGCGGCAGCAACGCGCCCCGTGGCGGTTATGCCGAGGAAAGCCCCACCGCGCCGGTGCCCAGCGTGAGCGGCGGCCAGGGCTGGAATCAAAACGGCCAGGGTGGTCAGCCGCAGCAGAACGAGGATGACGGCAAAGGCCGAAACATCTTCCGTATCTTCACGAACTAGAGCCCATAGCGCACGACTACAGCCCATGCTGTTCAGCCCGGTGGATTTTTCGCCGGGCTATCTGTGTTTTCCGTCCGTAAGCGGACGCTACTTGCAGCGATCAGGCGCTGTGCGGCTTAGCTCGTAGCCAGGTCAGCTATTCCACACCGGGGCGCCCGTGGCAAACACAATGCGGGAGCCGCGCAGCTTCCAGTTGAGCAGGCGGGAGCCTTGCACCGTGAAGGAGAGGACGTTACCGAGCGCGGTAACATTTGGCATCTCGTCGAAGACGAAGTTGCCGAGGCTGTAGATGATGGGTTTCCCGTGATACATCTCGTATGGCTCGATGACATGCGGATGCGCCCCGACGACGAGATCCGCCCCCGCGTCGACGGCCAGCCGCGCCATATATTGCTGATGGGCATTTTCCTGGAGCACATACTCAACGCCCCAGTGCGTGAAGACGATAAGGAAATCCACCTGCGGGCGCGCGGCGGCGATATCCTGTTTCATGGCGGTGGCGTCCAGCCAGGCATGACCAGGAGTGGTTGCGGTCGCGGCAAAGCTGAACGGTTCGATCTCGCAATACGCCAGGATGCCAATCTTCGTCGTTCGCACCTGATAGGTCACCAGTCGGTGTGCCTCGGTGCGGTTCGCGCCGCCGCCGACAGGCGTGATACCATACGTGGGCAGGTGGGCCAGCATGTCGCTGAAGGCGGCTTTGCCATAGTCGCCGCTGTGATTGTTCGCCACTGAGACGATCTGGAAGCCTGCCGCGCGCAGCCGCTCAAACGCCCGGAGGGGCGCCTCGAAGGTATACGTCTTGGGCTGTGGGCTGCCGAGCGTGGAGACGACGCACTCCAGGTTGCCGATGCGCAGGTCGTGGCTCTTGAGCACGTCCGCGGTGTCGGCGAAAGGAAAGAGGCTGTCGCTGGCGCCGGATTTAATGCGCGCGCCCACCGACCGGGCCATCATGATATCGCCCGTGATGACCACACGCACTGGCCGTGTATCCGGTGTTGGCGAAGGCGCAATGGTTGAGGTTGGTGTAGGTTTTGGTGGCTCGGAATGTGCGGTGCTGAGGCCACAGCCTGCCAACAGGCCCACGCCAGCTACTCCCAGACCCGCGCGCAAGAGATCGCGCCGGGTGAGCGCTGGCTGCTGGGTCGTCTGAGTTGTCTGAGGCGTCGTATTGTTGGGCGGTCTGGGCATGCGCCGAGTATAGTATACCGCTAGCGAATGAGCGCACTCTATGGCCCTTCTGTCTGGGACGTATGCTATGCGATCCTGGTCGTGATTGCCTGTGGTGACGGGGAGGGGGATGGATGCAAGGCTCAATTCACATCGGCTCGGTCGCCGGGATGCGCATAGATATCAACTATGGCTGGCTCATCATCATCGTTCTAGCGACCATCTCGCTGGCGGCTGGATGGTTCCCGTCGGCTATTCAGGGGCTCGCGCCGGATATGTACTATATCCTCGGATTCAGCGCGGCAATCCTGCTCTTTCTCTCGGTGCTGGCGCATGAGCTGGCGCACATCCTGGTGGCGCGCGCCTGTGGGCTCTCGGTCCGCGGCATCACGCTGTACATCTTCGGGGGTGTCTCTAACCTCGACAGCGCGCCCCAGAGCGCGGGCACGGAGTTTCTGGTAGCGGCTGTCGGGCCAGTCATCAGCCTGATCATCGGTACCGCGTCCTGGCTCGTGGCATTCCTCGTGTCTGGATACAGCACGCTACCGGCAGTGATCCTGACCTACGTGGCAATCGCCAATGTGTTGCTGGGCCTGCTCAACCTCATTCCCGGCTTCCCGCTGGATAGCGGCCGCGTGCTGCGCTCGATCATCTGGCGGGTGACAGGTGACCTGCGCCGAGCCACACACTGGGCCGCGCTTCTTGGGCAGGTCATCGCGGTTCTACTCATCTTCTGGGGCATCATTCAAATCTTGCAGGGAAACCGCTTTAGCGGTGTCTGGCTCGGTTTCATCGGCTGGTTCCTGCTGACCGCCGCGTGGAGCGCCGACGCTTCGGTGGCGCTGGAGAAAATGCTCCGCAATGCGCGGGTTGCCGACGCGATGCGGCCCATAGCGTTGAGCGCGCCGACAACCATGTCGCTGCAAGAGCTGGTCGAAGACTTTCTGCCGCCGGGCGTGCGAACGGTTCCGGTGGTGCAGCGGGAGCAGGTGGTTGGGCTGATTACGCTGGCAGATGTGGAGCGCATCCCGCGCGGCCATTGGGAAGCGATGCCGGTTGGCAATGTCATGATACCGCTGGCGCGGCTGCGGGCCGTCTCCCCCGAGGAGAGCCTGAACTCCGTTCTACCACTGGTCTCTGGCCGGGACATGAACCAGCTGCCGGTCGCACGACATGGGCGGGTTGTCGGCGTCATCAGCCACGAGGCGATCATGAGCTATGTGGAGGCCGAGGCGCGCCGCCGCCCCGAGGTACGCCCTCGCCCCGAGGCGCGGGACGAGCGGAAGTGGGCAGACGCAAGGCGAAGCGAGATGGATCGGATAACGGCCCCGTTGCCTACCCAGGCTCAGACTCAGATTCAGGATACTATGGATCGCCACGAGCCCATATGATGCGCTGCGTAAGCTCTAGCTGATGTAGAAGACTTCGCCCTTCGCTACGAATGGTAGGTGACGTCCCTGGGGCAAGAGAAACGCATGCTCCCGGCGGATGTGTAGCACATCGCAGAGGCCATCGGTGATGATGAGTAGCGGGCCGTCGTGTGGGAAATCCGGCGCGTGTTCTAGCAGGTTCACCCCTGGCTGTAGAATCGTGCCGCCACGCCCGCGTACCCGCACCCGTCCGGCGATATCCTCCGGTGAGACATAGCCCTCGTCATAGGTTGCGGCGTCGCAGAAGACCAGCCGCACGGCGGGCACCTCGCGTGCGATGCTGTAGCTGGCGATGGCGCCGAGCGCTTTGGCCAGCGCCACACGGTCCATCGAGCCGGACGTATCGAGCAACACGCCAAACGTGCGCCCATCCTCCCAATTCGGCGGAAGCACCCAACTGGGGCGTGGAATATCTGGCGTCGCCGACTGGTGGCGATGCGGTCGGGCGTAGGAGCGCATCTTCTCCGGCAGCGGAAAGTGATGGTCGAACCACTGCGCCAGCTCCACATCCCACGGAATCGGTGGCTGATCGAGCGCGCGTATCTCCTCCACCAGGCCGCCCGGCAGAAAGCCGCGTCCCTGCTCGAAGTGATACTCCAGCCCCTGACAGAGCGCGCGGCGATAGAACGCATCGAGGTCGGCGCCTTTCTGGAGCGTCCACCATTCCACCTCCGCGCTATCCAGTATGTCACCGCTATCGACGCCGCGCAGCGTGTGCAGCTTGCGGTAGCGACGCATATCGGTCACGATGCGGTCATAGACCGCCTCGGCGGAAAGTCCCTTGAGCTCAGGATCGTAGAGCAGCCCCAGCGGCGGTAGCTCGCCAACTCCCATCTCGATCAGCCAGGCGTTGATGATGTAGTCAGTCGCGATATTCCAGAAATAGGGGTCGCGGCCCTGGCGGCGGGTCTCGTGGCGTAGGCCAACATGCAGCAGCTCGTGCGCCAGCACAAAGCGGTACTGCTGCTGGTTCAGGCCAGCATTGGGATTGACATAGATCTCTTTGCTCTCGGCATGAACCGCCGCGACCGAGATGCCCATGCGCGTGCAGAGTAATGGGTCTTCGATCAGCGTGAACGAGGCTGCCAGCGCGCCGAGCAATGGATAGCTGCTGATGAACCACGAGCGCGCCTGCTGGGCAAGCGTGCGCGGCTTCCGCGCGCTCCCACCCAGCGCAGGGCGAATGCCCGCGGCCACCTCGACGCTGCTCGTGACAGCGCGTACCAGCGCCTCGCCCATGATCTGCGCCCAGCGCTCGCTGTTCTTCTTCAATGGCTCGCCAGCGAGATCGAAGATGAGATCGGGATGCTTGCCCGCCGTACCGGGCGCCACCAGCTCTGGTCGGATGCCGCGCTCGTGGAGCTGGTCGTAGATGCGCTGCTCGCTGCCAGCAGGCGTCTCACCGCTGACGAGCATCTCCTCGGGCGGTCGTCCAAACTTCAGTCGCGCCAGAAACCCTGCCAGGTAGCAGTCGCAGGCGGTGTTCCACACGTCGGGGAACGCGGTATTCTGGAAGTGGTTGAATCCCAGGTGCAACAGGCAGTGCGCCAGCACATACTCCCACTCTTCCGGGCTGCCGCGCCGCGTCGGGTGGACGTAGATGCGTCCGGAGCTGGTGACGACGGCCCAACCGTCTTCTGGACAGCGGCTGCGCTTCTCGCGGATGACCCACGCGCTGTGCAGGAGGATACCCAGCATCGGGTGCGCGGCGACCAGGTCGTGGCCCGCCTCGTAATTCTCGGTGGCGATGTCACGTGCTGTCGGGCTTTTGCCAGCCCTGCTACGATTGCGACTAGGCATTTTACGCCTGCTACTTCTCTTTCTTCTTGACGACCAGCCGTGGCAGATCGCGCACCACCTCGACCATGAACCACGAGGGAAGCGTCTCGCCATTGTCATCAGCCGCCACGACGAGCTGCGCCATCTCGAAGCTGATCGCGGCGAGATCTTTGATCAGCGCCTTCGCCCGATGCGCGAACTGTCGCTGGCTATCGCTGCGGTTCTGGGCGTCGGTAGGCAGCTCCTTGAGCAGATGCGCGTGGAAGGACTGCGCCAGGAAATACAGTACATCCCGGTTCTCTGGCTCGGCGGGCCAGCCCAGCTCGCCCTTGATGATGGCGGTGAGACGGTAGCGGCTGTGAAGCTGCTTGACGAACGCCTTGAACTGGCCAGCGTGCTGTGGTGTGAGGCAGCCAAACGCCAGCACCTCCAGCCAGGCATCATCGATCTCCTCGCCGTAGCTATGTAGCGCGTCGCTGAGCATATGCCAGGAGCGCGGCGACGAAAATGGTTCCTCGTGCTTTGGCGGCTGGCTCCACAGATGATCTGGTCGCATCTGGATATAGTCGAGCACAAGCGGGTGGATATTGTGCTCGCGTGCCCATTCCAGCCAGTCGCGGTGTGACACCTTGAGATGGACGTGCACCATCCGGTTGAGCAGTGCCGACGACATCGGCTTGACGATTGCGCTATCCTGCGCGCGGTTGCCCGCCCCGACGACGATCGAGCCTGCGTGCAGCAGGTATTCGCCGATGCGCCGCTCGTGAATCAGGCTGTAGAACGCCTTCTGCACCTCATGCGAGCAGGCGTTCAATTCATCGAGAAAGAGGCAGTACGGTTCCGTGCGCGCGATCATGCTGGGCGGGCAGAAGCGGCTGACGCCCTCGATGATCTGCGGCACGCCGATGATGTCCTCCGGCGCAAGCTGACTGCCGAGCAAGGAGACACAGGGCAGCCCCACCTGCGCGGCGAAATCCTGCACCAGCGAAGACTTGCCCGTGCCCGGCGGTCCCCAGATGAAGACCGGGCGAACGATGGCGACGTTGAGCAGGAATTCGGTGAGCTGCTTCTGTGTGACCGTCGTGGTCGAGTTCACGGCTGCGTGCCGCCTTTCCAGATGAGCTGTATGCGATGTGCGATCAGTGAGCGCCAGTGGTTTATCCGGGAATAGCATATGCCAAACAACAACGACGAGAGCCGCGGCGCCTGGCCACGGCTCTCGTCATGCATCTATCGCCTGAAGAACGATGAATCTCAGCTTGTTTGATGCTCCGACCCGACCAGGTAGCTGCCTACCGCCGATGACTCCGCCATGCGGCTCACTTGCTGCACGGCGCGCCGGTGCTGTGGATGGCGTGTGAAGCGATGGAGGGCCATCTCGTCCGACACCTCAACCACCAGCATTGCGTGACGGTATGCGGGCGCGTTATTCACGCCGTAGAGCACGCGCTCTACCCCGGAGATGCTCATGAGCAGTTCACGTACCTCACCCAGCGTGCGATCAATCACCTCACGGGTGATTTCCGGCTTGATGCGCAGGATGACCTCATGCCGAATCATGGATTACGTTCAGCCCTTCTGTATAACAACACATGACACGAACGCGACAAGTTCTGAGTGAGTATATCTCACAGGTTACGCTGGTCGCAAAGGGAAAAGTGAGCAAAAAAGCGATTCCCCTTCGCCAATGAGCAGGGAAGGGGAATCATGGTCTGTGGGTGGCTATTTCCCGCTGGTTTCCGCGTCCTCGCCTTCCTCGCCGCCGTTGCCATCCCACATCGAGAGCGGCATAACCTCGTCTTCGTCGCCCTTCATCGTCGTAATGGCGACGACCCGATCTCCCTCACTCATGTTCATCAGCCGCACGCCCTGGGTGGGGCGGCCGCTCTGGGCCACGGTATGCCAGTCGGTGCGGATGACCGTGCCCTCGGCGGAGACGATCATCAGGTCGCGGTCCTCTTCGGTGAGGATGCGCGCGGACGCCAGCACGCCGGTCTTGTCGGTCAGGCGGGCGGTGATGATGCCGCCGCCGCCGCGTCCATGCGTCGGGTACTCGCCGATGGGCGTGCGCTTGCCGTAGCCCCTGGTTGTGACGACGAGCAGCTCGGAGCCTGGGATGAGGGCGCAGAGCGAGACGACGTTATCGCTTTCATCGAGGCGGATGCCACGCACGCCGCCACTCGTCCGCGACGCCGACCGCAGCTCCTGCACCTCGAAGCGGATCGCCTGGCCGTGCTCGGTCGCCAGCAACACCTGATCGTCGGCGCCAACCAGTCGCGCGCCAATCAACTCGTCGCCTGGCTCCAGGTCCATCGCGATCAGGCCGAGGCTGCGCACGACAGCGAACTCGTCGAGGCTGGTCTTCTTGACCTCGCCGCGCCGGGTCGCCATCACCATGTAGTCACGCGCGATGAACTTCGGCACGCTGACGACGGCAGTGACGGTCTCGTTCTGGTCGATGCCGATCAGGTTGCGGATATGCTCGCCCTTGGCGGTGCGCCCGACATCGGGCAAGCCGTAGGCCTTGAGCTGGAAGACACGTCCACGGTTGGTGAAGAAGAGCAGCGAATCGTGCGCGCGTACGGCCAGCAGATGGCCCACGGCGTCGTCTTCGTGCGTCGTCATGCCGCGACTGCCGCGCCCGCCGCGCCGTTGCGCGCGATACTGGCCGGTGCCCATGCGCTTGACGTAGCCGTTCTGCGTCAGCATGACGACGACTTCATCATTGGGGATGAGGTCTTCCTCGGTGAAGTCGGTAGCCTCGGTATCGACGATCTCGGTGCGCCGTGGGTCGCCGTACTTCTCCTTCAGGTCGGCCAGGTCCTCTTTGATGAGCGCGCGCACCTCGGCGATATTGCCAAGAATCTTCTGCAAGCGCAAGATGGACTTCTTGACCTCGGTCAACTCGTCCAGGATGCGGCGGCGTTCGAGCGCGGCCAGTCGTCCAAGCTGCATATCGAGGATGGCCTTCGCCTGCTCCTCGCTGAGCTTGAAGCGCGTCTGGAGGTTGCTCGACGCGGTCTCACGGTTCTGTGACCGGCGGATTGTCTCGATGACGGCATCCAGGTTGTCCAGCGCGGTCGTCAGGCCTTCGAGGATGTGCTTGCGCGCCTCGGCCTTGGCCAGATCGAACTTCGCGCGCCGGGTGATGACCTGCTCGCGATAGTTAATATAGTGCTGCAGAATCTGCTTGAGTGTGAGGGTGCGCGGTTGGTTATCCACCAGCGCCAGCACGTTCGCGCCAAAGGTGGTCTGCATCGCGGTGAACTTGAAGAGCTGGTTGAGCACCGAGAGATGACGCGCGTCGCGGCGTAGCTCGATGACGACACGGATGCCCTGGCGGTCGGATTCATCGGTGACACCGGTAATGCCGTCGATCTTCTTGTCGCGCGCCAGCTCGCTGATCTTGCGTACCAGCTCGGCTTTGTTGACCTGATACGGCAGCTCGGTCACGATGATGGCTATGCGTCCGCGCTCGTTCTCTTCGGTATGCACCTTCGCCCGAACGATGATACGTCCACGTCCAGTGGTGTAGGCGCTGCGAATGCCCTCGCGCCCCTGAATGATGCCGCCAGTCGGGAAGTCTGGCCCGCGAATGATGTGGCTGAGGTCCTCGGTGGTGGCGTCGGTGTGGTCGATCAGGTGGACGATGCCATCGCAGATCTCGCGCAGGTTGTGCGGCGGGATGTTGGTGGCCATGCCAACGGCGATGCCCGCCGCGCCGTTGAGCAGCAGATTGGGCAGGCGCGCTGGCAAAACCACCGGCTCTTCGCTGTGGCCATCGTAGTTGGGCTTGAAGTCTACCGTGTCGCGGTCGATATCGGCCAGCAGCTCGTTGGAGATGGCCGCCATCTTCGCCTCAGTATACCGCATGGCTGCTGCGGGATCATCATCTACCGAGTTGTGGACGAACACACCACCTGCGAGCAGGAAGTTGTGATACTCGTCTACCGTGATATCGTAGACATCCTCACGCTCGTCCACATGGCGAACGGTGACGATGCGGTGATTGTAGTGGGCGCCTGCATCTAGCAAATCATCCCAGGAGTCAAAGTAGGCAAGTGCTTTATGACTTGCGGGAATCCAGTTGGCATCACGAGAAGCATCATAGACTGCCGGAGTCAATGCTTCGCCAGGCAAGTTGTGTTGTAGCCGTGACACATATCCAGCGATCTTTTGCTGCATAACCAGGCGCTTGTAATCCGGCTGCTGCCAATTCTCGCGGAGAGCAGCCGCTGACTTCTCAGCGAGTTCGCTCATCATCGCGGGATTCGCTGCAATTCTGCGTGAATTACTCGCGCTTACACCCACTCTTTGAGCCTCTCGGAATCCAGTGTCAATCCACTGGCGCGCGATTTTTTCGCGATGCTGCAACCGCGTTTCAGGATTGCTCCACAGGATGCGCGCCATGCGAGAAAAGTGTTGTGTGCCAAACTTCGCACGATAGGTGGGATTTCTCCATGCAGCGCTCGCTCGTGCGGAGAGGCGAGATCGAATCCTTGGACTGGACATTGCGTTGATAATTGCCGCAACAATCTCAGCACGTTTCGCCTCATCACCCCACATTGCGCGGCTCTTCTCAGAGACTGTGCGAGAAACCTCGCGCCGTTGCTCAGGAGTAAGAGGCCGCCTGGATAGCCCGCTGAGCGCCTTGCTCATGCGCTCGCGATAGTCTGGATCTTGCCAGAGCGCGCGCATCCTGTCAGCGACCTGAATCCTGAGTTCAGGATTTGAGGCATAGAGTGCTCGTAGTTGCGGGGCTATTCGCTGTCCGTTGACCTGGCGGAACGCTGGATGACGGTTTTGTGCAATCATGCGCTCGCGTCGTGCGTTCCGCGCTTGTGGATTACGGGCATAATACCCGCGTACGCCTTCTCGCTGAGCAACCCGGAATTCGGGATTCTCCCATAGCGCGCCAATTTGCTCAGCATGCAAATGAAGGTGCTCAAGGAACTTCATCCGCACGATATTCGCTGGGCGATTATCGAAGCGATTGAAATTCGTATGATGCCGCACATACGGACCGTGGAAAGTGGGAGCGAGCCCTCTTCGCGCGTTAAACTCATCAGCCAGATGATGCACAAATGTGTACTGACCAGTCGCGGGCTGTTGCACGCGCAGGTATTCGTTCATGCCCTGCTTTACAGGTGTCTTATCAAAATAGCCAGGCATTAGGCTGTCATCTGACGTGAGATATTGCGCCTGCTTGTACGAGCCATTACGCAGCATAAATCTGTGGTCCGGCGTGCAGCGGATGACTGCGCCATTATCCAGCGTCACTTCGACCAGTTCGGCTTGCTTGCGAGTGATACGAGCGTTGTAGCCCTCACCGATGACGATATTGCCCTGAGCGTCTACCGAATAGACATAGAACTTCTCGTCTGATGGCAATTGGGCAAGCTCAGCGAAGCTCTTCTCTGTTCCATCGAGCAACGAGATTCTTGTGTCGCACGTAAAACAGCCGAAATTCCCTTGCCCCATGACCAGCGGGTAGCGCAAATTCCAGGGCTGCGCCATGCGAACGAGCGTATCATAGACGGCGACATCGCCGTGGGGATGGTATTCTTTGAGGACTTCGCCGACGATACCGGCGCATTTGCGAAACGATTTATTCGACTGAAGCCCCATCTGCTCCATCGCGTAGAGCACACGACGATGCACTGGCTTCAGGCCATCACGCACATCGGGTAGCGCGCGACTGACGATGACGCTCATCGAATAGTCCATGTAGGCGCCCGTCATCTGTTCGACGATGCCTACTGGCTTGACAATACCAAGTTCCATAGAACTAACTGACCTCCCAACAACAGATGGATTATCCACTGCTTTTGCTGTAGCGCACTTTAGTCATCTATTCTTCCGCGGAGGCGGTAAAATGGATACACCGCACTGTTCCGACGACCGGCAAAAGCACATTTTCAATGCGGAGAAAAGCCGGGCTCGATTGACCCTCCATGAAACGAGTGTCAGCGTGGAACGTATCTTGTTCATTATACCATATATGGGCCTTGAAGCCGCTTCATATCTGACCTTTCAACTATCGTAGAATGTGTAGCGCGGCACAAGTAGAAGAGGATGGTCGAGCATGTCGGATGACCCCAAACGTAGCGTGACCGTCGTTGAGCGTTCGCGGGATACCGGCCAGGGGATCAACTGGACGCAGGCGCGCGACATACCCCTCGCCATACTCGGGTGGGCGTTGGTGGTCTTTATCGCTTTCTGGGCTGCGGGCCACCTGATTGGCACGGTGTTGGTGCTGGCGATTGCCGCGCTGATCGCCTACGCGCTTGCCCCGGTGATCTCCCTGCTGCGGCGCTGGCTGCCCTGGCCCATCGCCATTGCTATTGTCTATCTCGTCTTCGTGGGATTGCTGCTGCTATTGGTCAGCGTCATCGTAGATACCGCAATTCAACAGGTGGGCCCGCTCAGTGACCGCATCTCGCAGCTTCTGACGCCAGGATCTAGCAGCAACGCGGCGCTGGTTGACCTGCAACGCCAACTGGGAATCACCGACCAGCAGCTCAGTGATTTCCGCAACACGTTCATTGGCCAGGTCACAGGGGTCGCCAGGGATCTGGTTCCCGTCGTCACCGGGGTAGCGGGTGGTCTGATCAATATCATCGTGACGTTCATCATCAGCATCTACTTCGTCGCCAACGCGCCGCGAGTGGGGCTCTGGCTGCGCACTGGCCTGCCGATGAGAGTCCGTCCGCGCTCCGTCTTTGTGCTCGATACGACCAATCGGGTGATCGGCGGCTATATTCGCGGCCAGCTCACGCTGTCGACCCTGGTGGGCGTGCTCGTCGGCGTGAGCATGTATGTGCTGCAGATTCCGTATGCCATCCTGCTGGGGCTCCTGGCCTTCGTGCTGGAGTTCATCCCGTTCCTGGGTGTGCTCATCTCTGGCGCGGCCTGTGTGCTGGTGGCGTTGACGCAGGGCGTCGTCACGGCATTGATCGTGCTGGCTGTCTTCGTCGTCATCCATGTCATCGAAGGTGATGTCGTTGGGCCGCGCATCGTCGGCTCCGCGATTGGGCTGCACCCCGTCATCTCGATTATCGCGTTGATTGCGGGCGCGGAGCTCTTTGGCCTCTGGGGTGCGCTGTTTGCCGCGCCGATTGCCGGTGTAGTCCAGGCGGTAACCGTCGCCTTCTGGCGCGAGTGGCAAGTTGCCCATCCCGAACAGTTCCCCACCGGCTCAACGGTCTCGTATGACCTTGCCGTCGTCCCCGTCGCGACGGAGCCGGAGGATCGGCCCCCCATAGATGGACCGCCGGGCGACGGAAGCGCGAGCGGGTCAAGTGGGGCAAGTGGGGCAAGTGGGGCAAGCGCGAAGAGTGAGGACGGTGGCGCAGCGCGCGACGAGCCGGGCACCGACCCATCGCACGCGACACCGCAGGTGTAGGCAGCCGAAGAACCTGCCAGCACGCCACTCCATCCACGATCATTTGGGTGGAAAGCGCCGTATAACCGACGCCTGATCGCAGCTGGCGATAGCAACGTACTGGCAGGCTCAGCGCGCGCTATTTCGCTTCCTCGTAGAACTCGATACGTGGCTGCCCCTCTACTCCGGCCTGGTGCAGGGCGTCGAGCAGCTGTGGATTGGCGAAGAACGCCTCGGCTGCCTGCATGGTGGCGAAGCGGTGGAGGACCAGGACGTTATTGGGGTCGCCTTTCGCCTGGTACACGCTCTCGGCGATCACGCCGCCTTCTCGTTGCAGTGGACCGACTTCGTCATAGACCTTGCGCCATGCCTGATAGTCTTTGACATGATGAAGAACGACTGTGGTGGCCATCGCTTCTCTCCCTCTTCCAGAGCCAGTAGTAAGCGCACAAGTGGGCGCTACGGAAGTCTGGTGGCCCAAGCGTTGCCTGTGTGATGGAGGATTGCCGTCACTGAATCATGCTCGTGGGCCACTGAGGACAAGTGTACGGATGGAGGAGCGCGACCGCATCACGCGAACTCGCGATATTTCTGTCTTGGTGGGGGAGACGTTTCCCTAGGGAACTCTCCTCACCGCCGGGCTAGACCAGGTGATTTTCCAGCGCGACACGAGTGGCGGCGCTGCGTGAGGTTACTTCCAGCTTGCCGTAGATCGAGCGCAGATGCGTATCAACGGTGCGGGGGCTGATAACCAGCTGTTCGGCCATCTGGGCGTACGTGAGCCCCTGTGTCACGAGTCGCAATACCTCACGCTCGCGCGCGGTCAGACCGAAACTATCCGTCGGCTGTGCTGCCTTTGTCCTCGCAGGTGCTGTTTCATTCGGTTCCGGCGCCTCGGCATCCTCGGGCGCGCTGAAGGCTCGCGCCTCAGCCAGAATCTGCTCGTACGATGCGCCCATTCCTTCCGCCCAGAGCGCGGCAAAGGCGCTCTCACCCAGCTGGGAGCGAAGATGCGCGCTCACACGCTCCATCTCGGCGTGCTCGGTTGGCGCTGGCCGCGAACCAGAGGCGGCGCGCAGGCGATTGGCGGCTGCCAATAGTCGCACAGCGCCCGTCGTATTCTCTGTGAGGTTCGCCACGCGCGCCAGCCCCTCCAAAGCCTGAGCAATTCCTTTTCGATCACCCATCGCGTCACGTATCGCCAGACTCTCCTTGCAGGCCACGACGGCCTGGGAGAGCCGCCGCTGGGCGGTCGCCACCCATGCCAGCACCAGCAGCGTGTGGGCGCACCCACCCTTATCGCCGAGCGCGCGGCGGATGGCCAGGCTCTCGATGCAGAGCTCGGATGCCCGGGCGTACTCCTGCCGGGCCAACAGAATGATGGCGAGATCAGTCAGCGAGCCAGCCAGACCCTGCGAATTGTTCGTCAGTTGATACATGGCGACGCTCTCCTGAGAGGCTGCTTCGGCACGGTCAGATTCGCCCAGGTAGAGCAACGCAAGGGAGAGCTCGCCAAGCGCCATGGCGGTCGCGCGATGGTCGTGCTGGTCGCGGAGCGCGGCCAGCGCTTCATTGTAGGTGCGCGCGGCGGACTCATAATCGCCCGTCTCACTCTTCACGTTCGCCAGCGTCAATAGCCCAAAGCCTACTCTTCGGCGCTCTCCCAGCGCTGTGGAGTACTCGATGCAGAGCTCGCAGAGCTCCCGCGCGCGGCCATAGTCAGCCTGGAAATTCGCGAGCACGCCAGCGCCGAGGGCAGCCTCGGCCCGGCTGGGCGTTGTGCCATCTGTAGCGGAGAGCGCCTCTTCCAGCCAGCGTCGGCCCTCACTCAGATAGCCGCGAAAGAGCCAGAAACGCCAGATCGGCGCCGCCAACTCCAGCGCGAGCTCGCCCTCATTCCGTGATAGCGACCAGCGGAGCGCCGCGCGGATATCATCATGTGTCGCTTCCAGATGATCCAGCCAGCCAGATGGGTCTGGACTGACCAGACCGGTTGAAGCCTGCTCAACCAGTGCCAGACACCACGAGCGGCGCCGCGCGCGCAGCATCTCTTCTTCATGGAGGTCTACCACCAGGCTCCAGGCATATTGCCGCACGACCTCCTGCAGCCGATAGCGCGTGCCACCGGACCCTTCGAGCCGCAGCACGAGCGACTTCTCGATGAGCCTTGCGAGCAGGTCGAGCGGGTCGGCTGATGGGCTGATAACACCCGCTGTGACATGCTCCACTGCCGAAAGATCCCAGCTTGCGGCGAAGACGGAGAGACAGCGCAAAAACGTCCGCTCGTCCGATGTGAGGAGGTTATAGCTCCAGTCCAGTGAGGCGCGCAACGTCTGCTGGTGTGGTGAGGCTTTCCGGCTGCCACTAGTGAGCAGCCTGGTCGCGTCATCCAGGCGTTCATCAATCTCTGCCAGTGAGAGCACGCGCATGCGCGCCGCCGCCAGCTCGATAGCCAGAGGTATGCCATCCAGGCGGAGGCAGATATGCGCGAGGGGCAATAGATCGCCCTGGGCTGGCGCGAACGTGGGTTGTACGGCGACGGCGCGTGTCACGAATAACTGGATAGATTCGTAGTCCAGCAACCTCTCCAGAGGCGGCAGAAGAAAGGCGTCGGGCAGGGCAAGCCCCATTACAGGCCAGATCATCTCTCCGGCCACACTGAAAGACTCACGGCTGGTAATGAGCACACGTACCCGCGGACACGATTGCAGCACATGCTCTACCAAATCTGCGCAGGAGGCGATGAGATGCTCGCAGTTATCGAGGATAAACAGGATGGAGCGCGCGCGCAAACCTTCACAGAGTGTCTGAATGAGTGGGATGCCAGGCTGCTCGGCGATGCCCAGCGACGCGGCCACAGTCTGCGCCACGAGCGCGGGATCGGCGAGTGGCGCGAGGTCCACCCAATAAATGGCACCATAGATGGCATCGTCACCAGTGGCAGCCAGGTCGCGCGCCACCTGGAGGGCCAGGCGTGTCTTGCCGCAGCCACCCGGCCCTACCAATGTTACCAAGCGTGATCCCGCCAGGAGCTCGCGCACGGCGGCCTGGTCGTGCGCGCGTCCGATGAAGCTCGTCAATGGCACGGGCAGATCGATCATGCGCTACGCCGTTTCTCACGTCATGCGGCTATCGCCTATCGCCGCGCCCTATCAACTGATGGGTATCTCCCCTCAGTCTAAACCGATGCCGTTCACGACCGCAAGATGTGATGCTCGCCCCGCGTCGCTTTATCGCGCCAGGAAGCCGACGATGACCTGCGCTAGGTCTTCGCCGCGATCCTCCTGCAGAAAATGGCCCGCGCCACTGATCGTCGTGTGGGGCTGGCCCTGCGCGCCGGGCACGGTCTCCTGGAAGTAGCGCGCCCCGCCCCGGGTGATGGGGTCGCGGTCGCTAAACGTGCAGAGGAACGGCTTCTGCCAGCGCCGGAGCACCTCCCACGCCGCGCGATTGGCCGGGGCCGCGGGATCATCCGGCGAGATAGGCACGATCATCGGGAACTGGCGCGCGCCCGCCTGGTAGCGCTCATCGGGGAATGGCGCATCGTAGGCGGCGACCACCGCGTCTGGCAGCTCGCTCGTGCAGCCGCCCTTCACGATCTCGCCCGCGCGAAAGTCGGACGTCTCCTGCGATATTTGCTGCCAGCGGAGGAAGGCGCGTCCCGGCGGAATGTCGCCGGTCGGCAGGAAGGTGTTCGCCGCGATGATCCGGGCGAAACGCTCCTCATTTTCCGCCGCCAGCCGTAGGCCAATCAGCCCACCCCAGTCCTGGCAGAAAAGCGTCACATCGCGCAGATCCAGCCCGGTGAGCAGCCCGGTCATCCAGTCCACATGCCGCTGGTAGGTATAGTCCTCACGCGCGGCGGGCTTATCGGAGCGCCCAAAGCCGACGAGGTCTGGCGCGATGACCCGGTGGCCAGCGGCGGTCAGTATCGGGATCATCTTGCGATAGAGAAACGACCACGACGGCTCGCCATGCATCAGCAGTACCGGCGCGGCGTCCGCTGGCCCCTCATCCAGATAGTGGATACGGACGCCATCGACCTCGATATAGTGCGGCGCGAATGGATAGTCTGGCAGGTTGGCGAAGCGCTCATCGGGCGTGCGCAGAATCTCCACGGTCTCCCCTCCCCGGCTGATGCCATCACGATGGAACGCCCAACTCCTGGGCGCCACTCGGTTCGGGTGCAGCATACAACAGCCGGGCAGACGAGCGCACCCCTCCTCTCGACGCGCGTCTCTGTGGGCCGCGCGCCTGTATCATCGCGCTCGGATACCCTCCTGACTCACTCGCGCGGGCTGCGTTGGCGGCCATGTCCTGCCCGACGGGGCGCGTTGAACGAGCGACGAGCACGCCCGAGGCCAACCCGAGGATCAGCGCGAGCGCCAACGCCTTTCTCCGGCGCGGAGGCCCCTGCCTTCAGGTCTGATGCAGGCAGGGGGTCAGCGCCGTGTCCTTACGGGTGTGCTATACTGTTTGTGTGCTAAAGGCACTCCTTCAACGTGAGGGAGCGAACGGTTTCATACGGCACCCGGCGCTTAGAAACCCGGTCTCCGGTTCCGTGGTGGAGCCGTGATACGCGGCAGAGAGGCCCTCTGTCGGGCCGCAGTCAATCGGCCAGACGCGGACACTCAGCAATGGGTGAGCTGCAAGCCCCTAACTTCAGTTATGGGGTAGTTGACGATTGAATAGTCACTCATGGTGCTGTTCCTCGCTAGCCCATCGGTCGCGTCGCGGGCGGCGCCTTGCAGGGTCCCTCTTTGAGATGGCTTCTCTCTCTATCCCGGCTGGGAGACGTAGATAATCTCGCCGTCATGCCACTCCGGCGGCCCATCCAACAACGCCAGTAACTGGCGATAGCGGGCGTCCTGCTCGGGGCTGTTCGCGTTGGCGACATAGGCCTCTTTGCTGCTGAAGATGACCGCTAGCCAGTATTCATTCGGATCGCTATCCATCCGATAGACATAGGAGCCAACTGCTCCCGCGACATGCGCCTCCTCGTAGACGCGCATCTGCTCGGCCAGTTGCGACTCTGAGCCTGGTTTTGCCCGCATGCGTGCGACGGTGCCATACATAGGTCAATACCCTTTCTTTACGCTGAGAGCGAGAACGTCCATGGAGACATGGAGACATGGAGAGCTACGCTTACACTGGAGCGCGGAGCCCCTCACCCACACACTTCAGAGTACCCAGTTAAGAACGCGCGCGCCATCGTGGACGGTATGGAGATTCGCGCGAAGGTTGTACGGAGAACCGACAGAGGACGGTGACCTACAGGGACACACCACGAGTGGACTACGTGCGCGGTCAGCACGGACGACGAAGGGCCGTTCATTGGACATAAGAAGTCGTCGTTGCGAGATGTTTCTGCGCGGCGTCGTGCTGAGTCAACCCAATATCAACAGCCCGGGCGGCAATCTGCGCCCGCGAACTAAATCCCGGCTTGCCCAGGATATTGGTGATGTGCGACTCGGTGACGCCCTTCACCGTTACAGAGCATGGCACGCATTGCCAACGTCATACGAGGGACATGACACACTACATCTACCACTTATCGCGCCTGCCACGCGCAGTATATCCGCAGGCAGCGGCAATCAACAATACGCAATTCTACCATAGCATATGAGATGCCTCAGACGGCAAGCAACGAAGCCCCGCCGAACTGTCGGCGGGGGACTTATCACATCTTCGACTGCATGTACAGGTTCGCATAGACGCCGTTGAGCGCGATCAGCTCCGCATGCGTGCCCTGCTCGGCGATCCCGTTCTCGGAGAGCACCACGATTCGCTGGGCGTTGCGAATGGTGGACAACCGGTGGGCGATCACCAGTGTCGTGCGGTGATGCGCCAGTTGTTCCAGCGAGTCCTGGACGGCCCGCTCGCTCTCATTGTCCAGCGCGCTCGTCGCCTCATCGAAAATGATCACCGGCGGATTCTTGAGGAAGACGCGCGCGATACTCAGCCGTTGCTTCTGTCCGCCCGAGAGTTTCACGCCGCGTTGGCCGATATCCGTGTCGTAGCCATCTGGCAGCGCCATGATAAAGTCATGCGCGTGCGCCTGTTTGGCCGCCGCGATGATGTCCTGCCTGCTGGCGTCGAGCCGCCCATAGCGGATATTGTCGGCGACGGTCCCGGCAAACAGATAGACATCTTGCTGGACGATGCCGATATTCCCGCGCAATGAGCGCAGGGTGACGCCGCGGATATCCTGCCCATCCAGCAGGATGTTTCCCGCGTTCACCTCGTAGAAGCGCGGAATAAGCGAGCAGAGCGTCGTCTTGCCAACACCGGAAGACCCGACCAGGGCGACATATTCGCCCGCATGAATCTCCAGTGACAGGTTCTTCATGACATAGTTGTGGTCCTCTTTGTACTTGAAGCTGACATCCTGAAACGCTATATGACCACGAACGTGAGACAGCTCAGCCGCATCCGCCGCATCTTGCAGGTCAGGCGCCACCTCCAGGATCTCCATGAACCGGTTGAATCCGGTGATGCCTTCCTGGTAGAGCCTGATGAAATTGCTCAGCTTCTGAATCGGGTCGATGAGGATACCGATAAAAAGCAGGTAGGTCACCAGATCGGCCAGATCCAGGGAGGCACGCACGATGGCGACACTGCCAAAGATGATGACCGCGATGGTGATGAGCTGGGTGAACGCGATCAACCCGCTGGAGAAGTTCGCCTCACTCCGGTAGCCATCCCTGCGGCTGTCGAGAAAGCGCCGGTTGGCGTGGGCAAACTTCTGCATCTCGACCTCGTCGTTGGTGAACGACTTCACCACCCGGATGCCCGCGAGTGTATCTTCGACCTGCGCGTTGATATCGCCGATGCGGTCCTTGCTGCGGCGTAACGCGCGATTCACCTTCTTGTTGAAGTAGAGCGCGTAGACCGCCATCACGGGCAGGAAGAGAAAGACGATCAGGGTGAGCGCGACGTTGATCTTCAGCAGGATGATGAAGGCGCCGATGACCGTCAGAACGGTCACGACGATGTCTTCGGGCCAGTGGTGATAGAGCTCGGCCAGGTCGAAGGTGTCGTTGCTGATCCTGGTCATCAGTTGACCGGTTCGCTGCTCATCATAGAAGCTGAACGAGAGCTTTTGCAGATGCTCGAACAGCTCGCCGCGCATGTCGCTCTCCATCCTGGCGCCCATCATATGCCCCTGGAAGTCGATGAACATGGTGCAGAGCGTCAGGATGGCCACCAGCGCCAGCATCAGCGCGCCCATCAGAGCGATCTGGTTGAGCGCGTGCGGCACCTCGTCTTCCAGGACGTTCTTGGTGATGTAGCGCGCGCACAGCGGCAGCAGCAGCGTAATCGCCGAGACGATCAGCGCGCAGGCCATATCCGTGAAGAACAGGCCCAGGTATGGTCTGTAGTACGACAGGAATTTCTTGCCACGCGAATAGGCGGGCGCGGGCGTGGTGGCTGCATCGCCAGCGTTGCCAGTCTTGCCGGCTTTGTCAGCGTTTGCAATGGAAAGGGAAAGCTCATCCGCCGATGACAGCACCGACGGTTCGTTCGAGATCGAGTCAGGTGAAAGCACAGATTGCCCCTCAAGGTAGTTGTTCTGGATAATCGCGGCGCGCCGATGGCGCAAACAAGTCACTCCGCGTTAGTGGTTACTGAGCGGAGATAAGGGGTGAGGGGGCGCGAACAGAAGCATCGATACCACAGCAACGAGGCGTGAGGATTGTCCTCGCGATGACAAGGCATGAGGAAGTTGTATGGAGGAGGTCTATTGATCGGAAGCGTCGTGACACGATCAGGCAATCGCAGCGTCAGCGTTCCGTGGCTCTCCTCGATGAAACTCCATACCTTACCTGCTTGCTGGGTACGGATGTCGCGCATTGTGTGCTTCTGGGCATCTCAACAGCTCCTTTCTAAACGGGCGACACGCCAACGCATGCGCTAGATCGTGTATTGATTCAATCGCCGAACAGCATAGCACGTTTTGCGTGGAAATTGCAGGAAGAAATCTGACGGGAATGGCCAGGAATGGCCAGCGCTGGCGGCTGAAGCCGCGCCTAAAGGTTGCTCAAGCGCAACGCCGGCTCTCTGGGCCGCTGCCGCTCCGCGCGCTCCCTTCGGGACGCAGCCCCTCCGCTCGCACCTGCTCGCTTCTCGCCTCGTGCCTCGGCTCGCGCGTCCGCCCTCCGCGGGCCCCCAGACAGAAGATGTATGGCGCTTATGAACCCGATGCGCGAGTAAAACGACACCAGGCTTGCGGCATATAGACCTGCATACAAGGGCAAGGAAAGGGCTATAGAT
>Ga0068857_100000330_pt1 | contig 32633 bp, 34 predicted proteins | sample KBSCornC72_FD_66591 | JGI IMG/M metagenome (GOLD analysis project Ga0068857, IMG submission 66591) | Corn rhizosphere microbial communities from Kellogg Biological Station, Michigan, USA - KBS Corn C7-2 | ecosystem: Host-associated > Plants > Roots > Rhizosphere > Soil ...
CCGCCCTCGAGCGCGGCGATGCGCTGCTCGATCACGTCGGTCGTCGGGTTCATGATGCGCGTGTAGATGTTGCCGAACTCGGCGAGCGCGAACAGGTTCTTGGCGTGGTCCGTGCTGTCGAACACGTACGAGGTGGTCTTGTAGATCGGCGTGGCGCGCGCGTGGGTCGCCGGATCGGGGGCCGAACCCGCATGGATCTGCAGCGTTTCGAACTGGTAGTCGGACATTCGGTGTTCTCCTTCGAGGTGATCCATCGGGTGGTGGAAGTCGTGGACGACAGTAGGCCGACCATCTGAGGGGAGCAACGCGAGGCGCAATGGGGAGTAACAGAGCCCGGGCGATCGTTGACACGCACGACTAGTCCTGCGAGAGTAGTCGCGTGTCTAGTATCCGTCTCTACATCCTCGGCGCCCTCGCCGACGAGGGGGACATGCACGGGCACCAGCTCAGGCAACTGGCCGAGAAGGAGCACATCGACGAGTGGACCGACATCTCGGTCGGCGCGCTCTACGGCGCGCTGAAGCGGCTTCGGGCTGAAGGACTCATCGACGAGGTGCGCACCGAGCGCGAGGGTGGCTACCCCGAGCGGCAGGTGTGGACGATCACCACGGCCGGCCGGATCGCCCTGGGCAAGTTGCGTTACGACGGGCTGACCGAGATCGTCAGCCGCGCCGATCCCTTCGACCTGGCCGTCAGCCGCCTGGACCTCACCAAGCTCGACGAGGTGCCATCGATGATCCAGAACAGGTTGTCCCGGCTGCGCCTGCTGCTGGCGCAGGACGAGCTCAAGCTCGACTCCATCGCCCGCTACCTCACCCCGCTCGAGTTGATGGTCATGTCGCACCGGACCGACAGACTGCGGGCCGACATCACCTGGCACGAGAAACTCCTCTCGAGCCTTCCCGATCTCCTCGCCGAGGAGCGCACCCGAAAGGCCGCACCATGACCTCCACCGCCGCCGCGACAGCACCCGTGGTCACTCGAAGGACCTGGGCCGCATTCGCCGTCCTGATCCTCGGGATCGCGATGGCGCTGCTCGACACCACCATCGTGAATGTGGCTCTGCCCACGATCCGCACCAGCCTCAAGGCCGACGAGGCGACCCTCTCGTGGATCATCTCCGGCTATGCGCTCGCCTATGGGCTCGCGCTGATCCCGGCGGGTCGCATCGGCGACCGGGTCGGCCACAAGTGGGTGTTCCTGGTCGGCATCGTCGGCTTCACCTTGGCGAGCTTCTGGGCCGGGGTCTCGAACGACACGGCGAACCTGATCGTCGCGCGCGTCGTGCAGGGCCTGTTCGGCGGCATCTTCTTCCCGCCGGTGACCGCGCTCATCCAGCTCATGTTCCCGCCGCGCCGTCGCGGTCAGGCGTTCGCGATCTTCGGCGCGTCGATCGGCTTCTCGACCGCGCTCGGGCCGCTGGTCGGCGGGCTCCTGATCCAGTGGCTCGGCGATGCCGACGGCTGGCGATCGATCTTCTTCGTCAACCTGCCGTTCGGCGTGATCGCGGTGATCGCCGGTCTGATCCTGCTTCCCGGCGGCGCCGAGGCCAAGGCGACCTCGGCGCTCGACTTCTTCGGCTTCGTGCTCCTGGCGGGCGGTCTGGTCGCCATCCTGATCCCGCTCATCCAAGGGCAACAGGATGGCTGGCCGCTCTGGACCTACCTGTCGATCGGCGGCGGCGTCCTGCTGCTGGTGGTGTTCGCGATCTGGGAGCTGTCGGTGGCGCGGCGCGGCAAGGAGCCGCTGGTGCCGCCGCACCTGTTCTCGCATCCCTCGTTCACCGGCGGGGTGATCCTGGCCCTCGTGTACTTCGCCGCGTTCACGAGCATCTTCTTCACCATCTCGCTGCTCTGGCAGGCGGGCCTCGGCCACACGGCGCTCGAGTCGGGGCTGGTGTCGATCCCGTTCGCCATCGGCAGCATCGTCGGGGCGTCGCAGAGCAACCGGCTCGCCGAGCGGCTCGGCCGCACCGTGCTCCTGATCGGAACCGGGTTGGTGTCGATCGGGCTGATCTCGCTCTGGCTGGTGCTGCTGAGGGTTGCCCCCGGCGATCTGACCAACTGGGCGCTGCTCGCGCCCCTGGCTGTCGCGGGCATCGGCTCGGGCATGTTCATCGCGCCGAACGCGCAGTTCATCGTGGCGACCGTGGACCGCACGGAGGCCGGGGCGGCATCCGGTGTCATCGGCACTGTGCAGCGTGTCGGCTCGGCGATCGGCATCGCGGTGATCGGCTCGGTGCTGTTCGGCAACCTGCCCAAGGACTTCGGGCCGACATCCGCCCAAACCGCCGCGGCGGCGCAGGCCCACGGTGCGCAGGGTGCGGACGCGGTCAAGGCCGCGATCCAGCACATCGTCGATCACAACCTCGCCGTCGGATTCGGTCACGCGGCGACGCTGGCGCTCGCCGTGAGTGCGATCTTCGCGGTCGCCGCCTTCTGCCTCGTGTTCGTGCTCCCCCGCCGCGTCTCGCGGGGATACGAAGGCCCGGCCAACGCCGAATAGCGAAGGTCATTTCTGACCTTCGCGCGGGGCGCCGTCGCCCGTCTCGGGCGGCGGGTCACGCAAGGCGCGCTCAGTCGCGCCGCGATCCCGTCGGATCTGTGCGCGACTGCCCCTTCGGCTGTTCCCGCTGCGTCGCGTTCCTGGTGAACAGCCAGCGGGGCCGTGGTTCCACCAGGGGCCGGAACACCCGGCGCACGATCGGGCTCGACAGCGCGATGGCGATTGCGATCGAGGCGAAGACCATGGTGAGCAGCCACACCGCCGAGGCGTGGTCATCCTTCAGAACCCCCGACTCGCGGATCGGGTAGAGCACGAAACTGTGCAGCAGGTACACGTAGAGCGTCGCCTGCCCGAACGCCGTGAAGATCGTCTCGCGTCGCGGGATCAGCGCGAAGAACGCCGCGCACAGGATCACGGCGAGCACGATCAGCCCGAGACGCACGAATCCGGCCCACCAGTCCCACGCGTCGAGCCCGGAGTAGGAGTCGTCGTAGAAGAACCAGTGCACGCTCAACTCTCGGAACGGTGCGATCTGGGTCACGATCACGGTCAGCCACGCGGCGAACACCAGCACGGCCGCCGCGCGGATCGGCCAGACCCACGTGCGCTGGCGCACCCACCAGTCGGCGATCCTCCATTGCCGCAGCTGCCAGCCGAGCACGAAGAACGGCAGGATGCCGATGGTCCGCGCCAACGAGAACGTCGAGTCCACCCCGGGCCAGTACCCGACGGCGACCGACAGCAGCACCGCCCACGCCAGCGGCCACCGCAGCAGCACCAGGTAGGGCAGCGCCACCCGGAAGGCGGCGAGCGCGAGCAAGAACCACAGTGTCCAGTGCGGTTGCGCGAAGTCCAGCGAGTTGACGCCCTCGAACACGAACTGCACGAGAGACCAGATGCTCTGGAAGATCACATACGGGATCACGATGTCGGTGACGATCTTCAGCATCCCGCGGGTCGACGGCGGGCTCGCCTTCGAGAAGTACCCGCTGATGATCGCGAACGCCGGCATGTGGAACGCGTAGATGAACAGGTAGAGCGTCAGCGCGTTGTTCGAGTCGCTGGTCTGCCGCTGGATCGCGTGGCCGATCACGACGAGGGCGATGGTGGCGAAGCGCGCGTTGTCCCAGAACGGGACGCGCACACGGGCCTTGGTCGCGCCCACCGGGGGAGGAGGAGCGATCGGCGCATCCGCAGCGGTCATCCGATCCAGCCTAACCAGGGTCGTCTTGAACAGGAGATGCCTCGATACTCTGAGTCCATGGTGAAGCGCGTGGTCGTGACCGGAGCGAGCTCGGGGATCGGGGCCGCGACGGCCCGACTCTTCGCCGAGCGCGGCTGGGAGGTGATCGGTGTCGCCCGTCGCGGCGACCGGCTGGCACAGCTCGCGGCCGACACGGGCATCATCACCCTCGTCGCGGATCTCACCCAGCAGGCTGACGTCGACCGGGTGCGCGACGAGCTCGCGGCCCTCGGCCCGCTGCACGGCCTGGTCAACAACGCGGGCGGCGCCTTCGGCATGGGCCCGATCGAATCGGCCGACCTCGACGACTGGCGCGCCATGTTCGAGATCAACGTGCTCGGAACGCAGCGCATGATCGCGGCGCTGCTGCCGCTGCTGCGAGACGGCGCGCGGGATGCCGGCGTCGCCGACATCATGACCGTCACCTCGATCGCCGGCCACCTCGCCTACGAGGGTGGCGCCGGCTACAACGCCGCCAAGTTCGCGGAGCACGCTCTCGTGGCCGTGCTGCGGCTCGAGCTCGCGGGCGAGCCGATCCGCGTGCTCGAGATCGCGCCCGGGATGGTGAAGACCGACGAGTTCGCCCTGACGCGGTTCAAGGGCGACCAGGCCAGGGCCGACGCGGTATACGAGAACGTGCCGGATCCGCTGTCCGCCGACGACATCGCGGAGGCGATCGTGCACACCATGGAGCTGCCCGCGCACGTGAACCTCGACCTCATCACGATCAAGCCGGTCGCGCAGGCGGCACCGCACAAGGTGATCCGCGGCAGGCTCGAGCCGAAGGCCTGAGCCATGCCGCGTCTCGGATTCGTCTTCACCCCCGCAATGCCCCCCGAACGGCTGCGGCCGGTGGCACGGGCGGTCGAGGCGGCGGGACTGGATGAGCTCTGGGTGTGGGAGGACTGCTTCACCGAGAGCGGGATCGCCTCGGCGGCGCTCGCCCTGGGCGCCACCGAGCGGATCACGGTGGGCATCGGCCTGATGCCGGTTCCGCTGCGCAACGTCGCGCTCACCGCGATGGAGCTCGCGACCCTCGAGCGCGCGATCCCGGGCCGGTTGATCGCGGGGGTCGGACACGGGGTCCAGGCCTGGATGGGCCAGATCGGCGCGCGGGTCGAGTCGCCGGTGACGCTGCTGCGCGAATACTCGATCGCCCTGCGGCAACTGCTCGACGGCGGCACGGTGACGGTCGAGGGCCGCTATGTGCGCCTGGAGGGTGTCGCGCTCGGCTGGCCGCCCGAGGGTCGGCTGCCGCTGATGATCGGCGGAGGCGGCCCCGTGACGCTGCGGCTCGCGGCCGAGCTCGGCGACGGCGTGCTGCTGGCCAACGCCCTGACGCTCGAGGAGGTGGATGCCGCCGCCGGCATCGCGGGCGCAGGCACGCCCCTGATGGCGAACATCATCGCCGCCACCGGAGCGGATGCTGTGGCTCGGGTGCGCGCCGATCTGCTGAGTTGGCGATCGGATGCCGCCCCGAGCGCCCGCGGCTATGCGGTCGCCGCCGGAGACGCCGCGGCCATCGCCGTGCAACTACGAGATCTAGCGCGCAGGGGCGTGACGAACCTCGCCATCGAGCCGACGCGCGACGAGCCCGACGTCGAGGGGTTCATCGCGTTCCTCGGCCGCGAGGTGCGGCCGCTGCTGGTCGACTAGGCGGGGCGCTCTCTATGGCGCGGGCGTCTCGACGGCGCCCACGGCATCCGCCGCGAGGTCGACCTCCGAGTCCGAGAACGCGAGTTTCGGCACCACGAAGAGCAGCACCGCCGCCACGAGCGCGCCGATGCCGCAGATCGTCCAGACCGCGATGTACGCCGCGAGACCGGCACCGCTCGTCGATGCCGTCGAGGTGAGCCCGACGTGCAGGATGACCCCGAACACGGCGGAGGCGAACGCGCCCCCGATGGTCTTTGTCGTGTTCGTCAGCCCGGTCGCGATGCCCGACTGTCCAGCAGGGGCCGCGGCGGCTGCCGCGCTCGGCAGAGCCGCGACCAGCGCGCCCGAACCGATGCCGGCGATCACCATGTTGACGACCACCTGCCATACCTGGTCGTGCAGCGGGATGAAGAGCAGATAGCCGCCGGCGACGAAGAAGGTCGCGACGATGAGCGCGATGCGGGGCGTCGCGCGACGCGCCAGGATCGGGAACAGCAGGGCGCCGACGATCAGCGCGATCAGATAGGCGCCGATCAGGTATGAGATGACATCCGAGTCGAGGTTCAGGCCATAGCCGAGCTTCTTCGGGTCGGCGGCCGCGAACGTCGACAGCGGGATCTGCGCACCGAGCACGCTGATCCCGAACAGCCCCGCGGTCAGCTGCACCGGCCACATGCTCGGCTGCGCGAGCACCTTCAGGTCGATGGCGGGATCCGGATGCCGCCGCTCGAGCCGCGCGAACGGGATGAACAGCAGCAGCCCGACCACGATCGGCACCCAGACCGTCCAACTGCCCGGCCCGTTGAGCCGGAGGAAGGTGAGTCCGCCGGTGATGAACAGCAGCGCGAGCGTCAGCAGCACGAAGCCGCCGCCGTCGAGCTTGCGGCCGGGGATCGGCGTCGACTCGCGCACCCCGAACAGGATGGCGAAGAACACCAGGGTGACGCAGATCGCCGGCACCGCCAGGGTGACCGGGAAGTCGTGGCCGGTGGCCTTGAACACCCGGCTCCCGGCGAGTGCGCCCAGAATCGCGCCCGCCTCGAGGGCGACCACGAGCAGGCCCGCCGCGCGACGGGTCGTCGATGCCGTGTTGCCAGAACGTCGGCCGCGGTCGAAGATCAGCGCGACTTCGAGCGGCAACCACACCACGTAGAAGCCCTGGAACGCGAACGCGATCAGGTACCCGGCGAAGGTGCCGGATGCCACCATCCCCCAACTCGCCAGCGCCGTGACCGCCGTCGACACCAGCAGGATCCGCTTGTGGCCGAACATGTCGCCGAGCTTCGCCAGCACCGGAACGACCAGGGCCGAGACGAGCAGCTGCGCGGCCTCCGTCCAGTTGTAGTCGGCGGTGTCCACCCCGATGTGTCCGGCGATCTTGCTCGCCAGCGGCACGTAATAGCCCTGCAGGATGCCGCTGGTCAGTTCGACCAGGAACAGGAATCCGACCAATCCGAACGCCATCGTCCGGAACGTGATGCGATCAGCCATGCTCGGATGCTAGCCGTCGGCTACCGTGAGAGAGTGCCCGACGAGCGCGAGATTCTGAGCTACGAGCTCTTCGGAACCGCGGCGCGCGACCTCGCCACGCAGATCGCGGCCGACGGATTCCGCCCCGACGCGATCGTCGGAATCGCGCGCGGCGGCCTGCCGCTGGCCAGTGCGCTCGGCTATGCGCTCGACGTGAAGACCCTGGGCAGTCTCAACGTGGAGTTCTACACCGGCGTCGACTCCACCCTCGACGAGCCGGTCGTGCTGCCGCCGACGCTCGATCGCGAGTCGCTGCGGGGCAAGAGCATCCTGCTCGTGGACGACGTCGCCGACTCCGGCCGCACCCTGCACCTGGTGGTCGAGCTGCTGAGAGCCGGGGGCGGCCAGGTGCGCACCGTGTGCCTGTACAGCAAGCCCACCACGGTCGAGGAGCCCGACTACGTCTGGCGCAGAACGTCGCGCTGGATCATGTTCCCGTGGAGCACGGACGGCCCCGTGCCCTACCCGGCATGAGCGAGTGGGCATGATCGCGTGGGCGGCATGACCGCGCGCCCGCTCTCCGAGCTCGTCGACCCCGGCTGGGCCGCCGCACTCGAGCCGGTCGCGCCGCGGATCGCGGCGATGGGCGACTTCCTGCGCGCCGAGGTGGCGGCCGGGCGGCCGTACCTGCCGGCCGGGCGCCAGGTGCTGCGTGCCTTCGAGGCTCCGCTGGCCGAGGTGAAGGTGCTCATCGTCGGGCAGGATCCCTACCCGACGCCCGGGCATCCGGTCGGCCTCTCGTTCTCGGTCGACCCGAGCGTGCGGCCCGTGCCGCGCAGCCTGCAGAACATCTACCAGGAGCTGCGCACCGACCTCGGCATCCCGACTCCGCCGAACGGCGACCTCACCCCCTGGACGCGCCAGGGCGTGATGCTGCTGAACAGGGTGCTGACGGTGCAGGCGGGCGCCTCGGGATCCCATCGCGGCAAGGGCTGGGAGGCTGTGACCGAGCACGCGATCCGCACGTTGGCCGCGCGGGGCGGCCCGCTCGTCGCCGTTCTGTGGGGGCGGGATGCCGGCACTCTTCGACCGCTGCTGGGCGGCATCCCGATCATCGCGAGCGCTCACCCCAGCCCGCTCTCGGCGAGCGCCGGATTCTTCGGCTCGCGCCCGTTCAGCCGCGCGAACGAATTGCTCGTCGCCGCGGGCGCTGAGCCGGTCGACTGGAGCCTCGGAGTTGCCCCTGATGCGTCAACCTCCGCGACGTAGGATCGCCACATGCCGGAGGTGTGCTGATGCTCGAAGAGGAATACAACCCGCGCAGACAGTTGCCGCCGCGGCTGCGGCCCGCGCCGCCGCCCGAGCCGGAGTTCTCGTTCGAGCTCCGTCAGGCCACCGAGCGCGACGTGCCTCACATGCTCGAGATCTACAACCACTACGTGGCGAACAGCACGGTCACCTTCGACGAGGACGCGCTGACCCTGAAAGAGATGCGTCACAAGTTCCGCGACGTCGAGCGACTGGGGTTCCCGTGGATCGTGGCCGAGTCGCCGAGCGGGATGATCTTCGGCTACGCCTACGTCACTCCCTGGAAGGCGAAGGCCGCATACCGCTACACGGTCGAGGACTCGATCTATCTCAGTCCCGCAGCGACGGGCAAGGGCATCGGCAGGGCGCTCATGGCGCGGATGCTCGACGACGCGAAGGCCGCCGGGATCAAGGAGGTGATCGCGGTCATCGCCGACAAGGGGGCCGACGCGTCGATCGCCATGCACGAGAAGTTCGGGTTCACCAAGATCGGCGAGATGGGCAAGGTCGGCTACAAGTTCGGCCGCTGGTTGGGCACGGTCCTGATGCAGAAGAGCCTCAAGACGCCGCGGAAGGCGAAGCAGTGACCGCGCTGCAGCTGCGGCTGGTGCTCGAGACGGCGGACCTGGATGCGGCACTCGCCTTCTACCGCGATGCCCTGGGGCTGCCCGAGCTCGAGGCCTACCAGGGCGACGACGGCGCCCGAGTCGCGATCCTCGGGATCCCGACGGCCACCCTCGAGCTCGCGAACACCGCACAGGTGGAGATGATCGACGAGGTCGAGGTCGGTCGTGCGGTCGCGCATCCCTTCCCGCTGCGGGTGCGGGTGGCCTTCGAGGTGCAGGATGCCGAGGCCACGACCCGCACGCTGGTGGAAGCAGGCGCCGAGGAGGTGGCTCCGCCGACGCGCACCCCGTGGAACTCACTCAACGCCCGTCTGGAAGGACCGGACGGGCTTCAACTGACGGCGTTCCAGGAGCTGTAGCAGCTGAGAGCTATGTACGGGCGGCGAGCCGTGCGCTGAAGTGCAACAGCACTCGGCGAGGGATGAACCGGGTGCTGAATGCGGCCGCCCGGTTCGCGAAACCCGGCATCACCTCGGGACGCACCCCGACGCCACCGCGCGGCCCACGCCCGAGCCCACGGTCGAGCGCGCGCAGGCCGGTATCCGCGATGCGCGACGGTTCCCAGTAGCTGGTCGGCGCCGGGATCCGCCGCCCCTCGGCGAAGAACTCCGACGCGACGGCGCCCGGGGCGACCGCGAACACCGTCACGCCGTGGGGTCTGGTCTCGTGCCACAGCGCCTCGGTGAACAACTTGACGAAGGCCTTGGACGCCGCGTAGACCGCCATCCCCGGAACCGGCTGGTAGGCGGCCGTGCTCGCGATGTTGAGCACGACGCCCGAGCCGCGCGCGACCATCGGCTCGACGAAGGTGCGGCAGAGGTCGACGACGGCGGCGACGTCGACCGCCACCTCCTGCGCGAGCCGGTTGGGGTCGGTGGCCACCACCTGCGACTGGATGCCGAATCCGGCGTTGTTCACGACGAGATCGGGCAGGCGGTCGGGCAGCAGTTCTGCGAGCCGGGCTGACAGCGCAGCACCCGGTCGCGGCTCGGACAGGTCGAGCGCGATCACGGTGCAGCGGATCCCCTGCGCCGCCTCGAGCTCGGATGCCAGGGCGCGCAGCCGATCCTCCCGCCTGGCCACGAGCACCAGGTCGGAACCGCGCGCCGCGAGGGCGCGGGCGAATGCCGCGCCGATCCCGGAACTGGCCCCGGTGACGAGGGAGAGGGACGGGCGGTAGAGGGCGCGGGCCATGTGCTCACGGTACCGGCGGCTTAGGCTCGGCTCGTGCCCGCCTTTCACGACCTGAGCGCGCTCGAGCAGCTGAACCGCCTGCGCCGGGGCGAGCTGTCGCCGCGCGAGCTGGTCGACCACTACCTGGATCGCATCGAGCGGATCGACTCCGGCGAGAACGGCCTCGGCGCATTCGTCGAGGTCACCGCCGATGCGGCCCGAGCGCGGGCGGACGCCATCGGTGGTCTGCCGAAGGCGCTCGCCCTCTGGGGTCTTCCTCTGGCGGACAAGGATCTCGTCGACCGCGCGGGCGTGCCCACCCGCTACGGCTCGCGGGCGTTCGCCGATCACGTGCCTGACGCCTCCGACGACCTGGTCGAGGTGCTCGACGCGGCCGGGGCGATCAGCCTCGGCAAGACGGCCACGCCCGAGTTCGGGATGCCCAGCTACACCGAGCCGGCGGCCGGACGCCCGGCGCGCAACCCCTACGACCCGACGCTCGGACCCGGTGGATCGAGCGGGGGAGCGGCGGTCGCCGTCGCGGCCGGCCTGTTGCCGGTCGCACCCGGCTCGGATGGCGGCGGCTCGGTGCGAATCCCGGCGGCCGCCACCGGACTGGTCGGGCTGAAGCCATCGCGCGGCCGGATCCCGGCGAGCCCGGGCTTCACGAACCTGGGCGGGCTCGGGGTGGCCGGCCCGCTCGCGCGGACGGTGACGGATGCCGCGCTCCTGTTCGACGCGATGCTCGGCGACGGACGCCTCGACTACGCGACCCGGGCACCGAGCTGGGACGGCGGCGCCTACCTCAATGCCGCGGTGCGCGGCGAGGGCCGCTTCCAGCTCGGGGTGACGACGAGCTCGCCCTGGGAGACGGCATACGAGCTGGTCGTGGAGCCCGAGGCGCAGGACGCGCTGCGGGCGGCGCGCGAGCACCTGGATGCGATCGGGCACGGTCTCGAGGAGTTCCGGCTCGAGCCCGAGGAGGACTACGCCGCCGCCTTCACGACGCTCTGGCAGGGGGGTGCCGCCGGCATCCGGCTCGAGGGGGAGCAGCTCGACCAGGTCGAGCCGTTGACCCGCTGGCTGGTCGAGACCGGACGCCGCCTCGGCGCCCGCGAGCTGGCCGCCGCGCTCGGCTGGCTGACCAAGTACGAGCGCCGCGTCATCCGGCAGTTGTCGCGGTTCGACGCGGTGCTCACTCCGACGCTCGCGATGACGCCGCGCCCGATCGGCTGGTACGACGCCGAGGACGCGATGCGCAACTTCGGTCAGCAGGTGCAGTACACGCCGTTCACCAGTTTCGTGAACGTGTGCGGCCTGCCCGCGATCACGCTCCCGGTGCACGTCACCGACGCGGGGCTGCCGATGGGCGTCCAACTGATCGGACGTCCGGGGGGCGAGGACGTGCTGTTCTCCATCGGCGCCCAACTCGAGCGGCGGATCGCCTGGCAGGAACTGCATCCACCCGGCTGGTCTTAGCGGTACCCGCCCTTCTCCAACCCGGCCTCGACCTCGAAACGGTTGCCTAGGGCGTTCGCCCCCGCCGCGATGTACAGCGGCAGGAAGCACAGGCCGTACTTCTTCCACTGCCGGGTGTGCACCAGCTCGTGCTCGAGCACCCGCTCGCGGGTCGTGTCGTTCGTCAGGTAGATGGCGCCGATCGTCGTGCCTGCCCGGCCGAATCCCCAGTTCGGCAGGGCGATGAACGAGTACAGGCCGCGACGGCGCCCCCAGTGCCCGAGCAGGAGGCAGCCCCAGAGGAACGCGACGAAGGTCGCGAGCCAGTATCCGGGGCGGGCGATCACGGGCAGCAGCAGAAACCTCCTGAGCCCGGGAACCCGCACGGCGCCCGCGATGAAACGTGCGATCCCGCGCGCGAATCGGCTCGGGTCGATCGGCGCGACCCATGGCGTCGGCTCGAACTTCACGGGCTGCGTCTCACGGGCTGCTTCTCACGCTCCGCTTCTCAGGCGCTGCCGCGCCCGTCCGTCTCGAGGAAGCGCAGCCAGATCTCGTTGAGCGTCGGGTAGGCGGGGACCGCGTGCCAGAGCCGCTTGAGCGGCACCTTTCCGACCACCGCAATCGTCGCCGCCTGCAGCATCTCGCCCACCTCGCGCCCCACGAAGGTGACGCCGATGATCACCTCGTGCTCCGCGTCGATCACCGCTCGCGCCCTGCCCTCGTAATGATCGGCCAGGGCGCTGGCGCCCGCGATCCAGCTCAGGTCGTAGTCGACGACGCGGATGTCGTATCCGGCCTTCTTCGCCGCCTCGGCGGTCAGGCCCACCGACGCCACCTCCGGATCGGTGAACGTCACCTGCGGAACCGCCTCGATGTCGGCCGTCGCGACGTGCCGCCCCCACGGCGCGTCATCCACCGGCTGGCCGAGAGCGCGCGCGGCGATCACGTCGCCCGCGGCGCGCGCCTGGTACTTGCCCTGGTGCGTGAGCAGGGCGCGGTGGTTCACGTCGCCGGTCGCGTAGAGCCAGTCGAACCCCTTGACCAGCATCGTGTCGTCGACCGTGAGCCAGTGCCCGGGGGTGAGGCCGATGGTCTCGAGGCCCAGATCCTCGGTGCGGGGCGTGCGGCCGATCGCGACGAGCAGCTCTTCGGCGAGCACGCGCGATCCGTCCGTCAGCTCGAGCACCACGTTCTTGTCGGCCCGGTGCACCGACGCGGCTTCGGCGCCGATCCGCACGTCGACTCCGGCCTTCTCGAGCGCGGCCTGCACGGCCTCGCCGGCGAACGGCTCCAGGGTGCTCAGCAGCGGCCCGCGCGACAGCAGAGTGACCCGGCATCCCATCGAGGCGTACGCGGTCGCCATCTCGCAGCCCACGACGCCGCCACCCAGGATCGCCAGACTCTCGGGCACGTGCTTCACGCTCGTGGCATCACGACTCGTCCACGGCCGGGCGTCGGCGAGCCCCGGGATGTCGGGGAGCAACGCCGCGCTGCCGGTGCTGACGGTGACGGCGTGGCGCGCCACGAGCTCGGTCGTCGTGCCGTCTGCGGCCGTCACGGTGAGTTGTTTCGGCCCGGTGAACCGCGCGTGGCCGCGGATCAACTCGATCCCGGCGCCCTTCACCCAGTCCGCCTGCGAGCTGTCGTCCCAGTCGTGCACGATCGCGTCGCGACGCCTCAGCACCCCGAGCGGGTCGAGACCGCCCGAGATCGCCTGCTTGGCACCGTCCACGTCCGCCGCCGCGCGCAGCACCGCGCCGGCGCGCAACAGACCCTTCGACGGCATGCATGCCCAGTACGAGCATTCGCCGCCCACCAGTTCCGCTTCGACCAGCGCGGCGGTCAAGCCGCCCTGCACGGCTCGGTCGGCGACGTTCTCGCCGACAGCGCCGGCACCGATGACGATCAGATCGAACTCGTGGGGGGCCATGGATCCATCTTCTTCGATAGCGTGAGGCACCCGCTCATCTTTCGGAGGTCCGTTTCATGCGCTCTCTTCCGCTCGCCCCGGTTCTCGCCGCTGCCTTCCTCCTGCTGCTCGCCCTTGCCGGATGCAGCGTCCAGGCCGAGGCCGGACCCACCGTGTCCGGCGCGAGCGTCGCCCAGACCGCTGCCAAGGCGCTGGCAGCGAAGGTCGGGTCGACGCCGGCCATCGACTGCGGCAACGACGACATCGTCGTGGTGAAGGGCAAGAAGATCACCTGCGAGCTGACGGATACCGACGGCCTGATCTACGACGTGGCGATCACCTTCACCTCGGTGAAGGGCAAGACGTACCACATCGACGTGAAGGTGGCCGATACCGCCAAGAACGCCCCGACGCCGACCGTTGACCCCGGCAGTACGCCGACCGTCAAGGGAACCGACATCGCCCAGCTCGCGGCTCAGGCGCTCTCGCCGTCGCTGAAGTTCACGCCGGACATCAGCTGCGCAGACGAGGACGTGAAGATCGCCGTGGGCAACACCGAGGCCTGCACGTTCACCGACCCGTCGGGTGTCGCTCACGACGTCACGGTCACGATCACGAAGTTCGACGGGTCGAACTACTCGATCGACGCGAAGGTCACCGACTAGGCGACGCGAAGGTCAGCGACCGACGCCGTGACGCCGGTTCACTCGCTCTCGCTGAGATCGGTCGCACGCTTCTGAACGACTCGGACCACGTCGGTCGTCCTCTTCTCTTCGAGACCGATGTCGTCCGCGTGTCGAATGAGATCGACGCACGCGTTCGCAACGTCGGTGAGGATCCTGCGGGTCACGGCCTCCGGAACAGCGTGGCGCGCCGCCAACGCGACGAAGTCTCGTGCGCGCAGATTGTCACGACGGCCCTCAGTGTCGAGGGCGGTCGTCCGATCCCCGTAGGGCACCGTTGTCAGGACGTCGTATGCGGGGGTCAGCCGCCACAACCCGTCGATGTTCTGCACGCTGACGTTCTTCGCGTGCAGATCGCCGTTGCCGATGACGTAGCTCATCGCGAAGAGGCGGACGAGCTTTGAGATCTCCACGACGGGCGCCGTCGAGACCCGTGCAACGGTGGCGAAGACGTCCCGCGCGCTCATGAGGTATTTGGAGGCGGGCCAGCGGCCGGCGAGCTGCACAGCATCCTCTTGGGCGAGGGAGACCTCGCGGCCGCCGACGCGGCGGCGATCGAACCGCTGAACGACCAACGCCGATTCGCCATCCCTGTCGTGGACCACCTGTGCGGACGCGACGTCGAGGCCGCATGCTCTGGCAACGTCGAGGAAGAAGGCCTCGTTCTCCACCAGCCTGGGCGACCCAGGCGGCGACAGTTTGACGATGGCCGGGCCGAACGTTCCCGACACCGGCACCGAGATCATCTGATCGCTGATCTTGGCTTGAACTCCTGCGACGGACTTGTCAGCGAGCGGTCTCTCGAGAAGGTCGGCGAAGAGGCCGCGGAAACTGACCTCGTCGGGTCGGGGGAGATCACGAATCCTGGCAGCGGGTGGTTCATCGGCCGCCGCTCCCTGTGGAAGGACTCGCACGTCGCCGACGCAGTCGGCCCCGACGGCGACCACCTGGCTGAACTCGTCGTCGGCCGACGTCTTCAATTCGGCCTGGATGGCGCTCAGCCGTCGCCCCTCGGGCAGAAGTCCCGCGAAGAAGGGCGGCACGGCTCCGCCCCGCTCCCGATAGGCGAGCGCTCGCTTGGGCAAGGTCGTCGCCACGTCGAGACCGTCGGTCGCCAGGTACTCGTCGAGGTACTCGAAGACGACGTCATCACGATCTCGGCGCAGCGTGCCCGCTAGGCGCCGCCCCTTGTAGACATCGGCGACATCCACATCCACGGGATCGATCCCTGTCATGAGCGATTCGCTTCGACGATGTCGATGGTCAGGCCGAGGACCGAGAGCACCGAGAGCAGGGTGGTGATGGTCGCCCCGCGCGTCCTGTTCCCGTTCTCGAGCGCCGAGAGAGCGCTCCTGCTGATGTTCGCCAACCGAGCGAGGTCGGCCTGGTTCAGGTGGAGACGTTTCCGTCGCGAGGTCACCATCGCGCCGATGTCAGTTTCGTTCATGTCCTGTTTTCCCGACCATATTGGACTTGGGACTCCCAACATAGCGACAAGACTCGGTTTCGTCCACTTAAACAGACAGAATCAGCAATCAAGGCCGAGGGAGGCCGAGTGTCTCCCCTGTTGTCCTCAATAGAGGACAAATCCCGCGGCGCTCGCTCCTCAGGAGTTGAGGCCGAGCGCGGCGATCACCCGCAGGATCGCCGGCGCGTCATCCGCCACGTCGTCGGGCCCGGCGGGAGCGTAAGCCGCGATCGTGGCACCGGCGAGGGCGAACCGCTCGCGCAGCGCCTTGATGGTCGCGGCCAAGGCGGCGCCGCTGAGGCCGAAGGGCTCCGGGTCGAGCAGTCCCGCCAGTTCTGAGGGGTCGACCACATCGAGGTCGATGTGCAGGTAGACCGATTCGGCTCCCGTGGCGGCCACGGCATCCACCAGGGCCTTCGGGTCGCTCAGTTCGTCGACGGTCAGGGAGCGGATGCCGGCCTCGGCTGCGAACGCGTCCTCGCCCGGGTCCCACGAGCGCGCGCCCGCGAGCAGCACCCGCCCGGCGGGCACCAGTTCGTCGTCGATGATCGAGCGCAGCACCATCCCGGCGTACGCGCCGGACGGGGAGCTCTCGGGCGAGTTCAGATCGGGGTGCGCATCGAACCAGACCAGCGCGAGGTCTCCGCGCCGATCGACGGCGTGTGCCACGGCGGCCGACGAGACCCCGCAGTCCCCTCCGATGACGACGGCCGCATCATCCACCTCGCCGAGTGCGTCGCGCACACGCTCGCGCACGAGTTGGAGCGAGCTGAAGCGCGCGATCCCCGTGCCCTGCTCGTCGCCGGCCTCGAGGGGGACCGGGACGTCGACCGTGCTGGCCGATGGCAGGTCTTCGCGGATCGCCGCCGCGCCCTCGGCCAGCCGCATGGCGCGCGACGAGGGCGAGCCCTGCCACTGCGGGACGACGACGAAGGTGGCGGTCACGCAGCCACTCTAGAGCGCACGGCTGCTTGCCCGACCGGCGCGCGATTCAGCGCTGCCCCCTCGGCACGGCCGCGGCCAGGGCCGCTTCGAGCTCGGCCGCGGTGAGCTCGGGACCGTATCCGGGCGTGCCGGCGTCGATGCGCCAGCTCTCCGAGAGCGGGCCGACGTCGACCACGTCGAAGCCGATCCCGTCGATGAAGTCGGTGACGGCCCGCTTGGCGTGCTCGTCATCCCCGGCGATCGCCAGCGCCCGGCGGCCCGGAGTGCCGCTCGGGGTGGCCGTGCTGATGATCTGCAGGGCCTGGATGTGGTTGAACGCCTTGACGACCTTGGCGTCGACGAGGTGGCGCTGCAGCACTCCCGACACCGTGATCGCGCCGCTCTCGATCTCATCCGAGACGCCATCGCGCTGCGGGTAGTAGTTGTTGGTGTCCATCACGATCTTGCCGACGAACGGCTCGACCGGCAGGTCGTTGACGGCCTTGAACGGCACGGTCACCACGACCAGATCGGCGGCTGCGGCCGCCTCGGCCGGCGTCGCGGCCCGGGCATGCTCCCCGAGTTCGGCCACCAGTTCGGCGAGGGTCTCGGGGCCGCGCGAGTTGCTCAGCACCACCTCGTCGCCGCGGGCGATCGCCGCTCGTGCGATCGAAGAGCCGATGTTTCCCGAGCCGATGAATCCGATCGTCGTCATCTCCCCATCTCAGCAGACCGCCCCCTCCCGATGCTGGGAGGGGGCGGAACGGTGCCTCTGCTCTGGGCGAATCCTGTGCCCGGCGAATCCGCGGGCTACTCGCCCGAGGTGACCGCCTTGGGCGCAGTGCCCGCCTTGAGGGCTGCAAGCCGGGTGTCGACCTCGGCCGCGGTGCCCAGGTCGTCGAGGCTCTCGAACTGCGAGTCGAGGCTCGAGGCGTCGAGCTCCTGCTGGCCGGCGACCTGCGCCTCCTGGCGGCGCACCTTGTCTTCGAAGCGGCCGAGCTCGCTCGTGGGGTCGAGCACGTTGATGCTCTTGACCGCGTCGTGCACCTGCTGCTGCGCGTCGGCCGTCTTCGAGCGCGCGACCAGCTCGTCGCGCTTCGCGATGAGCTGGTCGAGCTTCTCGTGCATCTGCTGCACGCCGGTCTTGAGCTGATCGACGACCGCGTTCTGGGATGCGATGGTCGGCTCGGCCTGCTTGGCCTCGTTCTCGCTGGTGATCTGCTTGCTCAGCGCGACCTTGGCCAGGTTGTCGAACTTGTCGGCATCCGCCGCGTTGCCGGCGGCCCGCAGCTGGTCGGCCTTGGCGCTCGCGGCCTGCGCCTTGAGGCCCCAGTCCTGCGCGGCGGCGACGTCGGCGTCGTGGTCCTGCTCCATCAGCCGCAGGTTGCCGATCGTGGTCGCAACGGCGCTCTCGGCCTCGGCGATGCTGTTCGTGTAGTCGCGCACGAGCTGGTCGAGCATGAGCTGGGGGTCTTCGGCCTGATCGATCAGGGCGTTGATGTTGGCCCGCACCAGGGTCGAGATACGACCCAGGATCGATTGCTTTTCCACCATGATGTTTCGCCTTCCGTCTGCCGCCCGATCTGGGTACGGGGGAAGCCTAGCGAGCGGGTCAGTGCAACGTCACGGGGGAAGTCGGGCCGGTGACCAGCACCGCCGCGATCTGCCCGTTCGCGTCGGCGGTCGCCGGAGTCAGATCGAGAGCGGCCGAGAGCTGGTAGCTGCCCGGTCCGACCGCGGGCAGGTCGGTGCGGAAGCTCTCCTGCTCGTCGTCGGTCACGCCGCACACCAGCGGCTGGAAGGTGGTGTCGAAGCTGGTGCTGGCACCGGGCGCCAGGTCGATCTCCTGCGCGAGCGACGGGACCGGTCCGTTGCTGTGCCAGAGCACGATCCCGTCGCGCGACAGGGTGAGCGCCGGGAACGGCGAGAGGGATCCCGTCACGCGCTGCGTTCCGTTGTTGGTGAGTGTGACGGTGACCGGGATGTCGCGGGCGCTCGCCGCGGCATCCACGGGCGCCACGGTCAGCACGAGCCCGTCGTCCGCGGGGGCGGGCGTCGCCACCGCGCCCGTGCACAGGTTGATCTTCTCGGCGGGCGCTCGTTTGATGCTGCCCCCTGATCCCGATGCGTCGGAGCCGTTCGTGGTCTCGCCGCCGAGGCGCACCGGCCCCGCAGAGGAACGCGGAGCGGATGCCGCGCCCGCGTCGAACAGCGACGTCGCCGATCGCGTGCCCGCGATGCTGATCGAGACCGGCACCACGATGCCGATCACCGCGAGCGACGAGACGACGGCGGCGGCGACCACGCGCGGACGCCGACGGGCGCGGCTGCGGCGCAGCACGGCGTCGAGATCGATCGAGCCGCCCGGCTCGTCATCATGGAACTGCTGACGCAGCTCAGATTCGGTGGGCATCCACGTCTCCTTGCTCGGTTCGGATGCGCGGGGCGGCGCCGGCCGGCCCGAGTCGGTCGGCGGCAGTGCCGTCGTCGGCCAGGGCGATGGCCATCTTGGCCAGTCCGTCGCTCAGGTAGCGCTTGACGGTGCCCGCGCTGATGCCAAGGGTCTCGGCGATGGCGGCGACCGTGAGGTCGTCGTAGTAACGCAGCACGAGGCAGGCCCGCTCCCGCGGGGTGAGCTTGCGCAGCTCGCCGTGCAGGTCGAGCTTGGCGTCCACGGCCGGGGCGTCGGACTCGCGCTCCTCGGGCACGTACTCGAGCGGGGCGACCCGGCGCCAGCGGCTGCGGCGCCTGCCGCCATCCAGGTGCGTGTTCAGGATGACGCGCCGCACGTAGGCCTCGGCGCTCTCGACCCCGAAGCCGTTGCGCAGCCGCCCGAAGGTCTTGACCAGTGCCTCCTGCACCAGGTCGGCGGCGTCGTCGCGGTCACCGCAGAGGAGCGCGGCGTAGCGCAGCAGGGCGTCGCCGCGCTCGGCGACCAGTTCGGTCACCACGCGTTCCCATGCCGCCTCGCGAGCCATCGGCGCCCTCCTTCACCTACTGAGACGACCATGTCAGCGAAAAGGTTGGGGTGCATCCCCTCGGAGTATTCATCAGCCGGCTGACTAATGCGATACTTCCCTCATGACGCACACACCGGCTCGCTGGATCCGCATCGTCGCACCGCTCATCCTGGTGGTCGCCTGGCTCGGTGTCTCGTCCCTCGGCGGGCCGACCTTCGGCAAGCTCAGCTCGGTGGTGAACAACGACCAAGCCAGCTATTTGCCGGCCAGCGCGGAGTCGACCCAGGTGCAGAGCGACCTGAAGAAGTTCTTCCCCTCAGACACGGTGCCCGCGATCGTCGTCTACGTCCGCTCGGCCGGGGTCAGTGCCGACGACACCCGCTCGGTCGCCGAACGCGTCGATGCCTTGGGCGCGATCGATGGCGTCGGTACGGTGGTCGGGCCCATCCCCTCGGCCGACGGCCAGGCGCTCGAGGTCTTCGTCCCCGTGAAATCCAGCGCCGAGGCGAAGACCGTGATCGCCGACGTCAGGAAGGCCGCGGTGGCGGGGCTGCCGTCCGGGCTGACGAGCTACACCACCGGGCCGGCGGCGCTCGGCGTCGACTTCGGCGCCGCGTTCGGCGGGATCGACGGGATCCTGCTGGTGGTCGCCCTGCTGGTGGTGTTCGTGATCCTGCTCGTGGTGTACCGCTCGCTGTTGCTGCCGATCCTGGTGCTGATGACCTCGGCATTCGCGCTGACCGGCAGCATCCTGATCGTGTACCTGCTGACTCAGGCCGGCGTCATCACCGTGACCGGGCAGAGTCAGGGGATCCTGTCGATCCTGGCGCTCGGCGCGGCGACCGACTACTCGCTGCTGCTGGTCGCGCGGTTCCGGGAGGCGCTGGTGACGCACCGCCTCCCGTGGCAGGCGATGCGCGTCGCGCTGCGGGCCGCGGTCGAGCCGATCGTGGCGTCGGCCGCCACCGTGATTCTCGGCGTGCTCTGCCTGCTGCTCTCGGGTCTGAACTCGAACCGCGGTCTCGGACCGGTGGCCGCCGTCGGCATCTTCTTCGCGCTGCTGGCCGCCCTCACCGCGCTGCCTGCACTGCTGGTTCTGTTCGGTCGGACGGCCTTCTGGCCGTTCCGGCCGAAGTTCGTCGAGCCCGTCGATGGCGTTGAGGCCCCGGCGAAGGCGTCGCGCCTGTGGGCAGCGGTGGGCCGGCTCGTGTCACGCCGCCCGCGTGCGGTCTGGATCACCTCGCTCGTGCTGCTCGGTGCCGCCGCGCTCGGGCTGCTGCAACTCCAGGCCAGCGGTGTGCCGCAGACCGACCTGCTGCTCAGCCAGTCCGACTCGGTCGACGGGCAGCAGCTGCTGGCCAAGCACTTCGACGCCGGCTCCGGCAGCCCTGTCTACATCGTCGCGAAGCAGGGCGACGCCGACCGTGTCGTCGACCTGGCGAAATCGACCGACCACATCGCGGATGCCGTGATCTACACGGGAGCGTCCGGCGCCCCCGGCGCGCCGGCGTCGCCTCCCGTGGCGGTGAACGGCACGGTGCTTGTCGAGGCGACGCTCTCGGTGCAGGCCGACTCCGATGCGGCGGAGCACGCGGTCACCACGCTGCGCGACAAGCTGCCATCCGTCGACCCGACCGCGAAGGTCGGCGGCGTCACCGCCCTGGCGCTCGACAGCAACGCGACCGCTACCGAAGACCTGCGGGTGATCATCCCCGTCGTTCTGCTGGTCGTGCTCATCGTGCTGATGCTCCTGCTGCGCTCGATCGCGGCACCGCTACTGCTGATCGGGACCGTGGTGCTCTCGTACGCGGCCACCCTCGGCGTCTCGGCGCTGGTGTTCAACCACCTGCTCGGGTTCCCGGGTGCCGACCCCTCGGTGCCGCTGTTCGGCTTCGTGTTCCTGGTCGCTCTGGGGGTGGACTACAACATCTTCCTGATGACCCGGGTGCGCGAGGAGTCGCTGCGGATCGGCACGCGGCCGGGCATCGTCCGCGGCGTGCAGGCGACCGGCGGGGTCATCACCGCGGCGGGCATCGTGCTGGCGGCGACGTTCTCGGCCCTGCAGGTGATCCCGATCCTGTTCCTGGTGCAGATCTCGTTCATCGTCGCGTTCGGCGTGCTGCTCGACACGCTCCTGGTGCGCTCGCTGCTGGTGCCCGCGCTGTCGTACGACCTCGGTCGTCGCATCTGGTGGCCGTCGAAGCTGGCGAAGGCCGAGCAACCGGAGGAGCAACCGGGCGCCTGACACAGAAAGTGCCCCCGACTGGATTTGAACCAGCGACTTCTTCCTTCGGAGGGAAGCGCTCTATCCACTGAGCTACGGGGGCGCGAGGCGTCATTAGGTTAGCAGCATGACCTCGGGTGACTCGCTGAGCGGATGGCGCACCCGCCTGCGCGCGCTTCCCGTGTTCGAGACCGAACCGCCGGTCTTCGACACCTCCGCCACTCCCGACGATCCTCTGGAGCTGGTGGCCGAGTGGCTCGAACTCGCGATCGCTGCGGGGGTGCCGCAGCCGCACGCGATCACCCTGGTGACGGCGACCCGCGACGGGCGCCCGTCGAGCCGCACGGTCATCCTCAAAGACCTGACGGCCGAGGGGCTGTGGGTCGCGACGCCGTCCGATTCGCCGGCCGGCCGCGATCTCGCGGCGAACCCGCGCGCGGCGCTCCAGCTCTATTGGCCGCTGCTCGGCCGGCAGCTCCGCGTCGAGGGGACCGCCGAGCCCGGCCCGGCGGAGGTGTCGCGCGCCGACTGGGAGGCGAGATCCGCACCGGCGCGCGCAGCATCCGACCCGGCCACCTGGACCGCCTACCTGCTGCGGCCGGACCGGATCGAGTTCCTCTCGGTTGCGGCCACCCGCTCGCACATCCGGCTGGAGTACACAAGGCCCGGCGGCGACCGCTGGAGCCGTGGCATGCTCGCTCAGTGACCCTGCGCCGCGACCTCCGATCGAGTATGACCCTGCAGGTCGACGCGCCGACCGAGTTCGTGCTGGCCGTGTCGACCGCCCGCGGGGTGCCGCTCGAGTGGGATGCCCTCACGCTGAGCATCGACGGCCGCGCCGTCGAGCCGCACGAGCTCGACGAGGATCCGGGCACGCGTCTCCAGCTGTTCGAGACTGGCCCGGGAACGCTCAGGATCGACTACGCGGCCGAGGTCACGGGTCGGGCACCCGCTTCCGAGATCGCGCCGCTCGACCCCATCGTCTATCTGCGACCCAGCCGCTACGTGCAGTCCGACACGCTCACGCCCTTCGCGCGCGAGACCTTCCCCGGCCTGACGGGCTCTCACCACGACGGCGCGCGCCTGGCGCGCGAGGTGTCGAACTGGGTGCACGACCGGCTGGTCTACGCACCCGAGTCGACCTCGCCGACAGGCGGAGCAATCGAGACGCTCGACTCCGGTCGCGGGGTCTGCCGCGACTTCGCGCACCTCACGGCCGCCCTGCTGCGCGCGCTTGACGTGCCGGCGCGCCTGGTGTCCGTCTACGCGCCGGGGCTCGAGCCGATGGACTTCCACGCCGTGGTCGAGGCGCTGGTCGAGCTCGAGGGTCGGGAGCAGTGGGTGGTGGTCGACTCCACCCGGCTCGCTCCGCGGCGCGGCATGGTGCGCATGGCCACCGGGCGGGATGCGACCGACACGGCGTTCCTGACCAACACGCTCAGTGACATCCAGCTGCTGCGCCTCGAGGTGGATGCCACCAGCAGCGAGCGGTTCGACGACGACCCCGACGAGCTGGTGGTTCTCGGGTAGCTACGTCAGAGCACTCCTACTTCAGAGCGCCCAGCGCCGCCGTGATCAGGTCAGCCGGGTCGCCCGGTTCGGCGAAGTCGACCGAAGTCGCGACCAGCCAGTACGTGCCCTGGAACACGATCGCCGTACCGACCCCTCCACTCACCGAGAAGTAGGCCTCGTCGCCGTACGTCGGAACCATGGTGCTCTTCTCGACGGCGGCATTCTTCAGCGCCTCGATCGAGGCGGCGTCGAGGTGCGCGACCGAGACGTCGATCGTGTCTCCGCTGGTCTGGTTCTGCCACCGGCAGGCGATGCCCTGCTCCGACTTCGCGGTGGCGGCCGCCGAACCGGCCTTCGGGGTCCACCTCTCGATGAGCCCGAAGTTCGGGTTGAACGCATAGATATCGTCAGGCGTGATCAGCGTGTTGCAGCCGATGGTGATCGGGGTCGACACCGTACTGGCCGTCGGGCTCGGCGTGGGAGACGCACTCGGGCTGCTGCTCGGCGATGCACTGGCCGTCCCGCTCGACATCGGGGTGGGCGTCGGAACGCACCCGCTGAGCACGGCGAGCGCGAGGGCGGAGACGGCGAGAGGCACGACAACGCGGCGCAGAGGCATGCCCTTATTGTCACCCGCTCTCGCTGAGGGCGGCCTGCAACACCCCGGCTCGGTAGGATCGCTCCTTGTGAATCCCGCCGAATTGACCGCCACGCTGCTCGACACGGTCCGCGCGACGGCCGGCGAGCGCGCGGGCGAGATCACGGTGGATGACGTGACCATCGAGCGTCCGCGCAACCGCGATCACGGCGACTGGGCCTCGAACGTGGCACTCAAGCTGGGCAAGCGGCTCGGGCTCGACCCGCGGGAGTTCGCGAACTCTCTTGCGTCGGCACTCGAAGCTGTGGACGGGATCGCGCACGCCGAGGTCGCCGGCCCCGGCTTCTTGAACATCACCCTCGATGCCGCGGCGGCCGGACTGCTCGCGCAGAAGATCGTGGAGGCGGGCGAGCGCTACGGCCGCGGCACCCTCTACGACGCGGTCCCGATCAACCTCGAGTTCGTCTCGGCGAACCCGACCGGTCCGCTGCACATCGGCGGAACCCGCTGGGCAGCCGTGGGCGACAGCCTCGCCCGCATCTTCGAGGCGCAGGGCGGCGCGGTCACGCGCGAGTACTACTTCAACGACCACGGCGCGCAGATCGACCGCTTCGCTCGCAGCCTGGTCGCGGCATACCGCGGCGAGTCGGCGCCCGAGGACGGCTACGGCGGCCAGTACATCCTCGACATCGCGGCGCGCGTGATCGAGGCGTACCCGGGCGACCTCGACGCGCTTCCACCTGCCGAGCTGCAAGAGGTGTTCCGCTCGGTCGGCATCGACCTGATGTTCGGCGACATCAAGGCGAGCCTGCACGACTTCGGCGTCGACTTCGACGTGTACTTCCACGAGAACGACCTGCACGAGTCGGGCGCCGTCGAGCACGCCGTCGCGCGCCTGCGCGAACTCGGCCACATCTACGAGGCTGACGGCGCCACCTGGCTGCGCACCACCGAGTTCGGCGACGACAAGGATCGCGTCGTCATCAAGAGCGACGGCGAGGCCGCATACATCTCGGGCGACCTGGCCTACTACCTCAACAAGCGGGAGCGCGGATTCGAGCGCAACATCATCCTGCTCGGCGCCGATCACCACGGCTATGTGCAGCGCCTGATGGCCATGACGGCCGCCTTCGGCGACGTGCCGTACGTCAACCTCGAGATCCTGATCGGCCAGCAGGTCAACCTGGTGCGCGACGGCGAACCGGTGCGGATGTCGAAGCGCGCCGGCACGATCGTCACGATGGAAGACCTGGTCGACGTCGTCGGCGTCGACGCCGCCCGCTACGCCCTGGTGCGCAGCTCGATGGACTCCTCACTCGACATCGACCTCGACCTGCTGCAGAAGCGCACCAACGACAATCCGGTCTTCTACGTGCAGTACGGCCACGCCCGCACGCAGGCCGTCGCGCGCAACGCCGACGCTGCGGGAGTGCCGCGTGGGCGCTTCGACGCCTCCCTGCTCACGCACGAGACCGAGAGCGCGCTGCTCGGGGTGCTCGCCGACTATCCGCGGGTGGTGCTGCAGGCGGCGGAGTTCCGCGAGCCGCACCGCGTGGCGCGCTACCTCGAAGAACTGGCCGGCACCTACCACCGCTGGTACGACGCCTGTCGCGTCATCCCGCAGGGCGACGACCCGGTAGAGACCGTGCACGAGACCCGCCGCTGGCTCAACGACGCCACCGGGCAGGTGCTGCGCAACGGGCTCGGCCTGCTCGGCGTGAGTGCCCCGGAACGGATGTAGACGTGAGGGACGCGACGGAGCCGATCACCGGGACGAGCCCCGGGACGCTGCCTACGGCCCCGCCGAAGAAGCGCCGCCGCGTCTGGCCCTTCGTGGTCGCGGTGATCGTGGTCGTGGCGCTCATCGTGGGCTTCTTCGTCGCGGATGCCGCGGCCACCTCGTACGCCAAGGACCAGATCAAGCAGAAGGTCGTCGCCGCGCTCGGCGTCGACCCGGCCACGCAGGTCGACGTCAAGCTCGGCGGCGGCTCGGTGCTGCTCCAGGCGCTCAGCGGCAAGCTGTCGACCGTCGACGTCACCATCCCGAAGCTCGCTTTCGGCACCCTGGTCGGGTCGGCATCCATGCACGCAACCCAGGTGCCCCTCGACCAGAGCGCGCCCCTGCAGAAGCTCGCGATCACCTACCGGGTGAGCGAGAAGAACGTGCGGGTGCTCGCGTCCCAGTTGAGCGGGATGCCGCTCGACACCATCACGCTCGAGCAGCCCGAGATCGTCGCGAACGCGACCTTCAGGGTGCTCGGTTTCGGCATCCCGGTCGGGTTGGGGCTGACCCCCTCCGCGTCGAAGGGTCAGCTGGAGTTCACGCCGACCACCATCCTGGTCTCCGGTCAGAAGTTCAGCTCGAAGCAGCTGATCGCGACGCCAGGCCTCGGATCGCTAGCGCGCAGCCTGCTCAAGCAGCAATCGTTCTGCGTCGCGCAGTACCTGCCGAAGGCGCTGACCGTGACATCGGTGAAGGTGGTCTCGCACGAGCTGGTGCTCGGCATCTCGGGTGATGGGGCTGCGCTCGGCAGCTCCGCGTTCACGACGAAGGGCAGCTGCGGTGGCTGACGCGGTGGGCGGCGCCGCGACGGAGGTGCTACCGTTCCAGCCGATCCGCAACACGGTATACACGGCCCAGGAGCTGTTCGACACGTATCAGCCGTCGGTGGCCGGCTCCTATGGCACGACCATGGATTTCCGCTCGTATCAGTGGTTCGTCAAGACCGGCCGCAGCACTCCCGTCGACCCGTACGCGGCCATGATGCGCGCGCTGCACGACTCGTCGGTGACCTTCGACGTCGGCTCGGTGATCAGCGGCCGACGGGTGGTCGGCATCATGGGCGGCCACCAGTTGCCGCGTGACTCCGACGCGTACCGCAGCATCGCCGAGCTCGGCCGCGACCTGGCGCGCCGCGACATGCTGGTCTGCACCGGCGGTGGCCCCGGGGCGATGGAGGCCGGGCACCTGGGCGCCGCGCTCTCGGCCCACCCCGACGCGCAGCTGAACGCGGCCATCGATGCGCTGCGCACCATGCCGCGGATGCCCACCCTGATCGACATCGTGCGCCCGGATGGCAGCGCGGATCCCGAGCTGGTCGCCATCGCGCACGACTGGTTCGCGCCCGCCTGGGAGATGAGCCAGGCGATCGTCGACCCGGTGGCATCCATCTCGATCCCGACCTGGCACTACGGCCACGAGCCGACCAGCCCGTTCGCGACCCACATCGCGAAGCTGTTTCAGAACAGCATCCGCGAAGACGGCCTGCTCACTATCGCGCGCCAGGGCATCGTGTTCACGCAGGGCAGCGCGGGCACGCTGCACGAGGTGTTCCAGGATGCCGAGCAGAACTTCTACGCGACCGGCGGGTCTCTCTTCAGCCCGATGATCTTCCTCGACAGCGACTACTGGACCACCAAGCTGCCGGTTCACCAGCTCGTGGACGCCCTGTTCGAGACCGCCGACCCGGCGATCGCGAAGGCGTTCAAGAAGCTCGTGCTGGTGACCGACGACATCCGTGAGGCGGCCGAGCACCTGGACGCGTTCCAGGCCGACACCTCGAGACTGGAGCGACGCGCATGAACCCGTTGGAGATCGTGATTCTGGCCCTGGTCGGCGTGGTCGCGATCGCGATCTTCGTCGCGATCATCCGCAACGACAACCGCAACGTCGCGCGCGGCACAGCGGAGGCGGAGGCCAAGGGCGAGACCGTCAAGAAGCGTCCGCCGCTCGGCGTCGTCTACTTCGCGGTGGGTGCTGCGTTCATCGTCGTGGGGATCTTCACGTTGCTCGGGCAGCACTGAGGCGGAACGTCCCGCGACAACAGTTGGCAATACACTGAATACCGGCTTCAGGGACCAAGCCGGGTTCGCTCGCCTCACTCTTCGTTCCGACGACCTCGTGTCGACGACCACCGTGAGGTCTTGTGACCGCGAACCCGCTCGCGCCCGACTGGCTCCGCCAGCCGGATGACGTGAACGCGCTCGCCGCGACGGTCTGGCCGCGCAATGCGGTGCGCGCCACATCCGGTGTCGTGACTCTCGCGGGTGCCGAAGCCACCGCGCTCGCCGCCGAGTTCGGCACCCCGCTCTACGTCGTCGACGAGCAGGACGCGCGCGACCGCGCCGCCGAGCTCAAGGCTGCATTCGACACCGCGTTCGAGGCGGTCGGAACAACCGCGCACGTCTACTACGCAGGCAAGGCCTTCCTGAGCACCGAGATCGCGCGCTGGGTGACCGCAGCCGGGCTCAACATCGACGTCTGCAGCGGGGGAGAGCTGGCCGTCGCGCTGGCCGCCGGCGTCGACCCGGCGCGACTGGGATTCCACGGCAACAACAAGAGCCTCGCCGAGATCGACCGTGGTGTCGAGGTCGGGGTGGGCGCGATCGTCCTGGACAGCGTCGTCGAGGTCGAGCGTGTCGCCGCCGCGGCCGAGCGGCACGGGCGGGTGCAGGCGGTGCGCCTGCGCATCAACAGCGGCGTGCACGCCTCGACCCACGAGTTCTTGGCCACCGCGCACGAGGATCAGAAGTTCGGGGTGCCCCTGGTCGACGCTCCCGACGTCGTCGCTCAGATCCGCTCGCACCCCTCGCTGCGCTTTCTCGGGCTGCACTCGCACATCGGATCGCAGATCTTCGAGTCCAGCGGGTTCGCCGAGGCAGCGGGTCGACTGCTCCTGGTGCACGCCGGGCTGCTGGCCGGGGGAGAGGTACCCGAGCTCAACCTGGGCGGGGGCTTCGGCATCGCCTACACCAGCGCAGACGAGGTGACTCCGATCACGACGATCGCCCAGGAGCTCGCGCGGGTAGTCGCCGTCGAATGCGCCGCGCTCGGCATCCCGGTTCCCGTGGTCGCGGTCGAGCCGGGGCGCTCGATCATCGGGCCGTCGACCGTGACGCTGTACGAAGTCGGGACGGTGAAAGACGTGGTCGTTTCGGTGGGCGACAACGGCGACACCGCGATCCGCAAGTACGTGAGCGTCGACGGCGGCATGAGCGACAACATCCGGGCCGCGCTGTATCAGGCCGACTACTCGGTGCGGCTGGCCAACCGGGCATCGGATGCCGCTCCCGCCTTGATCCGCCTGGCCGGCAAGCACTGCGAGAGCGGCGACATCGTCGTGCGGGCCGACTACCTCCCCGGTGACGTGGAGCCGGGCGACCTCGCCGCCGTCCCCGCCACCGGCGCATACTGCTGGTCGCTCGCCAGCAACTACAACTACCTCGGCCGCCCCGCCGTCGTGGCCGTGAAGGATGGCGCCGCTCGCGTCATCGTGCGCCGCGAGACCGAGGCCGACCTGCTCAGCCGCGATGCCGGCATCCCCGACCCGAAGGCCACCGCATGATCGAGTACCGCAACCTCCGCATCGCCTTGCTCGGGGCGGGCTCCGTGGGGGCGCAGGTCGCGACCCTGCTGCTCGAGCACGCCGACGAGCTCGCGAGCCGGGTCGGCGCGGGACTCGAGCTGGTGGGCGTCGCGGTGCGCGACCTGGACGCGCCACGCAGCCCCGCGATCCCGAAGCACCTGCTGACCACCGACGCGCGCTCGCTGATCCTCGGCGCCGACATCGTGATCGAGCTGATGGGGGGCATCGATCCGGCCCGCGAATACCTGATGCTCGCGCTCAACTCGGGCGCCGACGTGATCACGGCGAACAAGGCGCTGCTGGCGACCCACGGCCCGGAGCTGTTCGAAGAGGCCGAGCAGGTCGGCGCGCAGCTCTACTACGAGGCGGCCGTGGGCGGAGCGATCCCGATCATCCGGCCGCTCCGCGACTCGCTCGCCGGCGATCGGGTGCACCGCATCCTGGGCATTGTGAACGGCACGACGAACTATGTGCTCGACCGGATGGATCGCGAGGGCGACTCCCTGGCCGAGGCGCTGGCGGCCGCCACCGAGCTCGGCTATGCCGAGGCCGACCCCACGGCCGACATCGAGGGATTCGACGCGGCGCAGAAGGCCGCGATCCTGGCGAGCCTCGCCTTCCACACCACGGTGCCGCTCGAACTGGTGCACCGCGAGGGCATCAGCGCGATCACCCACGAGCAGGTGGTCGCCGCTCGCAAGGCCGGCTTCGTGGTCAAGCTGCTCGCGGTGTGCGAGCGGTTGACGGATCCGGACACCGGGGTCGAGGGCGTCAGCGCGCGCGTGCACCCGGCGCTGATCCCCGACACGCATCCGCTGGCTGCGGTGCACGGCGCGAACAACGCGGTGTTCCTGGAGGCGGAGGCCGCGGGCAGCCTGATGTTCTACGGAGCGGGTGCGGGCGGCATCCAGACCGCGTCTGCGGTGCTCGGCGACGTGGTGTCGGCCGCGCGCCGGCACGTGATCGGCGGGCCCGGCGTCGCGGAGTCGACCCACGCGAACCTGCCCATCCTGCCGATCTCGAGCGTCGTCACGCGGTACCAGATCACGCTGGAGGTCGTCGACCAGCCGGGCGTGCTCGCCACCATCGCCACGTTGTTCAGCGAGCACGGCGTCTCGGTCGAGGCCGTTGCGCAGACGGTTTCGCCGTCGACGTCGCTCGTGACAGCGACCGCCGCCCATGGCTCAGAGGCGGCCGACGCCACCGCTACCCTGGTGATCGGAACGCATCTGGCCACCGAGGGCGCGCTCGGCGACACGGTGGCCGCCCTCGGAGCCAGCGACGTCGTCATCGAGGTGGCCAGCGTTCTGCGCGTCGAAGGCACCGAGTAGTACGGCACGGAGTAGAGGAAAAGACATGGCACAGTGGCGCGGCGTCCTGCGCGAATACGCGGACCGGCTCGACGTGACCGACGCGACCCCGATCGTCACGCTGGGCGAGGGCGGAACCCCGCTGCTCCCGGCCGACGCACTGTCGGCCCGCACCGGCGCCAAGGTGTGGGTCAAGTTCGAGGGGATGAACCCCACCGGCTCTTTCAAAGACCGCGGCATGACCATGGCCGTGTCGAAGGCGATCGAGCACGGAGCCAAAGCCGTCATCTGCGCATCCACCGGCAACACCTCGGCCTCGGCCGCCGCCTACGCGGCGCATGGCGGCATCACCGCCGCGGTGCTGGTACCCGAGGGCAAGATCGCGATGGGCAAGCTCGCCCAGGCGATCGCGCACAATGCGCAGCTGCTGCAGGTGCAGGGCAACTTCGACGACTGCCTCGAGATCGCGCGGGAGCTGGCCGCGCAGTACCCGGTGCACCTGGTCAACTCGGTCAACAACGACCGCATCGAGGGGCAGAAGACCGCGGCCTTCGAGGTCGTCGAGGTGCTGGGCGACGCTCCGGACTTCCACTTCATCCCGGTCGGCAACGCCGGCAACTACACGGCGTACGCCCGCGGCTACGCCGAGGATGCCGCCCGCGGCACCACGACGAAGCGCCCGCGGATGTTCGGCTTCCAGGCCGAGGGCAGCGCCCCGATCGTGCGCGGCGAGATCGTCAAGGATCCGGACACCATCGCGAGCGCGATCCGGATCGGCAACCCGGCGTCCTGGGAGCTCGCGCTCACGGCCCGCGACGAGACGAACGGCTACTTCGGGGCCATCTCGGACGCCGACATCCTGGCCGCCCACCGCATCCTGAGCTCCGAGGTCGGCATCTTCGTCGAGCCGGCGTCGGCGATCAGCGTGGCCGGACTGCTCGAGCGCAGCGCGGCGGGCGAGATCCCGAGGGGCTCGACCGTGGTGCTCACGGTCACGGGCCACGGCCTCAAGGACCCGCAGTGGGCCTTGCGCACGGCCGACGGCGGCGAGGTGAAGCCGACCGTCGTGCCGATCGACACCGCGGCGATCGCCGACGTGCTCGGACTCGCGCCTGCCCCCTCGGCGGGCACATGACCTCCGCCGCGGCGCGCTCGACCGCCGCGGCCCTGCGCGGCCGCTCGGTGCACGTCAAGGTGCCCGCGACCACGGCGAACCTCGGTCCCGGCTTCGACACGCTCGGGCTCGCGCTCTCGGTCTACGACGAACTGACGGTCACCGTGCGCGACGAGCCCGGCGTCACCGTCACGGTGGTCGGCGTCGGAGCCGGCGAGGTTCCGACCGACGAGAGCAACCTCGTCGCGCGATCGATCGCCTATGTCTTCGAGACGCTCGGCTACGAGCTGCCCGGCCTCGAGATCCTGGCCCACAACGCGATCCCGCACGGGCGCGGCATGGGCTCGTCGGGTGCCGCGATCGTGTCGGGCATCATGGCGGCCAAGGGGCTGCTCGAGGGGATCGTCGAGATCGACTCGAACGAGCTGCTGGCGCTGGCGACCGCGCTCGAGGGGCATCCCGACAACGTGGCGCCCGCGCTGTTCGGCGGTCTGACCATCGCGTGGGTCACGCCCGATGGTCCGCAGTTCAAGAAGCTGATCGTGCACCGCGGGGTCTCGCCGCTGGTGGCGGTGCCCGCGGCCACGATGTCCACCGCCCTGGCCCGCAGCCTGCAGCCGGAATCGGTGCCGCACGAGGACGCGATCTTCAACGTGTCACGCTCGGCCCTGCTCATCGCGGCGCTCATCCAGAGCCCCGAGCTGCTTCTCGCGGCCACCGAAGACAAGCTGCACCAGAGCTACCGGGCGAGCGCGATGCCCGAGACCGATTCCCTGATCAGGATGCTGCGCGCGCACGGCCTCGCCGCCGTCGTGTCGGGTGCCGGACCGTCGCTGCTCGTGCTCGGAAGCGACCCCGCACAGCGCCTCCGCGCGGCCGAACTCATCGCCGAGCACGCGACGACGCCGTGGGAGTGCCTGCTGCTGGCCGTCGACTTCAAGGGTGCTACAGTGATGGTGCATTCGGCAGACGCGGTGGCATAACCCGCACGGTTTGATTTCGCCGAATGCACATCCCACACCGGCATTCGCCAAGCGGACTCCCGCTCTCAGCAGCCTGCTGAAGACACCCGACCCGCACTCAGGCGAACCGCCGATTCCCGGGGCGCTCTGTGCCCGGGTCG
>Ga0068857_100000331_pt1 | contig 32594 bp, 31 predicted proteins | sample KBSCornC72_FD_66591 | JGI IMG/M metagenome (GOLD analysis project Ga0068857, IMG submission 66591) | Corn rhizosphere microbial communities from Kellogg Biological Station, Michigan, USA - KBS Corn C7-2 | ecosystem: Host-associated > Plants > Roots > Rhizosphere > Soil ...
CAATTTCCTGTGGATGGGATGCTAGCGATGCCGTGTAGGTTATTTGATCAATAATCGTTTTGCTAGTCATATTAAAAGTATACATCCAAATTTTGAATTAGATTATTTTTTATGGCTGTGGTTTAAATGGACTAAAGACATAATAAATTAATAAAATTGTACATCACTGAGACCTGTGTTGTACAATGAGCTTATGCTTACTAAAGAGCGGATAAGAGAACACGTACAGGCTTCGGAGGAAGTACGTATTGATGCTCAAGGCCGAATTATAGTGACACTTGCAGGGCGACAGACAGCGGCGGCCGTACGTAAGCTGCGCAGTAAAATTGAGGAATTAGTGCACGAGCGCCATGTAAAGGGAAAGAAAGCACTTATTTTATATGATGCTCGCGCGCTTGGCGTAATGGATATAACGACGGGCTCAAGGGTGGAAGGCAGAAAACTGCTTGAGGTGCCCGTGGAGGCAAATGCTATCTTGAGCAATAGATATATTGCATCCATTGTATCGTATGTTATTCGTGCGAGCGGCCATGCGGAGCGAAGTCGAGTATTCCGTAAAGAAGCAGATGCTCTCAATTGGCTAGACAAAACTCAGCAGCCGTTGGTAAAAGATAACACCTTGGTGCAGCGCTGCATCGGTATAGGTATCGCGTTGCTGGGAATTTTGGTGCTTTTTGGCTGGCAGACAGATAACCTGTATCTAACACGTTGGATAACAACGCTGCGGCCAATGAATCCGGTTTCAGCTGTGGGTCTTGTTATTCTGGGGAGTGCATTATTTGCACTTCGTGATCGCCGCTGGAAACGATTTTTGCTTGTTTGCTCGGGCCTGCTCGTTATGTTAGGCGCCTTAGCCTTGCTGCCATTTCATATAGATACGTTGCTTTACGGCGCTCATGTACGCGCCGCAGGGCCACATACCGACATTAGCGATCTTGCTGCGATCTGTTTTATATTGTGCGGGTCTGCAATATGGTCTTTTTCGCGTACACAGCGTCCGATGCGGGTAGCGCACTATATAATAGTTTTTTGTATCATTGCCGTCGCATTATTCAACTTCTATGGTCTTTTATATGCCCAGGAGTTTATGTATCAAATTAGCTCTCATTTTGCCATGGCACTTAATCTAGCGGCCGGCTTTGTTGTCGCTGGTCTAACTTTTCTGTTTTTGACTATAGAAAAAGATGCCAGGCGACTATTGGGGCTCATAACATACACCGGGTGGCTAATTATAGCAGTGTTCTTGTTAACACAATGGTCAACTTATCAATCATGGTCGACCGCTATGATGCACAATAACCAATATGCTGCCCAAGCATTCCATACAAGAATAGGGAATGTTAATGATGTAGTTCAGCCGCGCCTTCAGGCATATACAGATGCGCTACGTGGCTTCCGCGGTTTTTTTGCGGCGAGCGACTATGTGCAACAAGGCGAGTTTCAAGCTTACTTCAATTCGCTAAACCTGCCTGAAACGTATCCTGGTATTCGCGCGGTAACGTTTATCGCCCGTGTCAATGATACTGATCTTCCGAATTTTGCAGCGCTTCGTCGTAATGATACTAGTTTATATCCGAGAGGAAACCCGGACTTTGCAATTATCGACAAAGCCGAGGGCTCAACACACTATATTGTTGCATATAACGCCACTGCTTCTGGCGCGGGTCTTGGCACAGACTTGGCAGCAACGCCATCACGGGCAGAGGCCTTCCAGGCAGCCCAGGCTGCGAACGATTCAGTTACTTCCGTTCCGGTGACTTTTAACGGAACAAATGGCAATTCACCGCAGATAGGTTTTTTTGTGACCACGCCTGTCTATGGTAAAACAAATTCAAAAACGCCCGTAGGCTTTGTAAATGCAGTTTTTACCTATGATGATCTTTTATCTGCAATGTTTGCTCACAATGATCTACTAGAGGGACTACATCTCACCATTATTCAAGACGGACGAAAAGTATTCACCTCCACAAAAACCCAAGGCGAGCAAACATTGTCAACGACATACGGCATCCCTGTTGCGGGGCGAACCTGGCAGTTTCGTATTACAGCTGCAAGTAATTTTGGCTTGAATCCATCGCAACAGAGGTTACCCGGGGCTGTTCTATTTTTTGGACAATTGGTTGATGTTCTTATCGCTATTATATTTTTTATGCAAGTTCGGTCGCGACGTCGGGCGTTAGCGTTAGCCGAGAGTATTACCGAAGATCTTAAATATGAAAGAAATTTAGCCGTTGCAAACGACCGTAAGAGCAGCGCCATTCTAAAGAGTATAGGTGATGCCGTCTTTGCGATTGACATTAAAGAGCGTATTACTTTATTCAATCCCGTTGCCGAAAAGATTAGTGGCTATAGCCGAGACGAGGCCCTAGGCAAGCCATACCACGAAGTCCTCCATTTTGAACTAGAAAAGGACGGCAGTACGAACAGTCATTTTATTCGCCGAGCGCTTGTGGGGCATAGTACCTCAATGGCAAATCACACAGTTCTCGTCTGTAAGGACGGTAAACGTGTTCCAGTTGCCGACTCGGCGGCACCTATTGTTGATTCGCGCGGTAGAGTAACAGGTGCGATTGTAGTGTTTCATGATGTTACGACCGAATATCAGCTTGATAAAGCTAAGTCCGAGTTTGTGACGTTAGCGTCGCATCAGTTACGGACGCCCATTTCCTCAATCAGCTGGTTGGCTGAGATGCTACTTGCTGGCGATGCTGGTCCACTCAGTAAGGAGCAGCGAACATATATTGAGCAACTTTATGCAAGTAATCAGCGGTCAATTGACATGGTGGATGCGATGCTTATGGTGTCGAGCTTGGACCTGGGACCGATTACCGTGAGACCAGAGCCGATCAAATTGGCGGCTTTGATAAAAATGCTCGTCGTGTGGCAGCAACAACGTTTCACTGGAGAAAAAACTCTGCATATTCATGAATCGTATGCTCCGGATGTTCCTGAACTGTCAGTGGACCCTGATTTAATGAGGAACATACTAGGGAGTCTATTGAACAATGCTTTCAAATATACGCCGGACGGCGGGGAAGTGAGTGTTAGTATTGAATTATCACCGGTCAAACTTTCTCCTAAAAGTCGGGGTAGCGTCGTCATAACTATAAAAGATACTGGCTATGGAATTCCAACTTTGGAACAAGATAAGCTCTTTGCAAAACTGTTCAGATCCTCTAATATTAAAAAGAAGGATACAGACGGAACTGGCCTCGGGCTGTTTATAGTCAAAAAAATTTTGGAGCAAGTTGGTGGGACAATACAATTTCAATCTACAGAAAATAAAGGCAGCACATTTAGTGTATTACTACCGCTGGAGGGAATGCGACCTCATGCATAGGGGGCTTAGTATATGATCCGTCGTTTTTCGGTCGGTGCCAAAATATCTCTGACGCTTGCGGTATTGGCGATTATTGTTGGAAGTGGAGTAACATTACTTCAAATTCGATTGATTAGTTCGATTGAGGCACAGTTTGCTTTGTTTGCCAACAATGAATTTGCACTGCTCCATGCACTAGATTCATTGCAAGTATCAGTTCTAAATGTAGAGAATACCGCCTTGTTCCCGAATGCCGGCGAGGTGCAAATGCAATTGCAAAGTCAAATCGCTCAACTTAAAGCTGACGAAGCGTCGTATTTGCGACATGTCGATAGTACAGATCCCGCACAGAAATCAGCAGCGGAAGATATTTCTAAACAAGTTGACTTGTTTTCGCAAACCGCATTGGCGCTTTATCCTGCAGGCCATCCTCTGGCTTCTGCTGCACTACATGCCTTAGAAATGCAACTCGATCAGCAACATGATACTCTGGGCAGCCTTATAGATAAGACGAATATGGCAATCGATCAACAGGTGCGCATTAAGCAAGCGGTTATTCATGATTCAGCGGTTGCTAACGAGCATACGACGATTATTATTATGGCCGCTGCTGTAGCAGTATTTACTCTCGGTGGTCTCCTGATAGCCCAAGTGTTTGTTCGCTCGATCAACCGACTAAAACTTGCCGCCCAACGCGTTGCTGATGGAGATTTTGCTGAGGTAGTGCATGATAATTCTCATGACGAATTTGGCCAGCTGGCCAAAGTCTTTAACCAGATGTCTGCCCGGCTGAAGGAATCTTACCTACGTCTAGGAGTTGCCAACCAACGTGATAAAGCAATTTTTCAGAGTATGGGCGAAGGCCTAATAATTGTAGATAAAGATGGCACCGTCAATCTGCTTAATACCGTTGCCGCTGATTTTTTGGAGATTGATAACTCTGAAGAAGTAGTTGGTTTGCCATTTGCCGAGATGACTAAGTTCTATGCATCAGACGATAAAACCCATGAGCCGTTAGTTCGAGACTCCTTGTCGGTGTATCAAGTCCTTGCCAGTGGCTTAGTTGCCAATGATGTTTATTTGTTCTATGCAAAAGGTGATCAAAAGCGTCTTATTAATATTAACGCTAGTCCGGTTATTGTTGAGGGCGTGACAGTGAGCGTTGTATGCATTCTTCGTGACGTGACTAAAGAACGGGAAGTGGATCGTATGAAAACGGAGTTTATTTCGCTCGCTTCGCACCAGTTGCGCACCCCATTGTCGGCAATCAAATGGTTTTGTGAGATGCTGCTTGCTGGTGATGCCGGTCCGCTCCAGCCGGAGCAAGCTGATTTTGCTAAGAATATATCCGATTCTACCGAACGAATGATTCAGCTTGTCAATGCGCTATTAAATATTTCGCGAATTGAATCGGGTCGTATAATGGTTGATCCTAAACCGACCGATCTCAAGCAATTGGTCACAGGTATTGTCAATGATCTTAAGGCTAAAATTGAAGAGCGCCAGCAAAACTTGGTTATTAGCGTTCACGAGGATCTACCTCAAATTAATATTGATCCGCGTCTGATTGGCCAAGTATATCTTAATTTACTAACAAATGCACTTAAATATACACCAAAGGGCGGTGAAATTGCCGTGTTTATTTCACGTAAAGGGCATGACATCATCTCTCAGGTTACCGATAACGGCTATGGTATTCCCAAATCACAACAAGACCGGATTTTCCAGAAGTTCTTTCGTGCTGCTAACGCCGTGAAGACGGAAACTGATGGAACAGGCCTCGGACTATACCTTATTAAGGCCGTTGTTGAATCTTCAGGCGGTAAGATTTGGTTCGAGAGTGAAGAAGGCAAAGGCACGACATTTTGGTTTACAATTCCGGAAAAAGGTATGGTCGCAAAAGCCGGCGAGGTCACACTCGACGGATAACGATACAAGCCGTAAAGACAAAATTAATAGGATGATACAATACATATATGTCAAAAAGTAGTCTCATAGTAATGGTAGTAGAAGACGAAACACTTCTTTTACAAGCGATCACGAAAAAACTCAAGCTTTCCAATATGGATGTGGTGTCGTGTGCAAGCGGACAGCAAGCGCTCGATTATTTGGAAAATCTCGATGAATTACCGGATGCCATCTGGCTTGATTACTATTTAAAAGATATGAACGGTCTGAGTTTCATGCAGGTACTTAAACAGAATCCCGCATGGGCGGCTATTCCAGTACTTGTGGTCAGTAATTCGGCCAGCCCAGAAAAAGTTCACAACATGCTGGCGCTAGGAGCAAAAAAATATATATTGAAAGCCGAATATCGTCTTGACGAAATTATTGCGATCATTGATGATTTTGTGAGTGACTCAGCAACAGCCTCAACACCACCAGCCGCAACCGCTACTCATGCAGGAACAGTAGCCAGAACACCTTCAGTATCAGGGACTGACGACGAAGCGACTGATTCGTCGAATGTGACTTCGGCAGCCAAACCTAAAAAGCCAATCACCGACGCGGCAGATAATCCAGATAAGGTGGTATAATGAAGGCAGAAAGAGCATAGAAAGGTACTATGGCAGATACCCAGAAGCATATACTGATTGTTGAAGATGAAAAAGCATTAGCTCACGCGCTAGAACTAAAACTTCAGCACGAAGGTTTTATTGTAACACTTGCTTCAAATGGACAGCAGGCACTGGACCTTATTGCTGGGCAGACGTTTGACGTGCTTTTGCTAGATCTTATTATGCCGGTTATGGACGGCTTTCAGGTGCTAGAGAAGTTGGGAGCAAAAACCAGCCAAATAGCCGTATTTGTACTTTCCAATTTAAGTCAGCACGAGGATGAGGAACGAGTTTTGGCTATGGGTGCTCGCAAGTTCTTTATTAAATCAGACACGCCATTAACGGTAATAGTTGACGAAGTAAGAAAAGCATAAAAACGATAAGGGTGGGCATGTATCCGGATATCGATAAGATCAAAGCTATATTGCTCAAGGAAAACTATATTTCCGAGGCGGATAGCAAGGCAGCCGAAGCAGCATCTCACGATAGCGCGGGATATGTCGAATATCTAATTCGTTCAGAGCTGCTCAGCAAATCACTCCTAGGACAGGCATTGGCTGAAGGGTATAAATTACCATTTGCGGATCTCGGTACTAATCCGATCTCCAAGGAGCAGGCTGCGCTTATTCCAGAGGATGTGGCTCGTGCCGGGCGTCTGGTTGTTGCAAAAATAGCCGATGACAGTGTCGTCATTGCTTCAGATGCACCAACAGATGTAGATGCTCGTCAATTGAAGACATTATTTAAAAATAAACGTATACAAATCGCATATACATTGCCAGAATTTATTGAAGCGAGTTTTGTATTATACGAACGGCCACTCGCAACTCGATTTTCTGAAATTATCAAAAGCAGCCAACGGGTCGCCCCCGAAATCGTCGACGAAATCATTAAAGACGCTATCTCGTTTCATGCCTCTGACATCCATTATGAGCCACAGGTCGATATGGTGATAGTGCGGTTTCGGGTTGACGGTACACTTCGCGAAGCTGGTCAACTGCCGCGGGATTACTATGAGAATATTCTCAACCGCATCAAGGTAGAGAGCGGTATGCGCATCGACGAGCATCGAGCTGCGCAGGATGGGTCAATTCAGCGTAGAAGCGGCGATTATACTATCGATTTGCGCGTGTCGCTAGTACCTACGGTAAACGGTGAGAAAATCGTTATGCGCGTATTAAGCTCGTATGTGCAAAGCTTTAATCTTAATGATATAGGATTAGATGATGCGCATCGTGAGCTGATTGAGACGTACGCGGCAAAACCGTTCGGTATGATTCTTACCACCGGTCCGACCGGTTCAGGCAAAACAACCACGCTGTATGCGCTTCTTAAGTTGTTAAACCGGTCAAATGTCAATGTCACCACTATTGAAGACCCGGTAGAGTACAAGATGGCAGGCGTGAATCAAATTCAGGTCAATGAACGAAGCAACATGACTTTTGCGCAAGGTTTACGCTCCATTGTGCGTCAAGATCCGGATATTATTTTGGTGGGAGAAATTCGTGACCGCGATACGGCCGAGATCGCCGTCAATGCGGCGTTAACGGGTCACTTGCTACTTTCGACTTTTCACGCTAATGATGCAGCAACGGCCATCCCTCGCCTTGTCGAAATGGGCATCGAGCCGTTTTTGCTCGCCTCGACGCTTGAGATTGTGATTGCTCAGCGTCTGGTACGTAAAATTTGCAGTTCCTGCCGGTATAGCATTCTTGCTAGCCAGGTACTCAGTACGCTAAATGTAGCCGGGAAAGAAGTCGCCCGCTATTTCCAGCCCAACGATACAATTTACGCGGGCAAGGGCTGCAAAGTATGTAATGGTACGGGCTATCAAGGACGTATGGCGTTATTCCAGTTCATTGAAGTGACGCCCGAAATGCAAGAACTTATGCTTCAATCACCGTCTACCCAGCAAATTGAACTTCTGGCCCGCAAGCAAGGCAGTGTACCGATGTTTGATGATGGTATTGAGAAAGTGAAGCGAGGAATTACGACACTAAGTGAAGTGCTGCGTGTCGTACCAGCGCCAACAGCAGGGTCTAGCCGCCGGAAAGATACGTAATATGAAGAAAGAGCAGCCGCAAAGTCCTGTGAAAGCAAAGCCTGCTAAATTACATAAAATACGAGTCTCGTATAAGGAGCGGGAATACTTTGCCGAGAATCTTGGGCTGCTTTTAAAATCTTCGGTGCCAATCGGAGAAGCGTTGCAATCCATTGGAGAAGCCACGCACAGCAAAGCGATGATAAAGGCACTGGCGCAAATCAACAGCGACGTTGATGCCGGTTATTCCCTAGCGGATGCAATTGAACGTTCGGGCATTATGAGCGATCAAACATTGGCACTACTTCGTTTAGGGGAGCATTCTGGCCGCTTAGTAGAAAACCTACAGCTTGCTGCGGCCCAAGAAGAAAAACGTCATATTTTTCAGGCCAACATTCGCTCGGCACTTTTGTATCCGACGTTTGTGTTAAGTATTACGTTGGTGGTGGGATTGGGTGTTGCCTGGTTTTTATTACCACACCTCAACGAAACATTCTCTCAACTACATGTCAAATTGCCGCTTCTATCCAGAGTTATGATTGGCATTGGTGTTTTTTTGAGAGATTATGGAAGTATGGTAGTGCCAGTAGTCGCTTTGGGACTTGCGATTATAGGCTATGTATTATTTAAAGCACCGAAGACAAAATGGATGGGTCGTCGCTTACTCTTTTTTGTACCCGGGGTGGGCCGGCTGCTGCGTGAAGTAGAAATAGCACAGTTTGGGTATCTTTTAGGGACACTTTTGGATGCGGGGTTGCCAGTTACAGAGGCATTCATATTATTGACCGATGCATCGAGTTCTCGGCAATACCAACGATTATACCGCTATCTTAGGGGGTCACTTGATAATGGATATAGTATGCGTGAGGCGCTTCTGCGCAATAAGAAATATGCGCGGCTTCTGCCCTCCTCAGTGCAGCAGATGGTAATTGCTGGCGAGCGGTCGGGTGCGCTCAGTGATGTACTCAAAACGGTCGGCCGGACATATGAGGCGAAGGCTGATATTACTACTGAAAATCTAGAAACCATTATGGAGCCGATTCTGCTCTTAGTCGTAGCCGGAGGGGTGCTAATTGTTGCTATAGCGGTATTAGTACCGATCTATAGTTTACTTGGAGGCTTAAATCGATGAGCCATCAATACTGGGGCATGCTAAAAAATAATCACTTAGGACAGGCCGGCTTTACACTCATCGAGTTATTGATTTCTATAGCCATTATTATGGTAATCACCGGAATGACTTTGCCTATATATGAGTCGTTTGTGCGGCGCAATGACCTAGATCTTATCACACAAACTCTAGCAATGGCAATTCGCCGAGCTGAAACCTACGCGAGGGCAGCTAATTATGACAGCGCTTGGGGCATAGAAATCCAATCCTCCAGTATTACCCTGTTTCAGGGCGGCAGTTTTGCAAGTCGTAATACCGCATATGACGAGACAGTGTCTATACCTGGTTCAGTGACGCCCTCCGGACTGAATGATATCCAATTTGCAAAACTTAGTGGCTTACCTAATATAACCGGTACTATTATACTGACAAGTACAACAAATGATACAAGGACGGTAACGCTCAATGCCAAAGGTGTGGTGTCGTATTAAGTATATTCAACAAGGGTTCTCGGTAGTTGAGGTACTACTCGCTGCTGCTGTATTTTCGCTGCTAGCGACAGGGGTGATTGGGGCCATTGTGTACGGCCGAGCCTCCGCGGACTATGCTGGCGATCGTGGTCAGGCCTTATTTTTAGCCGAGGAAGGAATTGAAGCGACGCGTAATATTGCGGCAGCTTCATATGCTAACCTCGTTCCTGGAACGTACGGCCTAGTGCAAACGGGAAACCAATGGGCGTTTTCGGGCACGTCGGATATCTCAGGGTCATATACGCGCCAAATTGTTATAGCCGCAGCCGGTACAAATCGTCAAAGTGTTACCAGCACCGTAACATGGCCGGAATTTGGTGGAACAACCAATAGCGTCACACTTACGAGCCAATTAGTAAACTGGGCGGCTGCCACGAAAACATGGACTAATGCCATAACCCCAGGTCACCTTGCGATCAGTGGTTCTAAGGCGGCAGTTAAAACCGACAGTGTCGGTAACTATGCCTATACGGTAGTTAGCTCAACAACAAGCAACTTTGCAGTGACTAACATCTCTACGCCGTCTGCTCCAACGAACGTTGCAACTATATCGCTCGCCGCTACGCCAACCAATATTTTTGTCAGCGGCAATTACGCGTACGTGACAACCTCTACTGCCGCCTCAGCGCTCATAATTGTAAACATTACCAACCCTGCCTCCCCGACGGTGGCTGGCACATATGCCGCCAGCGGTTCTGGTGCTTTGGGCGTTTGGGTATCAGGGACGACAGCATATGTGTCGCGGGCAGCGAATGGGGGTAGTGGAGAATTCCTGATATTAAATGTTACCAATCCCGCCGCGCCCAGCTTAATTGGGTCATTTGGTCGCAATAATGCACTTAATGAAGTGTATGTTTCCGGCAACTACGCATATTTGGCGACTAACTCAACGACCACCCAGTTGGTAGTTGTGAATATCACGACCCCGAGCGCGCCTACCCTAGCAGGTACACTTGCATTGGGTACGTCGGGGGCAACAACGCTGATAGGTTTTGGTACATCATTGCTTGTGGGCGGTAGTAGTACGGTACTATACTCAGTGAACATTGCTACGCCAACGGCGCCAGCAAAATTGGGTACCTTTAGTGCATCTGGCGCAATCGGCGACGTTGATGTGGATATCACGAATAAGTACGCTTTTGTGGGCACAGCGGGTACTTCGGCGGAATTTCAGGTTGTGAATATTGGTACACTCACAACAATGACACTCGCTAAATCAGTGGACGTTACGGGCACAACCAGCACGTTAAATGGGGTAAGCTACAATTCATCGCTTGATATTGTCGTTGGCGCCAGCGCCTCCACTACCCAAGAAATCAATACATTTACGAGAAATTAGTATGCGTATTAAATATCCATTTCCTCAGTTACATCATTCGTTTGACCATTCGGCTCAAGCCGGTTTTACCTTGCTGGAATTATTGCTGTATGTTGCACTTGTGGGCGGCTTACTTACGCTAGCCATCTCTTTTTATGGCACAGCTATTGATGCCCGTATTAAAAATCAAAGTATTGTTGAAGTGAATGACCAAGGTACGGCGTTAATGGATCACATAACGCAAATAATTCGCAGTGCCAGTTCGATTACTTCACCTACGGCGGGCACGTCGGCTGCATCGTTAACTCTCGTTGTTCCTACTGGCGCACTAAGTCCGACGATATTTAGCCTTACTGGTTCAACGCTTGGCTATACAACAATAGGGGCGACTACGGACACGGATGATAGTAATAGTATGAATGCTACAAAATTCACCGCTGGGGCTACCGGAACGATCTCGACCTTGTATGCGTATGTCAGTAATACGCTCTCAGCGAGCCCAAACAATTTAGCACAGATGGCAATTTATAGTGGCACAACTGCACCGACAACGTTACTAGCAAGTAGTGCCAGTGTGACGCTGACTGGCGGGGCATGGAATGCTTTCCCAATTAATGCAGTAAATGTTACGAGTGGGCAAACGTATTGGCTAGCGTATAATACCAATGGCTTATCAATATCTGCTAACAATTTACAGCTCGACTCAGGCACTACTAATCAGTCCATATTTACCTCGCAGACATTTGGCAGCTGGCCAGCATCGTGGACGGGCACCGGACAAAATATTCAGTGCTCAGTATATGCACCCATAGACACAGGTGGATCGACTGCAGCGCAGATTAAGGAGGGAAGCGGCTCGGCGGTGTCACTTACCAATAACTTGGTACAAGTAAGCGGTTTAACGTTTCAAAATCTGAGCCGACCTTCTACGCCCGGCTCGGTACAGGTCAGCTTTACCGTATCACGTTTGAATCCTAATAACAGAAATGAATTTAACTATCAGCGGACGTTTACTGGCACGGCGGAGGTAGCATGGTAGAAAGGAGAAGAGCTGAGGGCGGGTATGTTGCGCTTTTAACTGTCCTTATCGTTGGTGCGGCAGCAACGGCTATCTCACTTACGTTGCTCAGCGGTGGTGCTGACAGCCAGCGTGCAATGCTTATTAGGCAGCAGTCAAGACAAGCACGTGAACTAGCCGTGGCGTGCAGTGAGGAATCGTTGCAGCAGGTGCACGATAATATTGCATTTAGCGGAACGAATAGTCTGAGTTTGGGGCAAGGGTCATGCACGTACACGGTTACGGTGGTGACGGGTGCTACGAGAACAATTATTTCAACAGGAACCGTGGGAAATGTTGTAAGAAAAAACCAAATTAATGTTACAATAAATGTATCGAGCATAAGCATTACTTCATGGCAAGAAGTAAGCTAATAACAAGAAAGGGTATGGGACATGTTCAAAAATATTAAGAAGAGTGCGCAAAGTGGGTTTACCTTACTTGAGGTTTTGCTAGTCGTAGCAATTATTTCAATTTTGGCGGGTATTGTTATTATCGCCATTAACCCAGGTAAAAACCTAGGCGATACTCGTAATGCGCAGCGATCGGCTGATGTAAATACCATCCTTAACGGCACGTATCAGTACATTCTGGATAATAATGGCAATCTACCGGCTGTGGGCGGTCGTACCGGTGCGGTTGCAATTAGCACAACACCAACGGAAATATGTTCGTCAGCAACAGGCGTCACAACGTGTACTGGCCTTGTGGACTTAAACACACTTACAACTGCTGGCAAGTATTTAGTGGCAATTCCAAAAGACCCATCTTGTCCGACCGGTTGTAATGCAAATGGTGTCGGCTACCAGATTTCAAAAGATACTAATGGTCGGCTTGTTGTAAATGCGCCAGGTGCTGAAAACAGCAAAACAATACAAGTAACAAAATAAGCCCGAGGTGTATATGGCAAATCAAAAGAAAACCCCTAAAAAGGGGAAAAGGGTTGCCAGCCGGGCGACGGTGCAAAAGACAGAGACTGACCTGGTATTCTGGCTGACAATACTATTTACGGTATTGAGTATAGTCTTTACCAGTGTAGCCTTTTGGCGCTACGGATAAACTTGCGGACAAATGTAACGAAAAGGTGCACAAACAAGATTTGTGCACCTTTTCTAAGGTTAGACAGTTCCCGGCTTACGGAACTGTGTGGCGACCCGCTCCAAACCGCAGTTCACTATTGCCTGACAACTTGTCGTGACCTCGTCATATATGTCGAGATTCTCGGTAAGGCTATTACGCAAATGCCCGGCTAATCCGAGGCATTTTTGATGTACGCCGCTTTTAGCGGCGCTTTGGCTGTAAGAAGTAGACAACACCGTAGGTCGAGAGGGTTGCAAGTAGTGTTACAAGCAATCCACCCAGTGATGAACCAGTGTGTGGCAATTCCTTAGGGTTAGGGAGGGTAGCTGAAGTAGTAGTTACTACTGGTGGAGTCACCGTTGGAGGGGTAACACCACCCTCGCCACAGGTCATACCGCTAAAATCAAGCATATAGAGATAGCTGCCATCTTCGAGATTGCTAGTGCTAAGTTCATAGCCTGCATTTACAGTTGCGAGCACACCCTGGCGAGTTGCAATAACGCCGGCTTGACTTGCATCAACAATATTGTCATTCGCATCAAGGTAAACTTTTTTGTAAGTGATACCAAGCGTAATTGGGAGAATAGCTTCACAATCAGTAATTTGAGGCTTTACAGGGGTTGCAATACAGTTAGAAGTACTGAATGTAAACGTGTGTTTATAGATTGGGAAGCCAAATGTTTGAGTGCCGTTGATGTAAAGTTTTACTTCTACGGTTGCACCTTGCGGAATATTCGCAACAACAACATCGCTGCTTGCTGAATAGCTCGTCTTAACACCGTTTACCCATACGTAGTAAGTATGCTTAACACCAGGAATTCCATCTTTGTATGCAGGAAGTATAAGGCTACCGAGCGTATCGCAAATAGGGTTTATCTGTTTAGGCGTAGGACACTCTATCTCAGAGGCGTTCGTGGTCTGTGCAGTTGTTTTCGACGATGTAAGGATGCTTACCCATTTGTTAAATATAAGTTTGTAAGTGTAGGCATTAACAGTAGTCAACGTAATTGTCTTGCCACTGCCACCAGGTAAACAAATAGTCGTCGTTTTCGTGGTTGTGGTAGTGTAATCGTCTGGCTTTGTAGGGATACAAATAGGATTTGTGTTACTTTCGTGAATCGTTTCTACGTAACTAGAGCTATTGTTTGCAAAGACAAATCCCGACTTAGCGGTGTAGGCAACGATTGCGACACCATTGACGAATGCGCTAGCAACACCAGCAGAGTATTGGCTTGTTTCTTCGCCAACTATGATTGTGTCATTGTTGAGACCGCAAACACCGGTAAGAGTACTCTTTGGTAAGGATGTGATAACACAGTTGCCAGTCAGTTCAGTCTTAGTAATAGTCATAACGGCCTGGCCATTAGGAAACAGCTTATTGACGCCATTATTCATGGTGAAGGTAACGGCAACTGAGCCATTGCTCCAGAGAGGACTGCTAGAAATGTAGTCGTCGCTTTTTGTAACGGTCACAGTGTCGTTGTTGACGCCACAGTTGCCAGTCAGAGTAAAGTCTGGAGTAACCATAGTTGGACCACAAGAAGCTGGGAGCCATACGACTTTTGACTTCTTGTCGTTGCCCTGTGTGCCGTCGGTATTTACGGTTACCTTTACGTGGTAGCCGTTAGTCTCTGGCGCGCCACTAAAACTGAGTGTATAACGAGCTTCGTGTGACAGAGTATTGCCATTAGCAGGCGTGGGTGCGGTGAAAGTTGCGTCTTGAGGGCCGACCGGTGAAACGATTTGATAGTTCACGTTTCCCTGCGTTGCAAAGTCGATCGTAGATGTGCGTAAGCCCTCATCGTAGCCATACCAACGAACCTCGATAGTACAAGTGCTAAGCTTCGGCTCGTTTTGGTTACCCGGATCATCAACAGCCTCTTGGTCGTTAATTTTAACGGTGCCGTTGTTACCTGGTGCGCTGCCTTGATCTTTCGCGAACGCAGGTGCAACAGGGGTGATTACATTTGATATTACGACAGCCAAAGCCATCAATGCCGCAGTTAACCTGCGGTTTACTTGCTTGAACATAAATCCTCCCCGATTTAGCTCCTACAGTTCCTATTAACCTTAAAATAACACTGAGTTTAACATAAGTCAATTATGTTCTATAAATATAAAACTCTTATGCTTTACAGGGGTGACGAACATCGCTCCTTGGCATCAAGAAAAATGGTATAATAACAATACATGGCTGAGTATGATAAAACAAAATACGAGCTGCCGTCAGATATAGCCAATAATAGCAAATTGAACCGGCTTCGCGCCGCTGTTCTTGGCGGCAATGATGGTATTGTCAGCGTTTCAAGTCTTATGATGGGCGTCGCTGGAGCGACGAGTGACACCCATTCGATTGCTCTAGCTGGACTTGCGGCACTGATAGCAGGCGCCTTAAGCATGGCAGTAGGCGAATATGTAAGCGTCTCGAGTCAATCTGATGCCGAGAAAGCCTACGTAACTCTTGAAAAAGAAGATTTACGCAAAGATCCGGTAGGTGAGCTTGACGAATTGGCACGCGAATACCAAAAGTTAGGAGTAAGCGCCCAAACAGCCCAGCAGGTTGCAGTTGAATTGACCGAGCGCGACGCTCTGCGCGCACACCTACATGTACACTTTAATCTTGATCCTGATGATTTAAATAGCCCATGGCAAGCAGCAATCGCAAGCTTTTTATCCTTCTCTGTGGGCGGCCTAGTTCCTTTTCTCGCGATGATTCTCACGCCAAGCGCGTGGCGCATTCCGTTTGCGGTCGCAGCCGTTGTGATTGCCCTCTTAGCGGTAGGGTATATGAGCGCTATTGTTGGTAAAGCACCAAAAGCCCGCGCGATTATACGCGTTGTCGCAGGTGGCCTTGCCGCTATGATAATTACTTATGGGATGGGTGCTCTATTCGGCCATAGCGTATAGTATCTCAGTATTGTACAATTATAGAAATGAACACAATCTTTAAACGCACTAAAATCCTGGCAACCTTGGGACCAGCTACATCAAGCGAGGAGAAAATCACGCAATTGATTGATGCCGGTGTAAATGGTTTTCGATTCAACTTTAGTCATGGCTCGCACGAAGAGCGGCTCGACCAACTTAAGTGGATTCGCGAAGCAAGCGCAGCAAGCAGTCGCTCAGTAGCGGTACTGCAAGACTTGCAGGGTCCAAAAATTCGTCTTGGTGTCCTTAACGACAACCGCCATGAGGTAAAGAAAGGTGACGAAATCATTCTTGATTTTGCAGCCGATCATCACGACAACATTTTGCCTGTACAATATAACCTAGCTGAAAAAGTAAAGGTTAACGAACCAATCTACCTCTTTGACGGTAAGGTTCGTACCACGGTTATTGGTATTGAATCAGGTACCGCTATTCGCCTTCGCGTTGAAAATGATGGCTTCCTGATGAGTAAAAAGGGGATTAATCTGCCAGACACTGACTTTGGTGGAGACATTCTTACCGAAAAGGACCTGAAAGATCTTGAGTTTGGTGCTACACAAGACTACGACTACGTAGCACTCAGCTTCGTTCAGAGCGAAGATGACATTAATAATCTTCGTCAAATCCTGGCGAGCCATGGTTCAACTGCACAGATTATTGCGAAGGTTGAAACGAAAGCGGCGATTCGCCCAGAAACACTCGAAGCAATCGTAAAGGCAAGTGACGGCGTAATGGTTGCTCGCGGGGACCTCGCAGTTGAAGCTGGTGCCGAAATTGTACCAATTGTTCAGCGTCAGATTATTTCACTCTGCCGTAAGTATGGCAAGCTTAGCATCGTCGCTACTCAAATGATGGCTAGCATGGTTGATGCACCAGAGCCAACTCGTGCAGAGGTGAGCGACGTCGCAACCGCAGTTGTACAGGGTGCTGATACGGTAATGCTTTCTGACGAAACAGCCAACGGTAGCTACCCAGTAGAAACCGTAGCTGCAATGCGTAAAACGATTCTTTATACTCAGGAACACTGGCCGGCAGATCTTGCAGCTCAGGGCGCCGTTCCTAAAGAAGAACTCAGCCGCAATGCTATCGCTCGCGCAGCGGTAACGGTTGCTGAAGAAGTCGGTGCGAATGCTATTGTTGCCGAGACGAAGTCTGGCGCGACGGCGGCAAACATCGCTAAGATGCGCCCGCACCTTCCTATATGTGCGGTAACGAGCAGCCCTCGCGCCGCTCAGCAGCTCGCGCTTACTTACGCAACGCGCAGCTTTGTCCGGCCTGATGGCGAAAAAGCTGGCCTCGACCTTGCGCGTGAACTTCGCGAAGCAAACTACTTCGGTAACGATGAGCCACTCACTGTGGTTATTGTGAGTGGTCGTCAGCCTGGCGTTGCCGGTGGTACTGACACTGTGCGCGTACGTGTTATCGAATAGATTTGGTGAAACCTCCTATAAAATAGTGCGCCTAGTTCGCACTATTTTCATTTCGTAGTACAATAAAAATGCTTATGCATGTATACGTAAAACGTCACGGATTTACTATTGTTGAAGTGCTGATTATGGTAGTGGTTATCGTAGTGCTTGCCACGATAACTATCTTTGGGTTTGGTTCATGGCGCGCCCGTACGGCAACAACTGAGGTAAAAGGTGCATTAACGAACCTAGCGACATCCCTGAAAAGCGAAATGAACTTCAATAGCGCCTATCCCTCGTCTGTTCCAAGTACCTACCGGCCAAGCACGAATGTGACAATCACGTACATAATGAGCGGTGGTGGCACTGCATATTGTGCGAGAGGAACGAGCACGGCAGTAACTACTGTAGTTTGGTATATATCAAATACAAATCCTGCTCCATCGAAAACGGCATGCATGTAGGCGTTTAAGTGCAATTCTGTTACCATAAACAGTATGAATGGGAAATTCTATAAACTGACAATGAGTGACGTGCCAATTGCTGGCAAGACTGTACTCGTACGTGCTGATTACAATGTGCCACTAACCGCAGATGGCAAAGTGGCAGACGATTACCGTATTAGAATGAGCGTGCCAACAATCAAGAAACTTATCGCTGATGAATGCCGTGTGGTGATTATCAGTCACCTCGGTCGCCCTGATGGTGAGGTTAATCCTAAATTTAGTCTTGCGCCAGTGGCGGCTCGCCTCAGTGAATTGCTTAGTCATCCTGTTGAATTTGTCGATGATTGTATTGGTCCAAAAGTCTTTATGTCGGTCAAAAATGCCGCAAAGGGTAGTGTGACACTTCTTGAAAATTTGCGATTTCACCCAGAAGAAGAGGCAAATGATGCCGACTTCGCACGTCAGCTTGCGAAACAATCGCGTGCAGAATACTTTATACAAGATGGCTTCGGGGTCGTGCACCGGGCGCATGCTAGTACCAGTGCAATTACGCAGTTTTTACCTAGCGTATCGGGGCTTTTACTTGAACGTGAATATATGACAATCACTGGCGCTATGAAGACTCCAGAGCGCCCACTCGTGGCAGTGCTTGGTGGCGCAAAGGTAAGTGATAAAATTAGCGTCATTGAGGCGCTCGTTGATGTTGCCGACACGATCATTGTGGGTGGGGCAATGGCGAATACCTTCCTTGCTCATAGAGGTGTTTCGGTAGGCGCAAGCAAGGTTGAGGCGGATCAAGGCTCGGTAATTGATGCAATCTACCAAAAAGTTGCAGCCAAGGTCGGCCCTGAGCGGGTGGATTCATTTCTCGTACTTCCAGTCGACATCGGTGCGGGCGGGTCAACTGAGCTCACTGCAACTCGCCAAGACGTTCCAGTGACAAGCATTCCTGATCGCGTGATGGCCCTTGATCTAGGCCCGGAAACAACAAAACTCATCGAATCGATCGTAAAGCGTGCACATACAGTAATCTGGAACGGCACGTTAGGCTATGCGGAGGTGCCAGCATTCGCCACATCATCGGCTGCGTTAGCAAAAGTCCTGGCAGATAAAAAAGGCGAAATTACCTCTGTTATCGGTGGTGGTGACACAGCGGACTTTGTTATTCATTGGGATCCAAACCATGGCGCAAGCTTTAGTCATGTTTCCACTGGCGGCGGCGCGAGTCTCGAGCTTATGGCAGGCGAAAAACTACCAGGGATTGAGGCGCTACTAGACGGTAACAAGTAGTCGTAGTACACTAAGTATAATTAACTATAAGCATTGTTATTAAAGCGTGGGCAAGAAACTTATCATTGCAAACTGGAAAATGAACCTCAACATTCATGAGGGGAGTTTATTCGTGCATCGTCTCGACAAATTAGTCGGACATAATCCGAACGTTGAGGTCGTCATTGCCCCAACGATGCTTACACTGCAGCCGCTTCATTTACAGGTCCAGCATCACCATTTCAACCTAGCTGCACAGAATTTCTACTGGCGCGATAACGGCGCATTTACAGGTGAAGTCTCAGCGGCGCAACTACGCGGATTGGTAAAATATGCTCTTGTTGGCCACAGTGAACGTCGCCATATTTTTGGCGAACATGATCGTGACCTTCGCAATAAAGTTCAGGCTGCATTTCGTAACGAAATTACCCCTGTTCTTTGTGTCGGTGAAACGGCGCATGAGCGCTCTGGTGGCGAGACAAATGACATTCTCCATGATCAGCTCGTTGGCGGCCTCGCAAACATTACTGGCGAAGAAGCGAGCCAATTAGTTATTGCGTACGAGCCAGTCTGGGCAATTGGCACAGGCAGTATTCCTACTTCTGGTGATATTAGCCGGGCAATGAAAGCTATTCGTAGCCAGGTCAAGCATTTGTTTGGCGAGGCAACAGCCAAAAGCCTGCGGGTGCTATATGGCGGTAGTGTTAATACGGATAACGCAGCAAGCATTCTTGCTATCGAAGGTGTCGACGGCCTACTCATCGGCGGCGCAAGCCTTGATGTGCATGCATTTTCAGAAATTATTAAAAAAGCCTATAGTGTGGCTGTCGAAAAGAAAGGTATCAAAGGTTAGTGATGGCAGATATTGATTTCGATGAGCTCGATAAGGCAGTGGGTGACTTGATGGCAAATGTGGATGCAAGCAAACGCCTTCCTGGTCTTGACGAGCCTGAAGAGAAAGTCGTGACGATTCCTGCGTCTGACACAGCGCCTTCTGTTGCAACTCCCGCGTCTCCCCCTACTGCTCAAACAACTGAACTTCCCATTGCTACTGAGATGGCTCCTCCGTCGGCAGCTGCACCAACTGACCGATCACTCGCGGTAAAGCGCCGTGGCCAATTTATGGATATCATGCATCCATCGCGTGATATGAATGCCCCTAAGCCAGTCAATCGCCAAGGCACCATGATCCGCCCTGGTAATGATATTATTGCAGCAAGCGCTGCCGGGCAGAATGAAAGTTCAGCATCCGCACCAGCATCCCCCGAAAAGCAACTCGCTGAGGCTTCAGCACTCACACCATCGGCATGGCCGGATCCAATTGATATGGCACCTTCTGCCGCTGAGGCACCACTATCCCCAGCATCAGCCTCAGAAACTCCCGTTGAGTCTATTGGCGAGGCTCCACTAACATCTCCATTTTTACCAGATGCAAAGCCAGAAAAGCGTCCACTAGGTGGCGCATCACAGTCCGAAGAGGCTATTTCCACGCCCGAGACTCAGACTCCAGCAGCTGATACACAGACGGCACCAGCAGTAGCGTTGCCTGAAGAATTTAGCGGTGACCTTATGGCAGTCGAGTCACGTGATCTATCAAGCCATCCCGTACAGCCCGCCACCCCTACTCAAGCGCCTGTTGAACAACCAAAGCTTGAACCAGGTGAAGAAGAGACACTGATCCCAGCAGTAGCAACACCGGATCCTGTTGAGCAGCCACAGACAACTCAGCCTCCAGCGGGTGGCTCAATCGCCCAACAATACACCGAGCAGCCTTCATCAGGCGATCAATCAAACGGCTCAATCTACGATACGTCGGCCTACCATCAGGCAATCGAGCCTGGAGCGCCAGCAAAAAAGAAAACACCAATAAGTGTCTGGATTATGGTTGGTGTTGGCCTCTTACTCCTCGGTGCAATCGGTGGGGCAGCATATTTCTACTTCACGCGCTAAGCATTCTTCGGTATTATAGAGGTAATGGATATTTTAGAGGGTTTAAACGACGCCCAGAAATCGGCTGTCCTAACGACAAGTGGACCATTACTGATTTTAGCGGGTGCAGGTAGCGGTAAGACAAAAACATTAACGCATCGCATTGCGTATCTGTTAACGCATGAACGTGTATGGCCAAACGAGATCCTGGCAGTAACATTTACAAACAAGGCAGCGAAAGAAATGCGCGAGCGCCTTGCCTCGCTCGCTGGCCAGCCAAATACCCGCGCTTTTATGCCATGGATGGGCACATTCCACAGTATCTGTGTGCGATTATTGCGGCAGGATGGTGCGGCGATTGGCATTCAATCAAATTTCGTAATCTACGACGAAGATGATCGCCAAGGGCTAATTAAGCAGGCTATGAAGGCGCTTTCGATTAGCGCTGATCAGATAAAACCGCGAACAGTAAGCTCGGCGATCAGTACGGCTAAAAATGAGTTACTAACCCCAGAGGATTACGCTGCCTCGGCGCACTACCCAAACCAGGAAGCCATCGGACGTATTTACACGCGCTATGAAGCATTGCGCAAAGAGGCGGGCGCACTCGATTTTGATGATTTATTGATCGAAACGGTGCGATTACTACGTGAATCAATAGAGGTGCGACAGCGGTACCAAACCCAGTTTAAGCACGTGTTAATCGATGAGTATCAGGACACGAATGCTGCGCAGTACGCAATCGTGAAGCTTCTCGTGAATAGTGCACATAACATTTGCGTCGTGGGGGATGACTGGCAGTCGATTTACAGTTGGCGTGGGGCTGATTTCAAAAACATCTTGGGCTTTGAGCGTGATTTCCCTGGCGCGAAGGTGGTGAAGCTCGAACAGAACTATCGCTCCACCGGAGCTATTCTCGAAGCAGCGCACAACGTAATCTCAAAAAATATCGAGCGCACTGATAAAAAGCTTTGGACGGATGCTGGCAAGGGGAGTCCAGTAGAAATCCAGGCTGTATATGACGAAACAGAAGAAGCTTATGCTGTAGCACGCCGAATTAGCGCGCAAACTTCCGTTGGCGCACGTAAGTACGGTGATTTTGCTATTTTATATCGCACAAACGCACAGAGCTTCGCGTTTGAGCGCACATTATTGCAATACCATATTCCCTACCAGATCGTGGGTGGGGTGCGGTTTTATGATCGTGCTGAAATTAAAGACATCGTAGCCTACCTCCGCCTTGTATACCAGCCGAATGACCGTATGAGCCTAAGCCGAATCATTAATATACCGGCACGCGGTATCGGCGCAGTAAGCTTTGAGAAATTTATGGAATGGCAAGCGGGCTCGGGTATGGACATCATTACGGCGCTTGTGAATGCCGACCAAACGAGCAAGCTCACGCCACGCGCACGTAATTCGATGGTGGCCCTTGGCGAAAAGCTGCGCATAATGCAAACACTTGTCGAGGGCGGCACGCCACCAAGCGAACTGATTGATTACCTTGTAGGCGCCGTTGGCTACCGCGAACACATTCTCGATGGCACACCCCGTGCAGAGGAGCGCGAAGAGAACCTCGGTGTATTGATGAGCGATGCGAAATCGTATGCCACATTACCTGATTTGCTTGAAGAGATCGCGCTAATGAGTAGCGCGGATACCGATAGTACCGAATCTAAGGTAACGCTCATGACACTACATGCTGCGAAGGGCCTAGAATTCCCGGTAGTATTCATGGTGGGCATGGAGGACGGCTTATTCCCAAGCTCGCGCGCGCTCGAGGAAGGGCCGAAGCAACTAGAAGAAGAGCGCCGACTTTGTTATGTCGGCATGACGCGCGCTCGGGAAGAACTGCATCTCAGCTATGCCCAAAACCGTATGCAATTCGGACAGCGAAGTTATGCATCTCCCTCACGCTTCCTCGAAGACATGGGCTACGAGCTTATGCAGCGCCAAGCTCCAGTGGCACCACAGTCGCAAGACTACAATGAGTTTGATGAATTTGTTATGGACTTTGATATTGGCGACAGGGTGCGCTCGCGTCAATTTGGCGATGGCGAAATCGTTGATATTGATGGTCTGGCGACAACAATTGAGTTCGATAATGGCGTGCGCAAGAAGCTAAACGTCGAATATGCACGGCTCGAAAAACTCTAGCTATATTTGGTAGGGAGCAACAATTTTGCTATAATAATCAGCACGTACTCGATGAGAGTGACGATTTGGTTATGGATAAGATTATTGCGAGGTCTTCACACCGTTACCGTGTCCCTTTTATAGTGTTAACAACACTACTTCTCCTTAGCGTTATTATCTTCTCTAGCTACCGCGCGAGCGCCGAATCAGCAACGCCTGCGGCAAATGAGCATATTATTACCTTGCACGACAATGGTACCGATAAAGGCTTTATTACAAGAAAATCGACGCTCCGTGAGGCGCTTGCCGAGCAAAACGTTCGTATCGACGCGAAAGATCTTATTGAGCCAAGTCTCGACGATAAGCTTATCGCCGGTTCATACCAAGTAAATATTTACCGTGCCCGCCCGATTGCGATTCATGATGGCCAAGTGGATACGAAGGTGATTACGGCCTATCGTACTCCTAGCCAGATAGCGAAAGAGGCAAATGTCACACTCCATGACGAAGATAGTACCGGGCTCGCTCCATCCTCCGACCCACTTTCAGATGGCGCCGCTGAGGTGATGACAATTACTCGTGCAACGCAGTTTACTTTCAATTTCTACGGCAAGACTGAGGCTGCGTATACACAAGCAAAAAACGTCGGTGACATGCTGAAAGAAAAGCACATCACAATGGATCCAAAAGATGGTCTCAGCCCATCTGTTGCTACGCCTATCACTGCAGGTATGATAATTCGTATATGGCGCGACGGCGTGCAGACAATCACTCAAGACGAAGATGTTAAGTTCGGCACCAAGACAATTCAGGACGCCGATCAGCCTGTGGGCTATCGTAAAGTGCAGACTCCAGGTGAAAATGGCAAAAAGACGGTAACGTATGAAGTAAGTTTAACGAATGGCGTTGAAACTTCTCGTAAGGAAATTAATAGCGTTGTCACGCACCAGCCTACTGAACAGGTTGAGATTGTTGGCTCGAAACCCGTCTTTAGCGGCGATTTTGCAGCTGCGCTTGCGCAACTTCGTAAATGTGAAGCGGGTGGCAACTACGCAAATACAAACAACCCAACCTATCGAGGTGCGTACCAGTACGATTACAAGACGTGGGCCAACTACCAAGGGTATTATGACCCAGCCACTGCGCCGCCAGCAGTACAGGATCAAAAGGCATGGGAGACGTACCAGCGTCGCGGATGGCAGCCGTGGCCAGTATGTGGGGCCCCGCTTCCGGACATCTATCGATAATGACGTTGCAAAACAATAAATCCCTCGGCCAGCATTGGCTCAAAGATCGTAATATTCTTGCGGGCATCGCTGATGATGCTAATCTAAAGCCAGATGATTTTGTTCTGGAAATCGGCCCAGGGCCCGGTACGCTTACAAGCGAAATCTTCCGCCGCGCCAGTCGAGTACTGGCAGTTGAATTTGATGCTGAACTTGCACGTAAATTACCAGGTCAGTTCCCAGGCAAACAGCTCGAGGTGGTCAATGAAGATATTCTGCAGTTCGATCTGAGTCAATTGCCAGCTGGTTACAAAGTGGTCGCAAACGTACCATACTATATCACGAGCAAAATCATAGAAAAGTTGATGACTGCCAAAAATAAACCAAGCACGGCGGTAATCTTGGTGCAAAAGGAAGTCGCCGAGCGTGTCGCAGCTGCTCCTGGTGATATGAGTATCCTCGCGGTAAGCGCGCAGGTCTATGCCAAAGCGCGGTTGGGTATCGAAGCGCCAAAAGAGTACTTTACGCCTCCGCCAAAGGTAAATTCTCAGGTAGTAGTACTCGAAACTCGATCAACCCCGCTTGTAAAATCCGCTGATGAACGGCTCTTCTTTAGAGTAGTAAAAGCAGGCTTTAGCGCTAAGCGTAAAAAGCTCCGCAGCTCAATCTCAGCAGGCCTTGCACTTGATAAGCAAGCGACGGATGAGCTTTTACGAGGTGCTAGTATTAATCCCGACGATCGCGCCGAGGACCTCTCAATTGACGATTGGCTCCGACTCATGGAGCACTACAAAGGTATGCTCGGATGATTACAGCACATCAGCCCACGAACTTGCCGCCAGAATTATTAATCGCGGTGTCCTCGCGCGAGGATGGTACGATGCTCAATAGAAGCTTAGGTGACCGCCATGCAGCGGGAATTGTTGCAAACCGTAAGGCATTTTGTGCCGAAGTCGGTATTAATTATGAGAATTGCGTATACCAGATTATCTCATATGCTCCCGAGGCCACATACAACGTAATCAGAGAGGTTATAAAGCCTAATACGCTGGGCATTGCGGCAGACGTACTCTATACCGAACAGCTAGAAGTTGGTCTTTTTTTGCCAATCGCCGATTGCGTCGGTACGGTTATCTATGACCCAAACCGTAAAGCATTGGCGCTCGCCCATCTTGGTCGCCACGCCAGTCTCGCGGATACAATCACAAAAACAATCGAGTTTTTTGCTGACAAGGGCAGTAATCCTCAAGATTTACATGTCTGGATGGCACCGAGCGTTAAGCAGCAAAGCTATCGCATGGAATATTTTGATAAAGCCACAGATCCAATCTGGAAAGAGTATTGTCTTAAGAAGAGTGATGGTTTTTATCTAGATATGCAGGGGTATAACCGGTCGCGCGCAATTGCAGCTGGCGTGCCCGCTAGTAATATCGTTATCTCACCGGTAGATACAGCCACAAATAAGCATTATTTCTCACACTCACAAGGCGACCACGAAGGACGCTTTGCTGTTATAGCGCAGCTTCGCGCTATTTAACGACTTGGTAGTAACTGAGGCCGTTATAGTAGCTGCTCGGAAGTGGATTCGTTGAGCACGTGCCATCGGTTTTCTGCACCTGCGTAGAAGCCTCAAGCTTATAGACGAGCATATACATCCGGCCTGCTGTAGCGCCACAGTAACCCCCATTGTAATTAACATAGAGGGCATACACCAGCCCTCCGGCAGATGGTACACCCGAAGGCGTGTTAATAGGGTCAACGGGCACCACATCAATAGCCTGGGACCCAAGCATAAGGGTAGAAAGCTTGCTCCAGCTCGTATCACCAGAACTGTACCACCCGTTATTAATAGCAGATCCGGTGTTAGTAAGTGGGGTTGGATAGCTATTATTGTCGCTATAATACAACTCCATCGCCTTCACCATATTCGCTACATCCGTTCTACGGCGATCATCACGAGTTCGCGCCTGTATGCCATTGTAAGAGATGATGGTGATAGTGGCCAAAATGCCAATGACAACGCAAACAACAAGCAGCTCAACAATAGTAAAACCGCTTCTGCTTATCTTCATAATGCCAGTATACCACTTATTCATCACCTCTGGTATACTAGAAGTAATGAGTAAAAAAGCCTATATTACAACTGCAATTCCGTACGTGAATGGTGTGCCGCATATTGGCCATGCGCTTGATTACACACTTGCCGATATCTGGGCCCGCTACCAAAAACAAAATGGCCGCGATGTTCGGTTTCAGACGGGCGTCGATGAGCATGGCAACAAGATTGCTGCAAAAGCTGCCGAAAATGGGCTCGATCCACAAAGTTATGTAGATAAAATGCATGTTAATTTCCAGGCACTTATTACCTCACTCAATGTTGAGAGCACTGATTTTATCCGTACCACCGACCCGCATCACAAGGGCGCGGTGCAATATATTTGGCAAAAACTTACCGAGGCCGGGCTTATTTATAAAGGTAGCTACGAGGGCTGGTACTGTACTGGCTGTGAAAACTTTGTCACTGATAAAGAGGCGGCCGAAAACAACGGTATTTGCCCCGATCACCAGAAGCCGTACGAGCGCTTAAGCGAAGAAAACTACTACTTCAAGGCAAGTCATTTCTCTGAGCAAATCCGTGAGGCAATCGAAACCAATAAATTGCGCATCGTTCCAGAATTCCGTAAGCACGAATTCCTTGAGCTTATTAAAGATGGCATTAAAGATGTTTCCATCTCTCGCCCACGCAAGAATCTCTCCTGGGGTGTCACGGTCCCTGGGGATGAGAGCCAAGTTATGTATGTCTGGCTGGATGCGCTTTCGAACTATATCACCGTCTTAGGCTATCCAGATCGGCCAGAAGAATGGCAAGAATACTGGCCGGCTGATGTACAGGTGGTGGGTAAGGATATCCTGCGCTTCCACGCTGGTATCTGGCCTGCAATGTTACTCGGCTTAGGTATTTCATTGCCAAAAGTACTCCTCGTCCATGGGTTTGTAACAGTTGGCGGTGCCAAGATGAGCAAGAGCCTCGGCAATGGTGTTGGCCCAATGGAAGTCATCAACTCTTACGGCACTGATGCGTTCCGCTATTACTTCAGCCGCCATGTGCCAACACAAGAAGATGGTGACTTTACGTGGGAAAAATTCGAGAACTCATATAATAATGAGCTCGGTAATGATCTTGGCAACCTCGTGCAGCGCGTCGCCTCGATGATTCAACGCTATCAAGCGGGTGTTATTGGTGACATGCCAAAGGCTGAGCACGACATGGGCCCATACCGCGAAGCGATGGCTGAATTTGAATTCAATAAAGCCCTCGATATCACTTGGAACACGGTTCGCGCACTGAATCAGTATCTTGAAAACGTGAAACCTTGGATGATTGCAAAGCAGCTTGGCAAAGATCCAGATGCTGAATCTCATCTGGCTGAAGTGCTCGCCCATTCCGCAAGCACGCTCTCGCAAATTGCCGACTTCCTGACGCCCTTCATGCCGGCAACTGCAGAAAAAATCCATCAGATATTCAATAGTGGCGTCGTACCAAATACTCTCGATCCACTCTTCCCGAAGATCTACCTTCATACCCAAGACCCACGAGCACCAAAGGCACAATAACTATGATTATTGATACTCATTGCCACATTCACGACAGTGAATTCTATTTAGAAAATAGAGAAGAGGCTTACCGCGAATCCCGTGATGCTGGCGTAATTATGGTGTGCGTCAGCACGAACATACGGTCATCGCGTGAGGCGATAGAATTTTGCGGTACCCATGCGGCCTGCTACCCAATTATTGGGATTCACCCGCACGATGCAAAAGATAACGATTCCAGTGAAATTCGTGCGCTTGTTGAAGCAAACCGTGAGCGGGTGATCGGTATTGGGGAAATTGGACTCGATTACTTTTATAGTCATAGCGACCGTGAGATACAGATTCGTGCGCTCCGTGAGCAGTTGCAAATCGCGCAGGACTTTAACCTGCCGGTAAGTTTCCACGTGCGCGAGGCCTTCGACGACTTTTGGCCAATTTTCGATGAATTTCCAGGCATACATGGGGTGCTTCATAGTTTTACCGACAATCAAACTAACCTTGACGAAGCAATTAAACGTGGTCTACTAATTGGTATAAATGGCATCAGTACCTTCACGAAAGAACCCCTGCAGAAACAGCTTTTTACGGATGTTGCACTCAAGAATATCCTCTTAGAAACGGACGCACCATTCTTGACTCCTACGCCACTTCGTGGTAAAGTGAACTCACCAGCGTATGTGACACTTGTCGCAAAGCATCAGGCGGAGCTCAAAGCAGTTTCAATAGATGAAGTTATACGAGCTACCACCGCAAACGCTCAGAAAGTTTTTGGGATACAGTAATGGCAGAACAGCAACATACGAGTATGTATCATGTTCCAGCCTCGCAAGAGGCTGTTGTTGTCCGTAGCCCTGAGGCATTTCTATCTGATATCGACCTTGCTCGCAAACAGGCTTTGGAGAGTGCCAGCGATATGCGCAGCGCAGACCCTATGGATATTGATCAAAGTCGCATAGAAACGTCAAACCGGATAGAGAGCTTATTGGGCAAGTCAACAGTTGCCGCCGCCGAAACGATTGCACCGGCATCTCCCGAGGTTAGCTTTGACCCGACTAACAAAGATCACTTCGTCGAGGCGGGCATTCGTGTTTTACGTATGCGTGCTGCTAAAAGGGATGGCTTCGATCTAGCCGCGTAAGGTATACTGATGAGTATTCTCAAAAAAGTCGCAACTCTCCTGATCGGTGACGACAATAGCAGCTCCGTTAATTGGCTCAAAATGCCAAAAAAGCGTGCACTAAAAAAACTTACCGAGCGCGAGCTTCTCACACTTGAAAGTGAAGTGGGAGCAAAACTATTTGGTCCAATTCCCAAGGGCCATCGTCGTGAATTCTTTTGTCTCGATGAGCACACCTGGATTTGGCATGAAGAGCGGCTTGATGAAAAGCGTAAACTTACCACGAGCACGGTGCGATACGAAATTAATGAACATGGGGTGTTAAAGGTGCAAGAAGGCGCTCGCTATGCCTACATTGATGGTGAAGAATTGCAGAACTTTGGTATTGCAATTCGCATGTATTACGAGCAAGTTGCCCGTGAAGTCTACTCGCGTGACCCTGCAACTGGCGAGAGCCTGGTACAATAGGTCCAGTGAACGATAATCTAATCTATCTTGACCACGCAGCGGGTACGCCGCTGGATGCTCGGGTGCTTGAAGCCATGCAGCCGTACTTTAGTGAACTCTTTTTTAACCCATCAAGCCCATACGCTCCAGCAATTCAAGTTCGCCGTGCCTACGAGCAAGCAAAATCACGTATCGCCGTATGTATTGGTGGGAAAGCCGATGATTTAGTGATGACAGCCGGAGCCACAGAATCGATTAGTATCATATTTGGCAGCGTTGACGGGCATGTCGTAACAAGCGCAATTGAGCACCAAGCGGTGATCGAAGCGGCAAAGATGCGCGATCATACATTAGTTGCGCCAGACGAAAAAGGCCGAATTTCGGCAAGTGATGTCGCAAACGCGATTCGCCCTGAAACCCAGCTAGTAAGTATTCACCTCGCTAATAACGAGCTTGGTACCGTCCAGCCGCTCCGTGATATTGCCGAAGTAGTGCGGGCCGAGCGTCAACGTCGTACGTTGGCTGGCGATTCGACGCCTATCTATTTCCATAGCGATGCTTCTCAGGGACTGGGCCAGATTGACGTGCATGTAGCGCGTCTTGGTGTCGATGCTCTAACGCTCAACGCGGGTAAAATTTATGGTCCAAAGCAAGTCGGGTGTTTATGGACAGATCGATTTGTTCGCTTGCGTCCACTAGTTCGTGGAGGTGGCCAAGAGCGCGGCATACGCAGTGGTACTGAGAACATCGCAGGTACAATCGGGTTCGCGGCGGCAATTGAGCTTGCCACGCAGCATGCCCATGGCGAAGCAAGTCGGCTCGCAAAATTGCGCGATAGTCTAGAGTCTGAACTTATTAGAGCATTTCCTAACGCGGTGCTTTCTGGTGCACGCAAAAAGCGATTACCAGGCCACCTACATATTTCATTCCCTGGGCTCGATGCCGAGCGGCTAATCTTTTTGCTCGAAATGCAGGGTATACTTGTTGCAACCGGCAGTGCATGTGCGGCGAATAAAGGGACTCGAAGTCATGTTTTAACAGCCATTAATCTTGCGCCAGAAATTGCGGACGGTAGCCTGCGCATTACGTTAGGGCGCTTGACTAACGAAGCGAAGATTACCCGCGCTGCTGCTATACTAAAAGCAGTGATTGAGGGCGAGGCTGCGCGGGTAGGCAAATGAAATTCATAAAGATTATCGTATTGGTTCTGGTAATATTCTTTGGAATTGTATGGATGATTAGTTCCTATCTCGGCGTGGATGATCTGGGGCACTGTGATGCGGCGCCATCTTCAAAGAAGGGCTGTGAAGCGGCTGATGCAATCGTAGCAATTAGTGGCGGCGACACAGCAGCCCGCACAAATGAAGCAATTAAACTCTATAAGAGCGGTTGGGGCACCCTCCTCATTTTCTCTGGGGCTGCAGCTGATAAATCTGGCCCAAGCAATGCTAGGGTAATGGAAGATCAGGCAATCGCAGCAGGTGTCGATCCGAGCAGCATTATTATAGATGAAACAAGCGAAACAACGGCGCAAAATGCAACCGAAACGTCGAATATTTTCAAAGAAAGCAATATCACCTCAGCAATTCTAGTGACGAGCGCGTATCACGAGCGGCGCGCGATGCTTGAATTCGATAGGCGCGCAACAGGCGTCACATTACGTGGCCACCCTGTCGCCACAGATAACCAATGGGGTCCAATGTGGTGGTTAACGCCAACAGGTTGGGCGCTTGCTATCCCTGAAACTGTAAACTCATTAATACTTGCAACCGGAGGAGTGAGCCGGTAATGACGCGAGTATATGTTGGAATGAGCGGTGGCGTTGATAGCAGTGTCACAGCGGCGTTGCTTGTTGAACAGGGCTACGAAGTAACGGGAGTATATATGAAAAACTGGAGCCAAGATCTGCCCGGCATGAAATGTCCCTGGGCCGAAGACTTGGCCGATGCAAAACGTGTTGCGGTGCAACTTGGCATTGACTTTAAAGTGTTTGACTTCGAGAATGAATACCGTCATAAAGTCGTTGATTACATGATCGATGAGTATAAGCGTGGTCGTACGCCAAACCCCGATATTATGTGTAATCAAGAGATTAAGTTCAAGCTTTTCCTTGAAACTGCACTTGAGGACGGCGCAGATATGATTGCGACGGGCCACTATGCCCGTGTAAAAGGCGGTAAATTATACCGCGCCAAAGATGAAGGCAAGGATCAGACCTACTTCCTATATCGAGTTACGAGCGAAGCGCTAAGCAAGACACTATTTCCTCTTGGCGATTATCTCAAGCAAGAAGTGCGCGAAATGGCCGAGCAGCGGAACCTCTGGACAGCACAGAAAAAGGAGAGCATGGGTGTCTGTTTCGTGGGGAATGTCGGTATGCGCGAATTCCTAAGTCAATATGTCGCCACTCGCCCCGGCGATATTCTTGAAAAAGAAACGGGTAAAAAAGTTGGCATTCACGACGACGCAATCTACTATACGATTGGTCAGCGCCATGGCCTCGATCTTGGTGGCGGTTTGCCATACTACGTCGTCGGCAAAGACATGGACAAAAATGAGGTCTATGTTTCACGTAACCTGCAAGATACCGAGCTTGTACGTGGCGAAATTACACTTACAAATACCCACTGGATCGCTGATGCGCCAAATGACGGAATTGAGGCGCGTATTCGGCATCGCGGCCAGCTAATTCCAGCACAACTTGAGGGTAATACACTTAAGCTCAATCACTCAGAACGTGCAGTCACGCCCGGCCAATCTGTCGTTATATATAACGGCGAAGAGTGTCTTGGCGGTGGCATCGTTTCACCCGAAAACTAGATAATGCCATCAAGCAAAGCTCGAGTCAATGGGCGCGCTATGGTATAATTACCCCTATGAACACACAAGAAATTCGTAACGCCTATCTGAGGTTCTTCGAGGAGCGAGGGCATAAAGTTGTCGCTCGTGCTCCGCTAGTACTCTTGAACGACCCAACAACTCTTTTTACCGGTAGCGGTATGCAGCCGATGATTCCCTACTTGCTCGGGCAAGCGCACCCAGATGGTAAGCGGATAGCCGATAGCCAAACCTGCCTTCG
>Ga0068857_100000340_pt1 | contig 32204 bp, 68 predicted proteins | sample KBSCornC72_FD_66591 | JGI IMG/M metagenome (GOLD analysis project Ga0068857, IMG submission 66591) | Corn rhizosphere microbial communities from Kellogg Biological Station, Michigan, USA - KBS Corn C7-2 | ecosystem: Host-associated > Plants > Roots > Rhizosphere > Soil ...
CTGCGAGTCGCCACCTTCAAACTCGACGGTGTGATACAGACGGTCGTGAGTCCAGTCCGCGAACTCGATCGGGAAGGGAACGCCACGAACTCGAACGGTCAGTGTGCCAGTGCCGGATGCCATGTGATGGGTCTTTCTGCTTGCGGGGTCGGCTTTGCCGGTATGGTCCGCGAGCGAAGGTTGTTGCGTCGCCGTTGTTGGTTACCCCACACCCGTGCAGCGACTCACCGGTGTGCAGACGAAACGCGCCAACTACTGCGCGAGGAAGTTGGTGCCGAAGCCGGTCGAGCCGAGAACCTCTACCGCCGCATCGGAAGCACCCAGCGGGTGAACCTCTTCAGCCACGGTGGTTCCGAACACGCCGGTGCTGCCCGCGCCGCTGTCCAGCAGCTGCACCATCGGGCCGTCGTCAGCGCCGGACAGAGCGTGATACTCCTCCGCCGTGATGATCCCGAGAGCGCCACGCATGGCGGTCTCTTCGCGATGACCGAGGCCCATCAGACCCTCCAAAATGCGGGGGGCCGTCAGAATGCCGACGGTCACGAGCGCCGAGATTCCAGTCGCGCGGTGCTTGGGAGACAGCGCGAGAGCGCCGGCAACCAGGCCGCCCAACACAGCGCCGTGAAGACCCGCGTGCCGCAAAGCCTTGGGATTCTTCTTGGCGTGCAGGTGCGCCAGCATGATTCCGATCTGAGTCGCGCCACCGCCGATCAACGGACCGGCGATGTGCGCGTGTCCGGAGGCGTCTCCGAACCGATAACGTCGTGCCATGGGGTTGTCTTCTTTCGCTTTGAGTTTTGGTTGTGTGAAAGTCGACAGCCGACTAGCGGCGGTGACGCCGACGACGCTTGGCGCCGGACAACGCGTGCGAGCGCTTGTGCTTGAGGCACGCCTTGGTGCGCTTGTTCACGCCGAACTTGCAGTGACGCTTTGCCATGAGTCTCTCCCTCTTCCTTCGTTGCGGTTTGGTTACAGCGCCGTGCGTATCACGACGCCGTTCTGAAAGTGAAGCTCGACCGCACCACCGCGCATGAGCGCAGCCAGCGGGCCTCCGACCATCTCGGGCGGCAGCATCGACAGGCCCGACGAGCGCAGCGCGGCTGCCGCCTTGCGCAGCGCCTTCGTCGCCTCGCCCGCGCTCACCGCCGGTGGGCTGGCTGCGATTTCAAATTTGGCAATGGGACGCCCCTGCCACTCGCCCAGCTCTACGGCCTCTGCACCGTGTAGCTGCGCCCGCGGGTGCAGCCGCTTGATGTCAGCAATCGCAGGATGCATCCGTCGGTTCTGCTGATGCCAGCCGTAGCGCCCGCTCGGGCTGGCCGGCATCGCAGTGGCGGGCGTCTGGATCGGTGCGGGCGGGACCGCGGTTACAGTCTGCGAAACAGCAGTGGTCACGCTCGACGGCTGTGCCGGAAGTAGCGCTGCCTCACGCTCGTCCACCGGCACCAGCGTCATGTCCAGCACGTGCTGTGTGCGGATGTCCTGCCGCGCATTCATCGGGCTCACCGGCTGGATCATCCCGGTGCGCATCACAAAGGCGGGGATCGAGCCGTTCTGTGAATGCATCGTGTGCGCGCTCCGTTTTGGTGTTTGGAAAACGAAAAAAGGCGCTTTCCGGGGACGGTGTTGTCCTCAGAAAGCGCCTGGTCTTCAGGTAGCCCTGCGCGGGGTTTGCCCGCGTTATTTGAAGGTCAAAGTGAAAAGCATTTGTTTCGCGCTGTCAAGGGGTCACTTGCTGGAGAGTGTAGAGGCGGGGTATCCTCGTTGGTATGGCATTTTCTGGTGTTCTCTACGCGGCCTCCCCCTACATGCTTCGCTACGGCGTGATCGCCTCCGGAGCTGGTACCGACAACACCCTGACCAAGGCGATTATGATCGCTGACGCCGTGGCGGGACCGCTCAAGAACAAGCTGGTGAACCTCCCGGTGGCTGACTGGAATGATCTGGATGACGACCCCGAGATGTCTGTGTACGTCTCGGGCAACGGCGGCGTCCCGGCCGTGGTTGGCTACAACTTCGGCAACCCCAGCAGCGTGAACACGCTCCAGCTGACGGCGCTCGCAGCGGGCACGGCCATCGTCGAGATCCGATTCAACCACTCGATCGACCGGTAAGGGAGCTGTGATGGCAAAGCGACGGCGAAAAGGTCTCGGGTCGAGCGCAGCGGAACACAACAAATACGGGGTCCGCGCGGCCTACTCGACGATCGCTTACTCCAGCGACGCTTCACGCGCGGCGAATGCAGGAAAGTGCGGAATCGCATTGGAACGCCTTCTACGCGCGGCAGCCTCGTACGGAACGCACATGGCGCACACTGAATCCGCCACGACAAACCACAACCGCGAGGCCGCGCACAATCTCAGCACCGCGACGGATCACTACAAGCGCGCATGCCTGCGATGACCCGCCAGCTTGCTCACCCTGGCGCGTGCGACGTCACGCTGTCGGACTTCATGTTTCCCGCCACCATCGGCAGCGCCGCGGGTGTCATGGCTGGCATCGTCGCACGCCTGCTGATGGACGGTGAGCGCAGCACCGCCAAAGACGCCGCCGCGCACGTGGTGGAGACCGGCGTGTTCCTGTTGGTGGGCGGGCTGACGTTCGTACTGCGGCAGCGCCGGCAACACTAAAGTTCTGCAGGCACCCTGCCGTTGTCCTCGGCATGCCTACCAACTTCGTCTCGCCTGATCGCTGCAAGTGCGGAGCTGTTGTCGATCTGGGCCACAAGCAGTTGTTGATCGCGTGGCGCCGGCACCGTGACGGCACGCTCACGCACAGCGTGATTAAGTGCCCGTGTTGTATCAGCGTACGCGCGACTTGAACGCCACGGTGTGCGGCACACATTTGCTGTGCGTAGCCGCTGAATACCCGCGGTTCGTCATGCGGTAGTCGCCCGGCGACATCACGGTGTCCATCCGAACCAGCTTTCGATCTTCGAGCTTGTCGAGCACGCGTTGCATCGACGCTTCATTCTGGTGGAAGAACCGTGCGAGATACCTGACGGGCGCACCGCCCTCGCTGCTCAAGAAGCACAGCGCCTTCGTCGCAAGGCCCTTCGAAATCTTCCGCTTGACGGCCATCAGTGGCTCCGCAGGTATTCCGCAGCGTGCGCCTTGATCACCGAAGTATCAGCACCCGGCACCGCTTTCAGTTGTTTCGTTGTGTACGCTTCCTGCACCGCACAGGTCACGACGTCTTGGCCTACGCGCATCGCCAGCTCCGTCAGCAACGCCACGTAGTTCTGTGCTGCCAGATCGGCAATGACCTCCGAGAGGATCGCGTCTCTCTGCTGCACGATCTTGTCCGCCGTGCACTTGGCTGTGTTCTCTGCCTTAGGTGCCACGGTTGCACACGAAGTGAGGAGAACGAGAAAAGCCGCGAGTAGCTTGCGCATGATGCGAAGTCTACCGCCGCTTGCTGACCGCACGCAAACGCCACTGCGTCGGCGACAGATCGCGCTGCCCGCGCTTTACCGCCGCCACAGCGCGTGCCGCCCGAGAATCCGGTCGCCGGTCAGCAGCTCGTAAACCAGCAGCACGACGATCAGCACCAGCAGGATGTGCAGCAGGTTGTTGCCGCGTAACGGCGCGGGACCGACGTAGTAACCACCGCCCCAGAACACCAACAGAAGCAGGATGATCAACAGGAGCATTTCACTTCCACCCTTTCACTGAAGCCCGGCCGAGCATGAACGCGAGGCCCGCAAACGCGACCCCAAGCCCGATCGACTTGATCGTGTACCAGCGCACAAAGTAGTCGGGCGCCACCGTGATGGCTGTACGCGCGTCGGAGGCGAAATCGCCCAGCTGTGGTTGAATCACGCTGCCCGCACTTTCTCTTCTTTGCACCGGCACGATTCGCAGAATGGAAGGGGACGCGGCAGCCACAGAGCGCTGTACCACGCAACCGCCTTCTGTGTCGCACAACGCGTACATTGCAGCAGCTGGATCACGCGCCGCCTCGACGCGCACGCCGATCTTCAGCCAGCTCGCGCTTGAACTGTTTCGTGAAGTGCGTGTTGTAGTTCTGCAGGCGAGCAAACGCCGCGTCGTACGCCCGCTTGGCGCTGACCCAAGCGGGTGACTGCTTCACCGCGTCCGGCGTGAGGCCCATCTTGCCCTTCGGGAAGCTTGACAACGCAGCGCCAGCAGCCTTCACATCGCGCCACAACCGATCGGCGTGCGCCTTGGCAGCCACGAAGTCTGTCTCTCCGCCGCCAAGCCCGCGCAAGCTGTAGCTCGTCTTGATGTGCCGCGCAAACGCGCCGGGGTTGTTGAAGATCCGTCCCGTCGGCTTCCCGTCATCACCACGCACGAAGTAGTGTCGATTGCCGGCAATCAGCTCGCATACCGCCCGCACCTTGCGCGGAATCGCTGCATCAGTGATGGCCTTCGTCAGCTTACAGGATTGCGCTTTCACGTCAGCATCTCCGCCAGCGCCGCTTCAATCTCTGCCGCCGTCATCACCCCGCCGAACCCGCATGCCGGATACATGTCAGCCATCTCCTGATCCACGTACCGGATCTTGTTGCCTGTCTCACACGGCAGGCTGCCCCACACGTGCACCCTGTCGCCGTGCGGCTTGCGGGTGCACGCGTTGCCGTCCCAACGACGCGCCGAGCAATGCTGTCCGCAATCCGCCATTTCACGATAGGATATCAGAACGCCTGGTAATCTTCGCCGGGCATCCAAACACCACACTACAGGACGCCCAGATGCGGAGACCCTCTATGCGAATCGTCAACCCCGACGCCGCCACAGCTCCCGTCCCCGACATGAGAACGTGGTGGCAACGCAACGACAAAGCACTGGGTGTGATCATCGGCACCGCTGTCCTGACCGTTGTCACCGGCGCTGGCGGCCTGACCGGCTTGGCGCATCTCACAGGGCTCGCCACCGTCAAGGACACCGCAGCCATCGACGAGAAGATCGCGGCGGTCGTGAAAGGAACACAAACAGCCGCCGGGCTCGATTCGGAGCGCTGGAGAAAACAGGACGAGAAACAGGAGCTGGTCCTGGCAGCCATACGATCGCTGCGCGCAGACGTCGTTGCCCTGAAGCGCGGAAAGAAGCCTGCAGGAGCTTCACCTGCGCCCGCTACGCCGCCCGCCCCGAGCGCTACGCCCTAACCCCAAGGATCGGTCAGCTCGTCATCCAGCTCTTCGGCCGCGCTCTTGCGCTGCTGGCGCTTGTACTTCTGCACCTGCCACCAGATAGCCAGCGGGAACACCACCCGGCGCATGAACCAGCTGACGATCACGACGGAGCTACTTCGTCGCCTTGCGGTGCTGCGAGATCAGCATCGCGGCCATCACGCCCAGGAGCACGATCACCAGCCCGCCTGCAGGCGTCAGCCGGATATGCTCGTACTGAGCCGGGATGAACGCGCGCACGTCCAGCGAGGCTTGGTCCGTCGGCAGGCCGCCTGCACGCACAATCTGCGGCGGGTAGCCGGGACGAGAGGGCGGATAGTAGCTGGTCTGCTGCGGATATTGCGGGTTCATCGCTGGTGGTCCTCCGGGGCTGGGTGAGAGTGGGGGTAGTATGGACGCTTGTCGCGCCGGCAACGGATCATGCGTCACGGACGCAGGGATGTACCCCGCCTCAAATTCGATTGCTTGCGCTAGCGCTGCGGCATTCGCCTGCACCATCGACGACGTCATGCGCTGCCAGTTCTGGGGAATGCGCTTGCCGCCAGCACCTTTGACCACGTACACCGCGATGGCGCGGTTGGTGGCGCTGATGGTTTTGGACCCGAGCACGCCGTCGATACCGACCTGCAGCTGCCGATCGTCCTTCAGGCGCCCCAGCGCGTTCAACGCCTCTTGCAGACGCCGAACTTTTGCGTCCACGGCAGCCGGGTGTGCACCAAGAACCATCCAAGAAGCCTACACCGAGCAGCGGGATCGGGTCAAAACGGCACGGAGTCTTCAGGCAGCAGGGTGTCACAGCGCTCGATGTACTTCCGGGCACGCAGCACAGCTTCCGCCCGCGTGGGCAGGTTCAGCCGGAATCCGACCGCTTCCTCCAACGGCTCGATGCGCTCGGAGAAATCCTCCCAGTGCCGCGTGCGTGGGGCTGTCACAGCCAACGCCTCACGCCACGAAGCGATCTTGCGGCCAGGTGTGCGCTTCTCGAACCGCTCATTGAGCGCATCGAAGCGCCCGTCGCCAGAACGCGCCCGCGGCTTCGGCCCACGCCGCCCTTGGTTCACCCAGGCCGTGTAAGCTGTACAGTCGCGTCCACAATCCGATTCGAGCAAGGCACGCAGCTTCGGGTTGGCTGCCAGCAGCGCCTTCACGGCGTCCGGCTTGGTCTTGAACGTGCGTGGCCGCGCCTCCCGTGAGGACTCACGGTAGCACCGGCGCTGCGTCCGATCCGCGGGCACGTCGTACGTCCACGGGCGCCCGAGATTGGTGTGCCGCCGCAGGAGCAGTAACCCGACCGAGAGCGCCCCCACCGACAAGGCCGCGCCAACCAGCGGCCCGCGGATCACTTGGGCAAGCCCGTTGGCTGGTAGTTGCGGCTCACGTTCACGAGCTGAACCTGACCGTCACGCACGGTGATGGTCAAGACCGCATGCGCCTTCTCAGCCAGCAACGCAGCGAAGATCGCGCCGACTTTCTGCCAGAAGGTGACGATTTGAATCTCAGCCATGGTGCCTGTGCAGGTAGAAGGCGGTTGCTGCCACGCCCACAGCCACACCGAGCACGACGCCGATCAGAATTGTGGGCACCATCGCCGGACAAGACTCAGCCGCCGCGAGCGCACCTGCAGGCTTCAACGCGAAGCGTGCGTCGGAGCCGGGCAGGGGAATCGACATCGTGCCGCCGTTGGGCAAGACGAGGGTGCGGGTGTTGGGAGCGCTCATCGGCTGGCCCTCCGACGGCGCGCACCGAACAGACCGTGCGAGCTGTACGGGTAAAAGTCCAGCACGTATCCGGTGTCGTTCGGAATGTGGCGACTGACCGAATGCCGACACAGCTCCACACGTCCATTGTCGTTCTGGAAACGCCGCGCCGGATCGGCCGGGCGCACCGTCACACACCGGTTCACTGCCGGCGGCGTGATGCCCATCTCGCGCAGCTTCTTCAGCGTCTTACGCACTTCGCTGCGGGTGAGCGCTTTCATCGCGGCACCAACGCCACGTACTGGCCCGGCCGCACGGTGTAGCCCGCCGGGTACACAGCGCCTGCGGGAGCTTGCTGTCGTACGCGCTTTTTCACGGCTCGGTCACCTCGAAATCTTTGTACTTCGCCATGGGTGGATGCACACCAAATTTGTTGGCGCCGGGCAGCGTGGTGTCGAGCGGAATCCACTGCGTGGGGTTCATGCGAGAGCGCACACCGGCCAGGCAGTAGATGTGATCCCAGCTCGCGCCGGTGTTCGAGGTGATGCGAAATTTGCAACGGAAACCGTTCTCCATCGCGAGCACGGCGTTCTCCACAGAATGGTCATCGCAGTCACCGCCCGCCATCTGCAGCGTACGCCACGCAGTCTGGAACGTGTCCTTGTCGGTGATGTCGCCCGTGTACCGCACGTTGCGCTTCACGAACTCGTAGATCGCGGCCAGCTCGCCCATGTCATCCCGAGCGCGGACGCCCGACGTGACCTCCAACCCGATCTGGCGCATCCGAGGATCCTTCAGCCCGCCAATCGGCGCGTTCCGCCGGTTGAACGCCTGATCACCAAGCCACACCATCCGACGCAAGATCTTCACACGGTCATCGAGGGTGCTCACCGAGTGCGCGCGAAGCTGTGGGCCGGGATCATGCACGCCCAACAGCATGCACGTATCCGGCCCCTGCGGTCAAGTTGACCGGCCCACGCTCCAAGCCCTACTATGTAGGCGTGCTTGTAGGTCAAACCGGGCTCGGATTCAACCCGCTCAGCTCCATCGCAAAGGGTGCCGGCGCTGTAGCGAATACCGCCGTGAGGGTAGCACGCGACCCCCGCACACAGAACGTGGCGCACGTGGCTGCGCAATCCTACGCGCCAGCCGAGTACGCCCAGGTCCGCTCCAAAGTGAGTCAGGTCCAGCAGATCCTGCGCCCGCCCGGCCAGCAGCGCTCCATGCCGCAAATGATGCCCATGATGCCCATGGACCCGGACAGCGGCCTCCCCCCGACCCGAGACAGTCACCTGATGTTGTACGCCGGCATTGGTGCTGGTGTGCTTCTCGTCTTCATGCTCTTGAAGCGGTAAAACCCCATGTACACACAATCGATCGGCGCCTTCGCTCCTCACCGCGGTTTCGTGCCTCCTGCGCGTGCTACACGCCTGCCGCCGAGCATGATGCCGCCGCGGGCCGCCCCGTACACGGGCCGTGCTGGCGTGACGCACTTTGCTCCCCCGGTTCGCCCGAACCCAGCGCTCCAACAGCAGATCTTTCGCCGGAACCAGAAGGCCTTCCGCCAGCGCGAGGTTTTCCGATTGATGCAGCAAGGCCGCTACACGCGCGAGCAGGCGCTGATTGCTGCCAACGCCGCGCTGACCGCCCAAAACGCTTCGCTACAGGCACAGGCGGCAGCCCAGGCCGCTCAGCAGCAAGGCCCTCAGATGCCGGCTCAGCAGCCCACCACGGCTGTCTCGCCTGCAGCGCCCAGCGCCGATCTGACGCCGCAGCAGGACGCGGCCGATGGTGGCGAAGCAGCTCCCCCCACGTCCGTCGAACCGGTGCCGCACCACAAAAGCAAGCTGCTCCTGTTCGCCGGCCTCGCGGTCGTCGCAGGCGTCGGCGGCTACGTGCTGCTCAAGAAGAAGCGGCCGGCGGTGGGGAAGTAGATGATCTCGGCACAGCCGCAGTTCGGGTTCAGCATCACGTCGCCCTTCAAAGCGGTGGCAAAAGTTGCCTCCAGCGCGGGCAAGGCTGTTGGATCAGGTGTCGCGACGGGCGTCCGCGCAACAGGATCCGGCATCGCGACGGGTGCGCGAGTCACCGGGCGCGCCGCCGTAGCCACAGGCAAGGTTGCGGGCAAGGGTGCAATCATCGCCGGCAAAGTGGCCTTCGCCCCCGCCCTGCTCACCATGAAGGCGTCCCAGTGGCTCGCCAACCAGGCCATGACGCCGGTGAAGAACAAGGTCCACACCTTGCGCGACCGGCGAGCAAACAAACTGGCGTGGGACAAGCGCAAGTCTCGCACGCCGAACGCCGCCGAGAAGGCCGAAGCCAAGGCGTGGACGCAGGCCAAGCTCAAAAGCCAAGGGCCGCACGGGCAGGTGTTGGCGTTATTCGCCGGCCCGCCGATGCGCATGCTCAACGAGTACGAGAGCGCGATGCAGCTCGGCGAGGTTGTCACGGCTGCAACGATCACCGCTTCGATTCCGGTGTTCCTGGCGATCCTGAACGCACTGCTGAACAAAACGTCACGGTCTGGCGAAGCGCCCGCGAACATCGGACCCGACGGTCAACCGATGCCTCAACAGGGTCCCGACGCGCCCGGCACAGTCGACATGACGCCGGTACAGGAAGCGGCCCAGGCGATGGCGGAAGACGCTGCTGCAGAGAGCGGCGTTGAAGCAAGCGGTGGCGGTGCGCTGATGCGCGTGCCCGGCGTCGGCCCCGTACAACGGTCTCATCTGATGCTAGGTGCAGCTGTCGTAGGCGGCGTGCTCCTGCTCATGATGCTCACACGCAAGAAGAGCTGACGCGTGGCCACCACCTGGGAGCGCGCCAAAGCCAGCACGGGCAAGGTCTTTGAAGTGCTGGACTGGCCGGTTGAGGATGCCGCCGCCGTGATCGGTGTAGAGGCGGCATGGTTGGCCGGTGTGCTCTTGGCGGTGAAGATCCTCGGCATGGGGCTCTACAAGGAATTCCTTGCAGAGCCCCCTCGACGCCGCTGACGAGAGGCTTACCGGACCGCGGTCGGACGGTAGCGCAGCTCGACGATCACCTCGCCCGAGGCAGTGATTCGAAGGAGGTTCGGCGTGCCGGTAATGTACCGGAACCCGCCGATGCCATCAGATACCGTCGGTCCGCCAGGCGTGACGTAGGTGGAGAGACGGCGATCCGCAATCAAATTCGCCCAGGTCGTGACACCGTCACCGGGAGACGGCTCAGCAAACGGGTTCTCGAACAGCTCCTTGAGCGGACCAGCCGCACACGCCGCGATCAGCTCCGCCTGTGTGATGTCCTCATTGGTGGGCCCCTCACCACCTCCGTCCACCAGGATGCGGAGCATGTGCTGATCAGCGCGAATGAACGTTTTGGACATGGCGAATAGGCTATCGCAGGGGTCGCGTGCGCGTCAACTACCGAACGGCAGTCGGCTGGTAGCGCAGCTCGAACACACACGCGCCGCTCGTGAGCGTCATGCGAAACACATTCGGGCTGCCCAGAAACCGGAATCCACCCACACCAGCAGACGCCGCGGAACTCCCTGGCGTGACGGTAACCGACAATCGCGCGTCCGTGTACAGCGCAGCCCAGGACGCCACGCCAGAGCCAGGCGGGGGCTCAGCCAAAGGATTCGTGAACAGATCCTTGAGCGGGCCCGGTGCACACGCGGCAATCAAACTGGCCTGCGTGTAGTCGTTGTCGCCGGCCGCACCGGAGACCTGAATGCGAAGCATGTGCTGATCGGCGCGGAGGACTGCGATTGTTGACATGGCACCAAGGCTATCGCACCGCCCAAGCGCGCGTCAACTACCGAACGGCAGTCGGCTGGTAGCGCAATTCAATCACGCACGCGCCGCTCGCGAGCGTCATGCGGAACCGATTCGGCGAAGCCAAAAAGCGCACGCCGCCCACGCCTGCTGCGGTAGCAGTACCTCCCGGCGTGACGGTAACCGACAATCGCGCGTCCGTGAGCAATGCGTCCCACGACGCCACACCGGAGCCGGGCGGGGGCTCAGCCAGTGCGTTCGCAATCAAATCCTTGAGCGGGCCCGGCGAACATATAATTGCCAGGTTGGTCTGCGTGACGTCGTTGTCCCCCGCGGCACCAGAAAGGGCAAAACGCAGCATGTGCTGATCAGATCGCAGAACGTCGAGTGTTGACATACAAACAGGCTAATCCTTGGGCGGCACGGCAGTCAAGGAGGCAGAATGCGGCCCGCATCCGCCGGTGCATGACACGTGTTGCAGTCTCCACGAGACACCGTTGCTTTCATGTAGATGCCACCATTCGTCCACGACACCCCAACCGTCACAGGGAAAACAATCGGGTCTGTTGTCCAGAAATTGCCTGCAGCATTCACCCGTACTGACCCCCCATTGTGGTTGGTCATCGTCACTTGGATGAAGTTTCGGTTTGCTGGCCCGTCCACCCCAAAACAACCCATCGGTTCGTTCGGTTTAGCGTAGACGGTACCCGACAGCGTAAACGTGCTGTGGCACGATCCGCACACAGAGCCGGGTCGGTGCATTCCATCGTTCGGATCACCATCGGACCAGTATTTCCCGCTCGCGCACACAGGAGCAGAAGCGCCGCCGGTTCCAAGCACGCCGCCGCTTCCTGGTGTGCCTGCAGTCCCGGCATCCCCGCCCGTCGCAGGCACGCCTCCAGTTCCCGGCACACCCGCTGCACCGCCCACACCTGCTGAGCCACTCACCCCTGCTGCACCGCCCGTCCCGCGCACCAAGTAGCCTCCACCACCAAACGGTTGCACATCTGCATCGCCGCAACCAACCACCAACACAAGCAGCAGTACAAGACGCATGGAGACCTCCAAAAAGCGGGGGCCATGCCGGTGCGGCAAGGAAAAACGCCAATTAATCCAACCGCACCGGCACGGACACCCCAAAGATTTTACGCGGGATCTGCCCCAGCTACGAGCGCTGCCATGGCAATAGCGGCTTGCAGCTCTTCGACACGCTCACGGCACTTGAGCTGTACGCCCAGCAGCGCGTCGTATGCGGACACCTTCGCCAACAGCTCCTCACACGCCTTGCGCCGCGTTGCCAGCGCTCGATCACCAAGGCCTTGCAGCTTGGCCTCCATCTGGCGCACGATCGTCTCGGCCTCTTGCGTGACAGCATCCGTGATGGCGTCAATGGCCTCGCTGTTGCGCATCGCCGGGATCCGGAACACGCGGTGATTCGACACGCTTTCGATCGCGGTGACGACCTTGCCCCAGAACTCGGTGTGGTCACGCGGCACGAAATAGATGCCACCGGTGTCACGCAGGGCTACACCGCTTTTCGCACAGGCGAGCTTGACCAGCCACGTGCCGATATCCTCAGGGGCAAGCTCACCGCGGTGACGGGCGCAGTTAGCGGTGATGCGCTGGGTGATCTCAGCATGCACCTCCGGAGTCGCTCCCTCCCGCGTGAACGCCACGCCGCCTTGAAGCGTCCGAACGGTCACCAGCGTGGTGTAGCGCAGAACGATCTCAGCGCTGGTCTCCTCCCGCACGATAGCCCACGCTCCGCGCGGCGCGAGAGGGCGCACGAGCACGCGCTTCTGTGCTTCTTCCTTCACCGCGCGGCTGAGCGCAGTTTCATCACTCGGGGGGTGCGGCAGCAAGTTGAGCGGCAAGCCCTGGCGCGACCAGGCCGCGTTGAGGAGCACCATGTTCACGGTGCCGCTCAGACGCCAGTAGGAGATCGTGCCGGCGGTCGCGGCGGCTTCAGCCGTGACGATGTAACGGGAGTCGGTGTAGGGGACAGGTCCAGTCGGTGCGTTCGGCATCATGGCGTTTTTCCTTTTTGTGTTTTGTTTGCTGATCACTTGTCGAGCGTAAGGCGGCTGCCTCGGGATGTTGTCAGGAAGCGCAGCGCCTGCGCCTCGGCCTCCTCATGCGTAGCGCACGGGCGCGAGGCGTACATCACGGTTCCGTTACCGCGCGCGACCAGTTGCGCTTTCCATCGCAACGGGCCGCCGGTCCGAGAAACAACTCCAGGTGAGTGAAGGAAAACCTTGGTCTTGTTCGGCGTCATGCCCTACGTCCCTTGCAAAAGCAGGGCCCGCGCGAGCGCCGCGTCCCGCAGCTGCTTCGATTTCTTCGCGGCGCGCAGCTGAGCCTGGTTCTCGGCACCGATAGCGGCAGCCCAACCCGGCACATACAGGGCATAACCGTCTACCGAGTTCGAGTAGGGGACGCGGCGAATCGGCACGCCAGCAGCGGCAAACAGGCCCACGCTGTACCCTCCGGTGCTAAGAACCCATCCAGCCCTCACCGCGCGTCTGCGAATCGTTTCCGGGGTTGCATGCCGTGCCTTCTTACGCACAACGATCGCCGGATACTTCGCGTCGAGGTGTGAACGTACGGCACGGAGTGCCGCCAGTACCCGTGCCCTGGAGTTACGCCTCGCGATCCGGCCATCCGTGCCTTCACAGCGATTGAGTGCTCCGTGCACCCTTCCAGCAAGCAGCGCGTGTTGCACCGGCTGTCCCATCACGCCGCCTGCCCCAAATCGTCCAGGACCACGACCTCCCCGTACCGCGGCGCAAAGCGCTTATCGCCGTCGATGATGCACCAGATCACCTTGGTGCCGCCCATGTCATCCGGATAGCCCCCACCGATGTAGCCATCCGTGCATGCAACGATCACGTCGATATGGCGCTCGCGCAAAGCCTCGAAGCCCTCCGTGAGATCCGTGCCGCCCCCGCCCTTCAGCATCCCGATCGCCTGCTCGATGTTCGGCACGTCCTGAATGCCGTGCAGCGCTGCATCCACCACTGCGAACGTGACACTTCCGCCCACGGTCTGGATCACGCCCTGGACCTCGGACATCGCCGCCGCCAGCGCCTTGGGCGTCATGCTCCCGCTCGTGTCCAGCAGAACGCCAACCCGCGGCACGGGTGCCCGGTATGCCGGCAGCATCGCCCGGCCCACACCGAACCCGAGACCCGCCTGGCGCCGGCTCGGGCGCCCCCAGGACAGATCCACCATGCCGGCCTTGTACGCCACCGCGTTGCGCACCAGCTGGCCCAGCTTCGCACGCCAATCGACCTTGGGCGGCCCCAGGACCTCATCAGCCCACACCAGCAGGCCTCCAGGCACCGTGCCGCGTCCCTTCGCCGCTGCGTGTGCCTGGACAGCCTCCGCGGTCTCTCGACGCACACGTTCGATCTGCGCCTCCGAGCGCCCCTCACCCGAGCCCTCGCCCGGCAGCGGCTCTCCGGCACACCCCCCACACTGGCCTTTGGTAACGCCACCCGAGCCCTTGCCGCTCTTGCTGTTCTTCTCGTCCTTCTCGCTTTTGTTCTTCTGTTTCTGCTTTTCCTGCAACAGCCGATAGCGTTCCTCGAAAATCAGCCCCAGCGGCTGCTCCAGCGTCTCCGGGTAAACGGCAGTGGCCTTCTTGTCCCAATCCTTCCACGACTTGCGCAACTCTTCGTTGATGCACGCATCCGCGGCCAGGTTGGCGAGCTGGTGCTGCTCGGAAGTCGCAACGCCAATCGCCTTGCCACGATCGGCATGCTTCAGCAGCACGTGCATGGTCTCGTGCATCAGGTCATACGCCAGCTCGTCCACCGTGCGGGTGGCTACGTAGTTCGCCGACCAATGCAGTACGGCATCAGCGGACACCGCCAGCGTAGCGCTTCCGCGAGTGGCCAGGTGTGCCTCCACCTCCGGTGACATCTGCCGCCGGATCAGCCCACGGAGCGCGACCCCGAAGTAGGGTGCGAAACCGTTCACCGGATCTGACACACGCAGGATCGCCGTCGCGAGCAGCTGCTGGGGGGTTAGCGTAGCCAGGGCCATTAGCGCATCCCCGCAGCGGTCAGGATCGGCAACAACGCCTGTAGTGCCTTAGTCTGCGGGCTCTCCCCCGTCAGTATCAGGCCATTTTTCATCACAGCTCGGCCAGCGCCAACAGCCAGATCGGGCGCGTCCTTGATTACCGGAGCGACCAGTCGCCAGAAGGCCTCGGTGCGCTCCTTGCGGTGTGGACACGCCGCCGGGATCACCAGCGCGGCACAGGCGCCGAGAACAGCCAGCGTGCGGTCCAGGCGCCGCGAGTCGTGCTTGAACGTCTCTTTGCCGTCCAATACATCGGCCGGCGCGGGAAGGTCAGCCATCTCCGTCCAGGTGCGGAACTCCGCCACCCACGATTGCCCAACGAACCCAGCCATGAACTCGTCCGTGTCGCGCTCGGACAACCCGTGCACGCGGGAGGACGCCAGCGCGATCGCTGCATATTCCACCGTGCGGCGCGACGGCCACGCCAGGTGTTTTGCCCCCTTCACGGGCTCGGTGTGCAGCAGGTTGGGCCGCCGCGTGATGAACCCTGCCACCAGCCCGCGAGCGTAAGCATCGGCCTCGGGCCACGCCGCTCTAACCTGTTCCTCCAGCAAGGCCGGGTTCAGGGGCGCCTCGGTGGACTGGGGGCGGAACGAGCCGAGAAGTGCCGACGTCCAGTCCTGCGGGTCCATGCCATCGTACTCGAAATGCCCAAAGCGGTTGGCCAGGGGCGTTGTCAGATCCCACCCACCCGCGTCCACGTCATTGCATGCCCCGATGATCCGCACACCCACCGGGAACGTGTGCGCGCCCAGCTGACGCAGCTGCACGCAGCCCAGCAAGGGAGCCTGGAGCGCGGGGGCAGCCTTGTCGATCTCGTCCAGGAACAACAGCCCGCGATCGACGAACGTCTTCACGACATCGGCAGGGGCCGGGTAGTGCAGGTGGCCGTCCGTGCCAGGCACAGGCACACAGCCGAAGTAACCCTCACCGCGCTCGGCAGGGGACAGGCGCAGGTAAGGCAGCCCCATCTGCTGTGCCAGAAGTTTGACAAGGGCAGTCTTGCCACAACCGGGCTTGGACCGGATAAGGATGGGCAGGCCCCACGCGTACTCGGGAGACGGGCAGAAGAGAGCGGCCTTCAGGATAGCGGAGTTGATCATTTGGCGTTTTTCCTTTTTGAGTGAATGGGAACGGTCGAGGCCTACTGCTGGAATCATGCCAGGATTGGCTGCGGTTTTCTGGGAGCTACCCCCACGTTCTGTGCCGCCGTTTCACAGGTAAATCGGCACAGGGTGTGGCGGCGAAGATACACCCGGACACGCCGAGCGCAAAGAAACGCAAGAAGTAGACTCGGCACGGGACGTGCTGTAGCGTTTTGTCCGAAAGGAAAAACGCCAACATGAGAAACCACGTCATCCTCCTCGCCCAGTTCTTTCGTATCCGCCGTGTCGAAGCGCTCAAATTCCTCACCGAAGAAGAGCTTGACTGCTTCGAGGTAGAAGCCCTGGTGTCCCGTGCGACATTCACCGCGGTCACCCTGACGAGGGCCACATGACCCGCACCGTCGTCATTCTTCGGTGGGTCGTCGGGCTCGTCGGCATCGCCACACTACTGGCGATGACATACTTTGCGATAACCGATCCGTCCCCGCAGCGGGACGAATCACAGCCAACATGGCGGGAGGTTCGGTGATGGTGACGCGGGCCCGACAGTCGCTCGCCGTCGAAGAGGTGGTCGACCCGGCTACCTTGGCGGGGCGCGAGTTCGCTCTGTATGGCGTCGACAACACCGCGTTCTGTGTCCGCCCCGCGGGTAAGCGCGCACGTGTTGTGTACGAGGTGCGTGAGGACGAAAGCGACGGGTATCGTTCATCCTTGAAGGACGTCGTAGTGGTTCCCATCGCCAACAAGATCTTCTCGCCCCGCTCCATCGCGCACGTGTGCTTGACGGAATGGCGCGACGGCAACTGGCAGCCACACAGCGATCTGGCACAGGCGTGTGTTGCAGCACGGCTGCTGCAAGGGTTCCGGGATGACACCAGTCTTGACGGCAGCTTTGAGGGGTGGGCATTGCTCGATCCGAGCGGGTACCCGTGGCTGATCTTCGGCACCTCTAACGCAGACGACTATTACCCCTCATTTGTTTTTCGCTGGAACCCAAAGGCGGCACCATGATCTGCACACACTGCTCGAAACGGAAGTCCCAATCGCCTGTCCTGTGCCCGTGCAAGATCAAATGCGATCCGCACGTGATCTGCACCGACTGCGCCCACGCGTCTGACCCGACTAGCATCACCGCCGTCAACGCTGCCTGGGTAGATCCCCTCAGCCGACAGCGCATCGAGCGCACCATGCGCGTGCTCGGTGACCTCATGTTCCGCGTCGAGCCGTGGGGGCGCGCGTGAAAGCCTGGTTGTGTGCTGTGGGGTTTGTCCTGCTGATCGGGCTGTGCGACTGGATCGCGGAAGGTGGGGCGACCGTACTGACGTGGGTGTTTGGGTGAAGGGGCAGACGCTGTTGGCCCGCTTGGGGCAACCGATAGAAGAAAGTCGCTTCAAGCTGCACAGCATCGACGCGGCGTCAACCAACTGGAGACGTTGGTGGTGGTACGAGATCAGTCAGGGCAAGCGCAATCAGATTAGCTGCACCTGCCACCGCGGCTCTGTTCACACGCATAGAGGCGATTTGCATCAGATCTTCACGCTTGGTACGTGCGATCACACAAGGGCACTCTACGAAGGACGAGTCACTCCAGACGCACGCAGCGCGACCAGAACCGTGTACCGTGTGATCTTCACCAAGCGCGGCGAAGAGCTTTTCAACTGGCGTCTGGCCGCGCACATGCTCTTGAGGGGGTCGTGAACGACGGCACGGTGCAAGAGCGGTGGTGCCGTGTGAACACCGCCTCTGAAACCGAACGGGCCACGGCGGTGTTTTGCTGCCTTCGATTCCGTATCGACTACCGCATTGTCGGCAACCACACACTCTACGTGCACGGGCGTGCTCTCGTCTACCTGAACGCGCTGTTCGTTGCGCTTACACCCGTTGCATTCGACACCACACGCCTTCCTCCCTGCGATCTCGAAACACAAGCCGCGCTCATCGCTATGCGGCTGCTCGGCGCACCGCCAGAGCGATGGGCAACTGAAGCGGCAACGTTCCTGACCGGTGCGCGATGAGCGCCGCCGATCGCACCAACCCCTACGCCCGTCTTGCGGAACGCCTCCGGCTGCGTGCTGCCTGGGATGTCGCCAACTACTCTGATCTGCCCTACCTGTGTGAATCTTGGCGCGTCTTTGGCCCTCATCACGCCACCGCAGAGCTGCTGAGCGCCCAGGCGCTGGACGCCCTTACCGCGGCACGCATCCTCGGCATGGATCCGACCGCGTGGGCAGAGTGGGCCTTCTCGTTGGTGTCCGCACCTGGCACGCCTGTTGCTGTATAACTGGCACGAAAGGGGAAAACGCCATGCACATCAGAACAACCAAGTCCCGGCAGCACCGTCCCGTCCTCGGTCTGGTCCTCATCGCGATCGCCGTCTTTGTTGCCTGTTCTCGCGACTTTGGCGTCATCGGCCGCGGGTTTCACCGCCTGCTCACCGCCGGCATCGGCCACAACGGGCTGGACCTCCTGGCCGTGACCCTGTGCCTCAGCGGCACGGTGTGCGTGTTGCCGCCCGGCACACTGGTGAAGGGAATCGTGTGGACAGCACGGGCCTTGGTAATGGTGCTGGTGCACATCATCGAGGCGTGCCTGCCGGCGCCGGGGGCAGCGACCGTGCGCGTGAAGCCCCCCGCGAAGGTGCTGCCGTTCGCACAGCCGGCGCTGCTGCCCGCGCAGCGGCTCAAGCTTGATGACGTCCGGGGCGCACTCAAGCAGCTCGGGTTCAAGCCGGCCGAGTTCGAGCACATCGTGGTGAAGATGGACGCCTCGCGCCCGATCGAGCTGTTGGTGCGCGACGCGCTTGTGCAGCTGCGGAAGGCGGTGGCGTCGTGATCACTCGTCCTGTCCGTCGCTGTCGTGCCACCATTCCAGGCGCGCAGCCTAACACGCACTTTTCCTGCATCCGCGATCAGGGCCACCCCGGCTACTGCTGGGCTGGCCGCGGGATGTGGTTCACGGCAACACCCGCACAAAAACGCGGTCCGCAACGTTTCACGCGTTCGGTGATTCCATCATGAAAGCCGCGATCGTAACGGCTGCCCTCCTGGAAGTCTGCTGCCCAACCTGCGGCGAGCCACAACCCGCACCCGACGACGGTGCCGGCATGTGGTTGCCACGCCAAATCACTGCGGTGGACGGAAGGAAGCACACGTGCGTCGCTTGCGACGACGCGTTCACAATCCTGTCGCAGAACAAGGTCACGGTGTCGAAATGAATACGCCACGAGAAAAAGCACACGAAGTCGTCGGGTACTGCTCGTTCGGGCCAAAGCACCCGCTCGCCCACCACTCTGAAGAGTGCGACGCCGCGACCGAGGCTATCGAGAACGCGCGAATAGACGGCGCCGCCGTCGCGCTACTGGCACTCACACAGGTGGTATCGCCATCCGCTCTGCCCACGGGCGCTATCACAAGTGCCAACTTCCTGATCGCGGATTTGCTCCGGATCTCTGTCGAAAAACTCCGCGGACGCGGCGTAGCTACTATCACTGCCCTCGCAATCCTCCTCTTCACCTTGCCCGCTCGCGCAGACGATCCCATTCCGTTCTTCAAGCCCGACTACTTCCAGTTCTTCAAGCCCGATCCCAAGCCGGCCCCTACACCCACCAAGCCCTACGGACCCCCGCGCCCGCATCGTGTTGCCACCGAGTGCGCTGTCGATGATCGGGCCTGCATCCGTGCGCATGACGACCGCGCCCTCGACCTGGCTGTCTACACCCACGACCGCAGCTGGTGCTCCCAAGCCGTCCGCGCATCCTGGTGCACAGCGCTATACGAGTTCGTCTATGACGACGGGCCGGGCGCGGTGAAACGGGTGGTGCGATCAACGGATCCGATGCTGTACGACCCGTGCACGTTCGTGGTGTCGATCGACAGCGGCCGGGCCACACTGTACTCGTTTCGCTTGAAGCGCTGGTTGGTGACCAAGGATGAAAGCTGGGAGCGCGCCGAGTTCATCGGAGAGTGCGACGTCGACAAGCTGCCGCCACGACTCGCGCAGGGTGTGCAGACGCTGCCAGGGTTCCCGTGGGTGCGGCACGCGAGGGAACCGTGAGCTTGATCTTGGCGCTAGGCACTCCTGTCACTCTAGTAGAAATCCAGCACGAAATAGGCGCTGCGCTGGTGTTTGATGTTATAGACGGCGCGCTTCCTTGGGCAATCCAGGTGCGCGACAGGCGCAGCTTTTGGGCGCTTAGCGGTGAAGGCCTGCTGTGGATCCGCGGTCATCACACAGAAAACTCTGAAGAGGGTGCAGCGCTACTCAGCGCCTACACGCTCACCAAATGAGAGGCTCCATGACGCCATTGGCGCAAGACGAACCGATCACCTTCGTGCCGTTCGTACACTCCGGTCAACCTGGACGCATACTGCACGGCAGAGTGCTGCATCCTCACACGGGGTTCGAAACTGTGCTTGAAGTTGGCGTGCCGTCACCGATAAACAACGCGCGCATGCTGCTTTCAGCCACGAGCGAGGGCAAGCGCTGGATCCGCGGACACCATGACCCCGAGTCCGAAGAAGCGCACGCCCTGCTTGCAGCATTCGCGTTGACGAGGACTGACACATGAGCTGGGGAACGAGTCCGGCGCCGTTCTGCAAAGCGTGCAACCAGAAAGTGGAGTGGCACCAGACCGCTGCCGGCCGCTGGATGTTGCTGGACCCCGAGCCACACCCTGAAGGCCGGTTCGCGTTCGACGGTCGCTTGCGTGTGATCGGCGTGCCGCCGGGCTCACGCCCGCGCACCTACCGTTGCCACTACGACACGTGCCCCAAGAGGAACGCGTGAGCGCAAAGCCGTTAGTCGGCGCCCCGATCACGGCGGTTTACCGCACAGGGAAAACCTCACACACAACGATCGGTGAAGTCATCGAGATCGATGACGGCACTTGCCTCCGCGTGCGTACACAAGATCCGATAGGGCTGTTCCAGCGTACTGTAGTTCCTCGCCGTTACGACCGTGAGGGCAGAACCTGGATTCGTGGGCATCACGCGCCCGAAAGTGAAGAAGCGCAAGCGTTGCTGGCGGCGTGGATACTAACGCGCGAGTCGCGCTAGAACATCTTCCCGCCCTGAGCTTTCAGCTCAGCCAAAAATCCCTCGTTCAAATTCTTGGCGACGGCCTTGCGGTCAGCCATCGAGAACATCTTGTGCCAGGTTCCACCGCCGCTGTCTTTGGCGTACTTCTTGGCACCGTTCTCGACCAAGTACATCCACAGCTTCTCGGCCTTGCTCTTGTCGAAGACGCCCTTTTCGAGCTTCTTTTGCAGGTTCTTCATGATCGGCACGGTCTGCTGCCGGTAGAGATCGCCGTCGTTCTCAATGAAGACCTCCAGCTCGGTAATCTCGGCCGGGCCCCGCAGCTGTCGATGTTGCCGACGGGATCGGTGATGCCGGCGGGTCCCGCTCAAAGACGCGTGTGAACTGTTGCGCATCAGATACGCACCAGCACCGAGCGCGCCCAGCGCGAGAGTGAGACCGACCAGAGTTTTCATCGGCGCTTCCTTTTCGTTCCGGCCAGCCCGGATTTCTTCCCCATGAATCCACCCACCCACCGCGCACAATCCTGCCACGCTTCGCGTGACGTTGGCTTTGCTGTGGCAACCGTGGACAGCTCGCGCTTGTTGTTCTTGCCGTACTCGCGCAACTCAACACTACAAATGAAGCCTGCAGCGTGCGGGTTCGGCACGACCTCCGCTGACAACTTGATCATCAGACGAACCTCGTTCCTGGTTTCGAGCGACCGGCGGGCATCCCCCGAGTGGCGTGCGTCGCCGCATAGAGCTTCTTCCCAGCCCGCACCACCGTCACCGGTGCGCCGTCGATGCGCCGGTGCCCCACGAGCTTGCCGCAGACGGCGCCCTTCATGACGGTGTCCCACCGCTCATCGCTGGACGATTTCCAGCGCCCGCGGGCGGGCCCGTCGTACTCGAACTTGTACCCCGAGTCGAGGCAGACGCGGCGTTGTTTCATCGCCTGCACGCCCTCTGCAGGTAGTCATGAAAGTACCGGCCGCGCGAGCCGTTCGCGTTCTTGGGCTTCTGGTACCCGTACCGCCTCGCCATGTCCACCAGTGCACCGACTTTCGACGACGGCAGCACGTGGAAGTCTTCACCTCGCGGGATCGCCAGCTCGCGCAGGATCACGCACGCATCAGACTTGATGTGAGAACGCGGAGGCATCTCGAAGCGCTACCCGCAAGCGTGGTAGGCGCGCATGCACTTGCCGGGGCCGCGCTTTGCCCGCATGCAGGCGCCCAGCTCCAGCTTGCAGTGCTTGGGCTTGGAAGCCATGCGGCGAGCCATCGCGCCACCGCGGCGGCTCATGCGCTTCGCCCCGAAGATACCGAAGATCTTTTTGCGTCGTCGTGCCATGCAAACAGGCTACGCCTGGCACGACGCGTGTGTCAAATCATTGCCGGCTCGTGCGTCACCACCAACCGCGCGGTGGTTACGCCGGTGCGCTCCACCGTCACCGTTGGTTTCAAACCTGTCGATCGCCAGCTCTCAGTGAGGCTTCGCACTAAACGCTCCGCCTCACCACGTTCCACAGGAACGACCGTCAGCAGCTGTGCGCCGCTTGTGCCCCACCAGCTAGCGCGCACGACCACGGTGTACTTCATCACGCCGGCTCGTCCGCCTGCTCCCCTTCGTCCAGATCGGCCTCCGCCTCATTTGCGATTGCTTCAATCACGGCGTCCTGATACTCGTCAGTCGCTTCGGGCAAGAGCCGCTCGACCAGCACCTCCAGCTGGCTCGCGACCAGCAGCTCCATCGCGGGCGGGACCTCACCGCCGAACCCTTGAATCTGCCCCTGCGCCTGCAGCACCTTCTGCGCCACCTCTGCCGGCTCCGGCAGCGGCGTGGTCGCGCGCAACTGCAGCACGTACGGCAACAGCAGCGGCCCGAACAGCTTTGCGTCGTCCCACAGGTCCGTGACCTGACGAATGTCGTCCGGGCTCATGTCGCGCATCTCCGCCAGCGTGTAGCCTTGCGGATCCGCGGGCGGCGCATCGTTCTTGCCCTTCTTGCCGCCCTTCTTGCCCTTCTTGCTGTTGATGGGCGTGACGTTCGGGGCCTGCTCCACAAATGCGGGCGCCGCGGGCGGCGGGGTGATCAGCTCACCCGTCACAACCTCGGGCGCGGAAGTAGCCGCAGTCGCGGGAACGGTGCCCGGCGGCCGACCGAGCGCAACCGCCCAGCCGTTCGTTTGCACGTCAGCGTGCGAGATCGTACGGCCATCACGCAAGCGCCAGACGCCGGCCGGCTCGTCAAGCACCGCGCCCTCGGGACGTTGGTTCGTCGGCGGCGCGATTTGAGCTGTGCTCACGCCGTTCATCTGTCCCGGTGCCGGCTGTTGCTGCACCATCTGCGGAGCGCGCCGCACTTGCGGTTGCATCACGGGCTGCATCGCCTGCTGTTGCGCTTGGGCCGCGCTGCGCTCAGCGAGTGCTGCCCCCACCGCGCCGATCTTTTCCAGGCCCTGCTGGATCGCTCCGGCGTACCACGGCTGATCAGACTGGCCGACCGACTCACGCAAGTACGTGACGGCTTCCTTCTGGATGTTGAGCGCATCGCGCGCGGACTCCATCAACATCTTGGTGTTCTCGCTCGCGTCGCCCTTCACGGTCTGCATCAGCTGGATCATCTGCATCGGCGTCATGTTGTTCTGCCCGAGCACAACCGCCAGCTGCTGCATGCTGCGCTCAGATGCCGCAGCGGCAGCCGTCGTCGATGCCTGGATCGCCTTCACGGATTCGCTTGCGCTGTTCTGGGTGTTCGTCAACAGCTGCATCAACAACGGCAGCATAGGGTCCGTCTTGTTCGCGGTTGCAGCCGCAAGTGCGCGCTCCGTCTTGTCGGCGAGATCACGCAGCTCCTGCCGGTGTTGCGCGTCTCGGCGTTCCTGCTCCAGGCGTTGCTGGTCTTCGCGCCGCTGTTGTTCAGCGCGCCGCTCGCTCTCCTCCACGCGTCGCCGAGTTTCCTCCAGCTGGCGCTCGGTGTCGGACGGGCCTTTGGGCGCCAGCGTTGTCTTCAGCGTCTCGACCAGCGACGCGATCATCTTCGCCGTCTCGTCCTGGCCCCGCTTCACATCGGCGCGCAGGTTGTCCATCTCGCGTTGCCGCGCTTGCTCCGCGATCTGTGCCTTCAGCGCAGCGACCTCTTTGGACTCGCTGCTGTCGTTCATCGGAATGCCGAGCCCGCTCCAGCCTGGCCAGCCGCCCTGTTGTCCTTGCCAGTTCCACGGAGTCGCGGCCGGTGTCGCAGCTCCACGCGGGTTGGTCGGCGGCTCCGGGAAGGGCTCGCCTGGGCTCCAGTTCACGCCGGTGCCCCACGGGGTGGTCAGGATGCGCAGCTCGGGATCGTACGCGAAGCCCCGCCCAATGTTGCGCACACCGGCGCTCGGGGTTCCGTCAGGAGCTGTCGGTGCACCGTGGATCACGTTCATCTGGTTCCCTTCCTGCTGCGGCACGTCTCCGTTGCCGAGTTTTGTCATCCACACGTCTTCGCCGGTACCGCCGGCATCAGCAACCGTGAACTTGTAAAACCCCGGGCCCCCCTGCAGCGGCACCGTCGTCACCAGCCCCAGCACATCCTGCAGCGACTTCATGTGCTGTGTGGGCACCATGGTGGTTCCGACACCGCCGCGCGGCTGCAGATAGCGTGACACCGTCACCATGTACCCGGTGAACCCGGTCAGCTTGGTGGTATCCGGCTCACCCTTGGGAATCTTCTCTACGATGCTGGCAACGGCCATTGAAACCTCGGTGTTGGTTGTTCAGCACACTGTGCCCATGCGGCACACTTGTCAAGTGCCGCGCTTGACGCTGGGTGTACAGCAAGGCACTATCGCACGATGAATTGCACCCTTTGCGGGCATCCCGACCACGGAACCGGGCCCTGCCATCAATGTGTCGAGACCGGCACGTGCTGGCAGGCCATCAAGATCACCGGCGGCGACGGCGAGCAGAGCGCTTCCGGGCTCGTCGAGATGGCCACCGGCAAAGAGGTGCAGCCTTGCCTGTTGTGCCGCAAGTGGGAGTCCGTCGAGACGAAGCGCGTGATCGAATATTTCATGTCCAAGGGGCTCGAAGCGCAGCCTGATGGCCGGTTCGTCACGCCGATCGTGAAGGACTACCCCGGCCGCAAGTCGCTGACGCTCGACCCTCGAAATTTCGGCTTTTGTCGCAGGGAGTTGATCCCGACTGATGCCCAAGCCACGTGCTCAGGCTGGATCCCCACCAAGCACTTGTCAGATTTCCAGCAGCGGATGTCGCGTCGGTCGTGAAAATTACAGCTGACCGCGTGCTGCAGGTGGTGTCCGAGCTGCCCGTCCAGGATCGCTTTTTGGTGGCGGGCAGCTGCTTTTTGGTGACCTGTTTGAGCCTCGAAGCCGTTATCCAACTGGTTATGTTTATTAGAAAAAGGCGGAATCAATGACGCTTGAGTTGGATATCCAACAACTGCTGCTTTTGGGGCTGTTTTGCGCGGCGTTGCACTGGCTGCTGGCGCGAGCAGAGATCACCCGGTTCGCGTGGTCACGTGCACCGCGGTGGTTGGACAAACTGCTGCGCTGTCCCGCGTGCTCGGGCTGGTGGTTAGGCACCGCACTGGGGTGGACGCGGTGGGTAACGCCTGTGTCTGTGTGCTCCGACAGCTGGCTAGCACGTGCAGGAGAGTCTGCCAGCACCGGGTTGCTGGCTATTGTGCTCACGCCGGTGCTGGAGGCCCTGCTGCTATGGGGGCTGGAGCGCAGCGCGGTGCGGGAGGCCGAGCCGGAGCAGGGTGCGGTGCCAGCATGCCCGCTCTGCGCAGTCGCCAATGCTCCTGGTGCACGAGGGCCACAGGGCACATGCCCGGAGTGCGGCGCTCTGTGGGCGCACAGCCCCCTAGCACCGTAGCCTAGGGCTCCAGTTCTCCTCCCGCGTCAAGAATCTCGGCTTCGAGAACCGCCAGGGACGCACGGAGAGCGCTTCTGAGCCCCTGGGCGAATTCGAGCGTCACAGGGAGGTCCGTGACCGTGATCCGGGCTCTGCCGGCAAACTGGACGGCTTTGGCGACAAATTTCGGGGTGTGCGCGGCCGGGTCGTAGGCGCCGGTCTCGTCCAGACCGAAAAACTGGGGGTCACGCACCAACCCGCACACGGGACAGCCAAGCCGGACGCGCGTGGTAGCCATTACGACAGGGTAACACGACGTACTGTACGTAGAACCTGCCGCTCGTGCTCCCGAGCTGGGAGCACGAGCCCCTTGTCACCGACCACCGCTACCGCAGCAGGGCGCGCACAGTAGCGCACGTGGTGGTGTGTGTCCAGAGTCATGGCCGCGTTCCAGGCTGACCTGGCAGGCGCATGTTACCCACCGTCCCGCCCACACCGGAGCGCGTGCACAGCCACACCCCATCGCGTTGAATCCACTGGGCAGCAGGCGGCCCAACCAGAAGTACTCGGGCACGAAAAGCATCTGGGATTTCTCCAGTGTGCCCACGCACCCAGCTCACACCCTCGTCCTCCAGCGCATTCTGGTGCCCCAGCGTCTGGAGCCCTACAGGCTCTCCGTAGCCGAACACCGTCCGGAACAGCAGCACACTGCCCTGCACAGATTCGACCACGACAGCCTGGCACTGGCCCCGCGTGTCGACGTAAACCACAGGGTCACCGGGGTTGAGTGGTGTCATGGCGTACTGCCCGGCGCTGCGCACCAAGTCCACGTGCCGCTTCCGTGCACGTCCGTCGCCGTGCCACCCACCCCCAACAGCGCCACCTGCGCCCGGAACGCGTCGGGCACCTCACCCGCGTGTCCACGTACCCAGGTCTTGCCCTCGTCGCACAGGCGCAGGTACCACACGCCGTCACGTTTTCGGGTGTGCGTGTGCACGCGGATCCGGTCCTGCTGTACACCCAACACAACGCAGTCGAGGGTCTTGCCGTCGCCGCATTCCGCGACGATGCGCTGGTAGCGTAACGGGGCCGGACGTCCCTGGCGCAGCTCTCGGCTTTTTGCTCGGCGCCGGTTGCGCTTAAAGCTCGTCTTCGACCAGCGTTGGGCAGGAAGCTCGCGCATCACGCGGCGGCTCCCGTCAGCGCGACCGCCGCACGGAAAGCGTCTGGCGCCTCGCCATGCCAGCCGTACACAAACCTGCGACCTTCGTCCGCGCATTGCACAACCGTGGTGGAGCCATACATCCGGCGTTCTCGGATAGTCAGCTGCGTTCCCGCCTGTTCAATCACGCGTCCCTGCAGGACTTCGTCATCCTGCTCGTACACGAACAGCACGCGCCGCTTCGCACGCTGTGCGCGATTCTTCGCGCGGCGTCTTCGCTCAGCCCCCGTCCTGCGCATTGCTAGATAACTAGCACGCGTGTGGTGCCAGGCGCAAACCTACCCGCGGAGCAAAGCGATCTGGGCACGGAAAGCATCCGGGATCTCGCCTTCCCAACCGCGTACCCAGGTAGTGCCCTCTGTGCATTTGGCCCTGCGCAGGCAAAAATGGCCATCGTCCATAGAACAACTGAACGTGTCAGGGCTGCCGGCTATAAATGCCGTATCGACAACGCCGCGCACAACTTTGCCGAGAAGTTCGCACAGCACATGTTCGCCCACCACCACCACGCCAGTTAACTAGCACGTCCCGAAACCCGCCCGCAAACCCTACGCCGCTTGCGCCACGGCGCGAGCAACGCGGTCCACGCGAAACGGCGTCGTCGCGCGGCGAGTCGCGTGCACGATACGCAACAGCCGATCCGACGGCGGCAGAGCGCGCCCGGTCTCGTAGGCCTGCAGCGTCTGCCACGGGATTGCGCAGTGCCGTGCGAAATCCTGCAGCGTCATGCCCAGCTCGTCCCGCACACGGCGAATCTCGGCGCCGATCGGGTCTGGTTTGAGTTCGGTGGGCATGCTGGGAGCGTACGCGTGTGTATCTAGCACGTCAAGGGTATCGGTGTAGGTGCGTGGGAGCACAAGTTCGAGCTGTGCAGCATCCAAGCGCGAGATTTCTGGAATCCTGCCCTGAACCGCTCGAAGCAAAAAACCACCGCCACCTGGAATGACTTGGCACGGGCCGAGCTACGCGCGCCTCACGTGCGATGTGTGCGTACTCATATATCTACGCATCAATCACGTATACCAAGTAAAATTATTAGTATTCTCTTATCGTGTATGGGCGCGAGGATACTTGCGTACCATTCCAAGTTGACTGACGTGAATTCGACGTGCTACTTAGAATCGATGTCAAGACGACCAGCCTCCGATGTGGTTGTCCCGTACGTGATCGCCGGGACAACGTTCAAAATCGCCACCTCGACCCTCAACGCTTTTCCGGGAGCACCGGCGTTCATCAAGACGCAGTTAGCCAAGGGTGTCTCGGGCCACGTGGCTGGCGAGTACGCCCGGCTGATCGCCAAGGTCATACGTGAGGGACGTGTGGGCAACCCGGAACTCATTGCCGAGCGCAGCCAGCGCACCGCCATCAACGCGTACTGGGCCTGGGTGGAGGCGGCCTACTACGTGCGCGTGCAGCCGGTCATCCGTGCCTTTGCGCACTCTGACGTGCGGGAGGGAGTTGAGTGGCTGCGGGTGGGCTCGCTTGTGCCGCCCACACCCGGCAAGAAGATCCCGCGGCTCACGAAGATGCCCACGATCACGCTGGACTCGAACACACAGGCGGCAGCTTCCACGGCGGCCGAGTTTGGGTGGTTCGAGACAAATGCGTGGACCCTGCACGTGCCTCGCAGCGCCAAGGTGCCCATGCACACCGATCCGTGCATCGACTGCACGCCGATCGAACTCACCCCCGAGCTGTTGGAGGTGATCGCTAAGGCCTTCGAAGACGCGTGGGGGCACCGAGATCTCCAGCGCGTGCCGGCGGAGTGTTTCCTGTTCGGGCAGCCGCCACGGAGCGGATCACGTGCAACCACACAGGCTGTGTCGGTCGGCAAGATTGTGGCGCTGCTGCCGCCAAGTGTGCTCGCGGACAACGTCACCCAGCTGCGCGGCTACGTGACGGAGCAAGAGGACGCGTTCCGCTCGCGGCTGACGGAGGGTGAGGTGGACGTGCTGGTGATCTCGCGTGAGGCCGCCGGGAAACACTTCGCCGGGCTACTGCACGCCGTGCGGCTCGCGTGGGAAGCTGACGCAGTGGCTGTGCGCGAGGCGGCGGAAGCCTCGCTTACGATGGACGGCGTGGAGGCTGCGCCGTGATTCGCCTCGGGTGGTGTCTGGCTCTCGTGTGGTGTCTGGTCGAAATTGTGATCAACCTGGCCGTAGTCTGTGGGCTGCTGTACGACCTGCTGTGGCTGGGCACGTGGATGATAGCGCTGGGTGTGCGGTATCCCTGGATCACAGCAGCTGCCGCGCTCGTCTCGTTTGCCGTGAACGGGCACGTTGTCGCTGCAGCACACCACAAGAGACAAAACTGGCGAGCAACGTTCTTCGGAGAACCAACACCATGACCGGCGCCGAGATCAAGCGCATTCGGGAAAAGCTCGGACTTGATCACCAGACCTTCGCCAAGTTCCTGTGCGTGCACGCATCGACAGTGTGGCGCTGGGAAACGCAAGCGATGCCGGCGCTTCTCGGCTACGCACCCGAGATCCTCGAAAAGCTCGCACGCGTGCAGCCGACGCTGAAGCTGGGCGCGCTGTTAAAACGTGCGGTCGCGCGGCACGGAGCGCTGGCGGGGCTGAGCGTGCTGCTGAGGCGAGATCGGTAAGCCGTAGGCTGTGTAATGGACGTTTTCACTACATGGAGCGAACTCGACGCTGCTCCACCAGGCGTGGGCGATCCCGTCACCGTGTGTGACTACCCTGAGTTGTTTTTCGTGCACGTCGGTCGAACGGTGGCGCATGGCTTTGTTTCCGAGAAAACCCGTGTAGTGCGTGTTGTCGTTGGGTGCGTAGCCTCCGAAGAAGGCAAACGTTGGATTCGTGGACACCACACAGCCGAAAGTGAAGAGGGTGCCGCTCTCCTGGCTGCACAGGCACTACTGCGATGAACGACACCTTTACGTGGGAAGAGCTTGGCGTTGCACCTGTTGCCGTCGGTGATCCGATTACGGTGGCAGCGCTTCTCGGCCTGTACTTTGACCTTGTTCAGCGTGTGGATGTGTCTGGCTGGCACGGCCTCTGGATAGTGACGCTAGCCGCAAACGAAGGCCGTACCTGGATCCGCGGTCACCACGACGCCGATACCGAACAGGGCGCGGCGCTTCTCGCTGCCTACGCGCTCCTAAAATAAAACTGGACACATGAAGCGCACACAGCATACGCTCGGGGTTCGAAGGGGCTCGGTTCGAATCAAAGGCATGGCGCCTTCGGTTGAGCAAGCGGGCCGAGCCCCTGTTTTCGTTTTACCGGAGAAAAATGAGCAAGAAGACACTGCAGGAAGCGCTGAAGGAAACACCGAAAGCCTGCACCGTGCGTCTCGATCCTGCAGGGTTCGAGCGGCTGTGCATGTTGCAGGAGGAAATCGGACACCGTGGCTGGGCCGCGTTCGGCGTGAAGCGCACGGACGCCCCGATACGTGCGACGGTCATCGCGGCGGCGCTAGAGGTGTTGGCGCGTGAAGGTGTGGAGGCTCGGCGGGCGAGATGAGTCTGTTCGTGCGTGTCGGGATGTCTGCGGAGGACTGGCGCAAGTTGGCCAGGATGATTGACGACTCCATCGAGTACCCTGACGGCAGCTTGGATCGCGGTGTAGTGAGCGGAACCAAGCTGCGAAACGCGATGGAAGCAGAGGCTGCTCGGTCTGAGCGCGAGGATGCTGTTGTCGATGACGTCAGCTGAAGCTGAGAAAGCACGCGCTACGTACATCGAGCTGTGTGCGCTCTGTCCGACAGAAGCTGATCGCACGCTGCTGGCCATGCCGAAGTGGCCTGCTATACACCCGCTGTCTCCTGTTCAAATTGCCGGTACGGTTCTCATGCGCGCTGCCGTCACCAGTACGGTGTTTGTCGATGGTGGTGGCGAGGACGACACGGAAACCGGATGGGAGACACACGCTGATAGCGGCGGTTTCGGGGCTTCAGTTGCACAAGCAGCGAGTCGCACGCCGGCTACGCGCCAGATCGAAACTACGCCTGCCGTCTACGGCGCGTCCGTTCCGCGACCTGTTGCTGAAATTGGCCACTTTAGTTTGCAGGTAGCGGCATGGATGCTGGTGACGTTCGAAGCGGCAGAGCTTCTTGCAATGCGAGCGCTGATGCCCCCCTTGGAGTTCTGCACCCGCATTGTGACGTTGTGGGAAGAGCGTCCGCAGTACCGCACCATCCCATGCGTGTGAATCGATGTGCCCGCCTTTGAGCTTCTGACCGTTTTGCTGTACAACCAACAGCATGCCGCAAGAGATCAGCGATGCCGACTTCGTGAACTCCTTCCTGAAGGCTGCGCGTCTGCGCAAGATGTCGGCCATCGTGATCTACGGGACCACCGAATCTGGCCGAGCTGTGATGCGCATGGTGTCGAATGCGGGGCCAGGCCCGACACAGGGCATTCTCGGGTGGTTGCGCTCACAGCCGGTGAGCCCCGAGCAGCTGGGTGCAGACGAGCCGCCGCCCGCGAGTTAGAATCGGCGCGATGTCACCCCAGTTGAAACAGTTCCTGACAGACGTGTCGATCCTCGCAGCGAGACTGCCAGGCGCGCCGCCGGTGCTGATCACCGTGCGCGACCCGGCAACACGCGTGGTGAGCTTCGTGGGCACGCCAGGGGCGCTGGAGAACATGCGACAGGAGATTCTCCAGAAGGTTGTGCCCGAGCCCGAACAGAACGTCGGGCACACGGGTTGGGAGTGACCAGGCGGCGTTCCGCAGCGCGCAACAAGCACATCGTCGACGGCCTGCAGATGGCCAAGAACATTGCGCTGGGGCAGACCCGCCGAAGCTCGGCACGTGAAGGACTAGCCGATGATATCCGCTCTGCCGCGTTTGAAGGTCTTGTTAGGGCGGCAGACCGCTACGATTCCAAGCGCGGCGTTGCATTCAGCGGCTACGCCTACAACCGAATCAAAGGGGCTGTGCTGGATTTCCTGCGCAAGCAAGATCACATCGGACGACACATGCGCACGCTGTCCAAAACGAACGAGAGTGTTGCCGAAAGCCTGCCCGACGCCCCGCTGTCGCTCGACAGCATCCCAGGAATCGCAGATCGTCTCCCGGATCCATACGCCACCAATCCCGAGCTGCGGGCAGAGCGTGCTGAGCTGTTTAACGTGCTGGAAGCGGCAGCAACCATGCTGCCGGAGCGGTTGCAGCTCGCACTGTCACTGTACTATGCGGAAAACCTCACGCAGGCGGCCATCGGCAAGGTGCTGGGCGTGACAGAGTCACGGGTCTGCCAGATGGTGCAGGAAGCGCACGTACGGCTGCGTGGAGCGCTTGGAGAATCTCCAGCGCATGTGAGCCGGTCACGGTCCCCCGGCA
>Ga0068857_100000351_pt1 | contig 31918 bp, 27 predicted proteins | sample KBSCornC72_FD_66591 | JGI IMG/M metagenome (GOLD analysis project Ga0068857, IMG submission 66591) | Corn rhizosphere microbial communities from Kellogg Biological Station, Michigan, USA - KBS Corn C7-2 | ecosystem: Host-associated > Plants > Roots > Rhizosphere > Soil ...
ATGATGGCGAGGTGGTGGTCGGGGGCGGCTGGATTGTCTAGCCTGGCGATCGCCCGCATTCTCCACCAGAAGACCACTGGCTCGTTCGTCTTTTCATTTCGCCATGGCTGATCGCGTTTGGGCGCCCTGCAGATCCTCCCATATCGCCACCACGCACTCCTTCAACTCCGTCGTGTAATTAGCGTAGGTTTCCTCCGAAGCTTGTGCTTCCGGAGGTGGCTCGAGTGGTTTTCCGATTCTGATCTTCAGGTGCGAGAACTTCTGGAAGCGCTGATTGCGCGGCCACGCTTCGTAAAATCCTGCAATTCCGAGCGGAACGATCGGTACTTGCAGGTGCGTCGAAAGAATGGCCGCGCCCTTTTTAAAGATGCGCGGAGTTCCGTCGATGCTGCGCTCGCCTTCGGGGTACAAGATGAGTGCCATCCCATTCCGTAGCCCGAAGGCTCCGGCCCGCATTGCCGGAACCAAATTGGCGTCGGGATCTACTACGACGACCTTCAGCAATTTCGCCAATTGCCGCATCAGGCCCGACCCAAAGATTTCGCTGGTGCCCACGGCAAACATATTCTTCAGGGCGCGGTACGGTAAAACCGACATCAGAATGACAGGATCGAGAAAGCTCTGATGGTTCGAGCAGAGGAGGTAGGGACGGTTCGGAGGAAGATTCTCCATTCCTTCGACATCGACTCGCGAAACCATGCGCCACCACCCACTAATCAGCCGAGAAAGGAGAAACAGAATCGGGTCGAGTATTGGCCGTGGCTTCGTGATTCCGAGCGTAGCCGAATCGCTCGGATCCTCACGCAACATCGCATTCCACCCCGCAAACGCCCTCGTGGGCCGCGCGCCCTCGCCCCCGGTTTCACCGGAAGCCGCGCTTACCAGAACAGCGTCTATGAGCTCCCGGACGGTATAGATGTTGCCGAGTTTTGATTCGGGGACGTCACCGCCGAGTTCCTGTTCGATGGCTACCAGGAGTTCGACGCGCCGCATCGAATCCAAACCGAGGTCTAGTTCCAAGTTGTCGGCCGGACCAACCTGCTCGGGGTTGGTGGTCGAGTAATCGCGGATAATCTTGATTGCGCGCTGCACATCGGGTTTCTGCAGCCAAGTTGTTTCTTCCGGTGCCAGCGGCTTGGCAGCCGGAAGATCCCCGGGTTCCGTGCCTTTTCCGGACTTTACCTGCTTCTGAATCTCAAATCGCTTCAGCTTGCGCGTGGTCGTGCGGGGGAGGTCCTCTTGCCAGATTTCGTATCCGCTGATTCGCTTGGTGGAAGCCAGTTTCGCCGACAGACCTTCCACGTCGAACCGAATCACCTCTTTCACGTTAACCACTTTCCGTTGCCGCAGCACTTCGAAGTTGGGGACGATGACGGCGTACAGCTTGTCAGCGCCCTCCATGCCCATTACGCAGATCTCCTTGATGACCGGAGACTGCAGGTAGTGTGCCTCGATCTCTTCCGGATAAACATTTTTCCCGTTCGATAGAATGATGACTTCTTTCTTGCGTCCAGTGATGAACAGGTTCCCTTCGCCATTGAAATAGCCGAGATCGCCAGTGTAGAGCCATCCATCCTTGAGCACGTCTGCGGTTGCATCCGGTCGGTTCCAATAACCTTTCATCACAATTGACCCGCGCAGCAGGATTTCACCGCTCGCCGGAGTGTCATCCGCGGCTGCCTGCGGTTCCACAATTTTTGCTTCAACTCCTTTAAGCGGCTTGCCGACCGAGCCAATCACCAGCCGGTCATGCGAATTTACGAAGGCTCCGCCTGAAGTTTCTGTAAGGCCGTATGCCTGAAGCACGTCGATTCCCAGGGAGTAGAAATCTCTTGCGATTTGTGGATCGAAGCGCGATCCCCCGGTTACGAGGTAGCGCATGTGCTTTCCAAACAGCGCGTGAATCTTGCCGAAGAATGTTTTCCCGAGATTGATCCCCAACCGGCGGCAAGCAACGGTGAGAGCGCGCAGCAGGCGAAATGCCGTTCGAGTTAGGGCCCCTTTTTGCCTTACCTCTCGGAAGATGCGCTCGTGGATCAAGTTGAAAAACTGCGGGACCACGGCGAAAGCAGTAATGTTCCGTTCCTGCAAGGCTCTTAGCAACTCGGTGGTGTTGAGAGTTGAGAGGTAGACTGCTCGAGCGCCCGCAACCAGTGGCAAGAGCAGGTTGGCCATTTGCGACAAAACATGAAAAAGTGGCAGCACGCCGAGAATGGCATCGTTGGGTCCAATATCCGCCCATGCGAAAACAGCATCCGCCTCCCCTAGGAGGTTGGCGTGCGTAAGCATCACCCCTTTGGGATCGGCCGTCGTGCCCGAAGTGTAGAGCAGGGAGGCAACCTCGTCGAGCTGACGCGGAATCGGCTTAAATCCATTGGCTGGCTGCGCAAAAATATCGTCGAAATCTGAAATTGGGTGCGGAAGTGCAGCCTTCGCTGGCAAAGCAGAACCCTGGTTCGAAATGGAGCCACCCTCCCTTGCTCCCTCGCGTTCTGTTAGAACCAGTTCAACAGTTGCGCCCGCCACCGCCTCCTGTGATGTCTCCAAGTGCTTGCGATCGCAGACCAATAACTCGGTACCGCTGTCTTTTAGAAGCTTCCGAACCTGGTCGGCATGGTATGCGGTATCAAGCGGCACAGCCACGCCACCGGCTGCGATGATCCCGAGATATCCTGCCACCCACCGCGGATGGTTGTCGGCAAGGATGGCTACTCTCGACCCCGGCGGCATGCTGTGGGCGAGCAGCCAGGCGGCAAACGACTCCGCCATCCGACGCAGTTCCGTGTAGGTGTAGCTCTCGACTCCCTGAGCCCGCTGGATTTCAACCGCTACATTCTTCGGCCAGCGTTCGGAGCACTCGACAAATCGCTCGTAAAAGGTCGGCATTGGTTGGGGGAACTATACAGTAAAACCGCCTCTATCCCTCGACAAGGGGCCGAGCCACGGTTTCTGTTGACTCGGCTGCCCAGCAAGGGTAGATTGAGGCGGCTCAACAGCATCGCGGGAGGGGGACGCTTAGGCTGGCGCTCCCCGCAAGAGCATGCTTGGGGGAAGCCAATCAAGAACACCCTTGTGGGGGGGAGGTAACAAGGATGAGTTCATCGAGTGCGGTGGCAACAGCGGCAAGCTTTCCCGTTACCCGGGAGCGGATGGAGCGCTTGTTCTATCTGTTCTCTTCCTGTCTGTTCCTCATGATTGTTGCCATGGGGTTTCAGCGGTTTTATCTCCATGGACGAGCTTTCGGCGGAGGATCCATTACTCCGCAGATCTCTTCCCTGGTAGTTCTGCATGGGATTGCGATGTCGACTTGGATCATTCTTTTGGTCGTGCAATCCGGCCTCATCGTAGGCGGCAATCGCAAGCTGCATATGACATTGGGGGTTGGAGGCGCGGTGCTTGCCGGGTTGTTGGTTGTTCTGGGCTTGGCGACCGCCATCACTTCGGTTCATTACAATCCCGACGGCTACAAAGATCTTTGGGGAGCCCGGCGGTTCTTGAGTTTCATGCTGACCAATATCTCAGGGTTCGGGATTCTGGCGGGGATCGGACTGACGTACAGACGGCGTCCTGAAATTCATCGCCCCATGATGCTCTTGGCCACTTTATTTGTAGCTGGTCCCGCTGGCCTCTTCCGGATCCCCTTCATCAGCGGCCCGATCTTGGGGGCGATCCACACCATCATCGCCGCTTGGACCCCGATGTTGATCCTTGGCGTGTTGCTCGTGGTCCTCAAGTCGGCGATGACACGTTCGTTGGACCGCTATTTTGCGGGCGGTTTTGTCGGAATCGTTCTCGCCTGTTTGCTCCAGGTTTTTGTCTCTAGTACCGCATGGTGGAGCCACGTCGCTGCTTGGGTAACGGCTTAAGCTCGTACCAATCATCTTCCGATCGACTCGTCTGGAAGGGTGGTCGTCTCCTGGAGACCACCCCGTTCCTTGTCAGCGACTTAGCCGCTCCGCGAGCATCTAATATGCTAGGCTTCTAAAAGGGAAATTACCGCGCAATGAAATTTCCTGGCGGCTAGCCGCTAGCAGCAGATTTTCAAGGATTCCAAGTTGATCAACACAGTTTTAGGCAAGGTTTTTGGCACCAAGAACGAACGCGAGATCAAGCGTCTAATGCCCCGAGTCGCGGCGATCAATGCACTTGAGCCGCAAATGCAGGAGCTTTCTGACGAACAGCTGCGCGCTAAAACCGACGAGTTCCGCAAGAAAATACAGGAGCGCATCACTCAGGTTCCGGCCGAGCCAGAAGCCGATCTCGAGCGCCAAAAAGAAATTGACAAAGAGCGCCTCCGCATCACCAACGAAATCCTGGACGAGATTCTAGAAGAATCTTTCGCGGTTGCTCGCGAAGCAGGTCGCCGGGTTCTTAACATGCGGCACTTCGACGTGCAATTGATCGGCGGCATGGTGCTGCACGAGGGCAAGATTTCTGAAATGAAGACCGGCGAAGGAAAGACGCTGGTTGCCACGCTTCCGGTCTACCTAAATGCTCTCAGCGGGCGCGGTGTGCACGTGGTCACCGTCAACGACTATCTGGCGAAGCGCGACTCCGAGTGGATGGGCCAACTCTATCGCTTCCTCGGCCTCACAGTTGGCGTCATCGTCCACGACCTCGATGACCAGGAACGCCGCGAGGCTTATGCCGCCGACGTCACTTACGGCACCAACAACGAGTTCGGCTTCGACTACCTCCGCGACAACATGAAGTTCGACCTTCGCGAGTGCGTGCAGCGTGGCCACAATTTCGCCATCGTCGACGAAGTGGACTCTATCCTTATCGACGAAGCCCGAACCCCGCTTATCATTTCCGGTGCCAGTGAGGAGTCTACCGACAAGTACGCTCGCGTCAATCGCATCATTCCCCGTCTGGAAAAAGGTGAGGAGCTGAGCCAACAAGAGCTGGCCAAACTCCTCGATTCAGGCAAAGTTGCGGAAGAGGAAAAGGAAGCCTTACTGGCGGAACTGGCAGAAGCCGGCAGCGATACTCAGAGAAAGATCCTCACCGGTGATTATGCCGTCGACGAGAAGCACCGGAACATCACCGTTACGGACAAAGGTTGGGAGCACGTCGAACAACTTCTCGGGATTGGAAATATTGCCGACCCGGAGAACTGGGCGCTCAAGCATCACGTGGAAACCGCGATCAAGGCCCATGCTCTCTATCATCGCGACGTCGAGTACGTGGTGAAAGATGGGGAAGTCATCATCGTGGATGAGTTCACCGGGCGATTGATGCCCGGTCGACGCTGGTCCGACGGCCTCCACCAGGCGGTCGAAGCCAAGGAAGGCGTAAAGGTCGAGCGAGAGAACCAGACGCTTGCGACCATCACCTTCCAGAACTACTTCCGCATGTACTCGAAGCTCGCTGGCATGACCGGTACAGCCGAGACAGAGGCGGCGGAGTTCGGGAAGATCTACAGCTTGGACGTCGTCGTCATCCCAACCAACAGGCCATTGCTTCGCGTCGAAAACCCTGACCTGGTATATCGCACAGAGAAGGAGAAGTATTTTGCAGCTGCGGATGAGATTCAAAAGCTGAATGAAGCGGGCCAGCCGGTGTTGGTTGGTACAACTTCTATCGAGAAATCCGAGCGTCTTTCCGAGCTGCTGAAGAAGAAAGGCATTCGGCACGTCGTTCTGAACGCCAAATACCATGAGAAAGAAGCCGAAATCGTTGCACAGGCGGGACGACGGGGAGCAGTCACCATCGCAACCAACATGGCTGGTCGTGGTACCGACATTCTGCTTGGCGGCAATCCAGAATTCACGGCGAAACAGGAGTGCGTGAAGAAGGGAACAGCTCAGCCCTTGAAAGCTGCTCAGGGGCAGATTCAGACCAACGTGGATAGCAGCAAGAATACCGTCTGGTATTACGCCGGAAGCGAGTACGTCGTCCTGTCCGAGCAGTGGCACGAAGTTCTTACCCGTCACAAGTCGCAGACCGACGGCGACCACAACGCGGTAATCGATTCCGGGGGGCTTTTCATTCTCGGCACGGAGCGCCACGAGGCTCGCCGCATTGACAATCAGCTTCGCGGACGGGCCGGCCGCCAGGGCGACCCCGGCGCTTCCCGGTTCTATCTGTCGCTTGAAGACGACCTGATGCGCATCTTTGCCAAGGAATGGGTGTCAGGCTTGCTGCAAAAACTCGGGATGGAAGAGGGTATGCCGATCGAGTCGCGACTGATCAGCCGCCGAATTGAGAAGGCTCAAGAAGCCGTCGAAGCCCAACACTTCGAGTCGCGCAAACATCTGTTGGAGTATGACGATGTCATGAACAAGCAGCGCGAAGCCGTCTATGGCTTGCGCCGACGCTTGCTCGAAGGTGTCGATCAGAAAGACCTTATCGTTGAAGATTATGTTGCTGGCATCTTGAGCGATCTACTGGAACAGCACGCCTCGGTAAAAGTGCATCCCGCCGATTGGGACGTCAAGGGACTGAAAGATGACATCTTCACCCGTTTTGGGGTGGATATCCTTGCCGAAGGCGTGAAGCCCGAGACGCTGAACCGTCAGGAACTCGGCGACGCCATTTTCGGAAAACTCAAGCAGCGTTACGACGCAAAAGAAAGCCTCATCGGCGCCGACGCCATGCGGTATCACGAACGCATGATCATGTTGAGCGTGCTCGACCAGCTCTGGAAAGACCACTTGCTCAACATGGACCATCTCAAGGAAGGAATCGGGCTGCGAGGCTATGGTCAGAAAGATCCCCTGGTCGAGTACAAGCGCGAGTCCTTCGACATGTTCGAAGGCATGATGCAGAAGTTCCAGGAAGATACGGCGCGCTACCTGTACCTGATGCAGGTCATCACCCGAGGAGAAGCAACCGGAGTTGTGCCAGCCCAGGATGGCCAGGCTGGACCGACGGGTGGTCCGGTTGTTCATGGAGACGGAAGCGGTGGTAATGGACACCGCCCGCCGCGCGGAGTTTCGACTTCAGTCGACGATCTCGAGGAATCCTTCCAGCGCCGCAAGCGTCGCGAACTGGAGCAGGCGCGCATGGCGGGGGCCGGTGACCGTCAGGTCCAGCAAGTTGTTCGCGGCGGAGCTAAAGTTGGCCGCAACGATCCGTGTCCGTGCGGTTCCGGCAAAAAATACAAGAAGTGTTGCGGCGCCAACACCTAATTCGCGCGGTTGATCTTCCTTGACAAATCGATACGCAACTTTTCTTGACCCCGTCTATTTCGCGTCACAAAATGTGAGTTGACGGGAGTATCAGGGGGGATAGCGCAGCCAGGTTAACGCCCGCCAACCAGGCCGCGCGCCAAGGAGGTGCGTCGTGAGACGATTCGCACTTGCCATTGCCCTGTCGTTCTTTGTTCCCTTTCAGGCCTTTTCTCAACATCAGGGCACATCCAGCTCAAGTTCGTCGTCCGGGGCTAGCTCAGGCAGCTACCATGGAGGCTCTTCCGGCGATATCGGGGGAGGCGGCGGTAGTTACCACTCTGGTTCAAACAGTGGCTCATCCGGTTATAGCGGCGGTTCCGGAGGCTACTCGGGCGGCTCACATTCCTCTTCGCCGACCAGTTCCAGCCAGTCCGGAGGCTATTCGGGGGGCGGGTCGTCCAGCTCGCACTCCACCACGAATTCCTCTTCTTCATCTTCTGTCGCCGGAAATGCCAATTCCAGTTCGCGCGGGACTTCCTCGCATTCGAACATACGTGTGGGCCTCTCGGGATTGGAGGCCCCTGGTGTGCCCACCGGAAACTCAGCCAGTCCCGATACTTCCTCTCATTCGAACGTCCGGGTCGGAACTAACGGGTGGCAACTCAACCGGGGAACACCAGACAGCTTCGGGGCCCGGGATCTGGCAACGCTCCCAACGCCAGGATCACCAGGTTCAGGCAGGCCAGACTTGATCCAAGACCCGGCATGGTCGCATCAGCCGATTCGTCTGGTCTTACCCCCGCAAAATTTGGACAAACACATGCGCGAGGAGATTTTTGCCGAACGTGCGCGTGCGATCGGCTTAGAACCCAATAGGTCCTCGTTCAAAGGAACGATGGCGTCTCTGGACGATCGAGGAGCCCGGCATGTGAGCTGGATCGCAAGGGTTTTCGGGAAAAATGCGAAATCCACGGACGTCACGACGCCGCCCATCAAGTCTGAACTCAGAGTGTGTCATGGAAAGGAATGCAAGGCCGGTTCTATTCCTCCGAAGCCGTGTGCAGGAAGCAATTGTCCAAAACCATCCCCGTCTACAAAGGCGATCTGTGGGAGTGGGTTCCGGGGAACAAGTGGATCTTGCCAGCCCTGGGGCTACCTCGAGAATTGTTCCTACCCATATGCGGTCAATTCTCTGGGTCACTGCCGAGTCCGTTGGGCTTCGGTAGATTCGAGTTATTGCTGGCAGATTTTGGGGGAGCTAAGACGTCGGAAAGCACGGCTCGATCAAACCCGGCACGCACAGACTGTGGCTTGTTCGGCTGATTCGCACGGTAGCGAATGCATGAAGTTGACGCAAGAGGTTAATCAAGGACTCGGCCAGATTCAACAACTTCAACAACAGTACCGCATGTGTGCCGCGGCGGCTGGGCTGCATCCACCGACCGATGTGGGGGCTTGGCCGTTTCATGCTTGGCCAGCAGTTGTTTGGCCTTGATCGCTGACTCTTGCGTCCAGCAGGAAAGGCCTGTTCTCGCACCACGCGTTATCTCATCAGATAGGGGAGATAGGCCGGGACGCTGCGCTTGTAGCTCCTAAACTCCTCGCCGAATCTTTCCCCGAGGAGTCGCTCTTCCGTGCGTACGCGAATCTCTGTGCCAAGTAAGAACAGAACAATTGCCCCTATAAGCAAAGGCCAGGGCGTGAGGACCACGCCTATCGCGCAGATCACCAACAGCATAGAAGTGTAGATTGGGTTGCGCACCAACGCGTATGGTCCGGAACGAACTAGGTGATGATCACCGCCAAGAGCGGCGTCAACGCGAAGCTGTCCCGCCAGCGCGCGAGAGGAAGTCCAAGACAGCGTAATCGCTATAACAAACAAAACCACTGAAATCGAAAATCGCCACCATGGAAGGGATCGCGTCCAGAAATGCGCTTGCCATAAGAGAGTAAACGCCCCGAACTGCAGCAGCACGCCCCAGCGCGAGTTTTTATTCACCACGCTTGCGGCTGAAGTTTTCCGGTGCGCAGGAACGAAGGGAAAAAACCAGACAACCAGACCAGCTACGATGACAAGGTATGCGTAGAAGGGCATCATCTGGACTGGAGCTTCGCTAGAACCCTTGGAAGCATGGCAGCGGTTGCGGCCTCCGTGATCAAACCACGCGGGCTGCCGTCGCAGCAGGCGTCCTCTCGCCGGTTGAAAGCCGCGGCACAGCCCAGAACAATCTCAACCCAATCGCTGGCCATTAGCGTCATCAATGGTCCATATGGTAGCACCTGGATCTGTTGCGCAATTATCGATCAAGAAAGGATTAGCGCTCGGGAGTTATTGGCAAGGACTGAACCTTTGCCGGTGCCAACCTGGCTGACCGGTGTTGGCTCATTTTGTACCCGGGGGGATGGGAAAACTAGATGAACATCTCGTCCTGCTGGACGTTGACACCGTTGCGGCCGCGGCGTCTCCCAAAGAATGCCTCGAGTCCCACGCTCAGGCCGTGGGCAATGCCGGAAAGGTAGCGGACTGGAGAAACCACGGTACGCTGCACGACTTCCCGCGTTTCCTCCAGTTTGTCCATGGTGCCGGTGACGAATTCGTCGGCGCGAATCACCTGCAGACGCGTGCGGTCCACGATGTCGGTGAGAGTCGCATCAATTCGTTCCATCTGGGTGCGAAAAACCGTGGTCGATACGCTCACGTTGTCCATCACGGTCTCGATCTTCGGGCGCAGTTCCGTGATCATCGAATGCGCAAGTTCCGCCGTGGGCAGAACTTTGTTCTTCATTTCTTCTGCGAGTGCTTCCAGCTTCTCACTGGTCTTCCTCACCGCGAAGAACATGCCGAGAAGAATGCCTGCCTGCAAAAGGACGGCGAAGGCGGTAATGCCAATGAACACTGCCAAGTAGGTATTCGACATAGGGCCCCGGCAACTTGTGCCGGCAAACGACTAGATATTTTCTCCATCTCCCGCAGGAGCGGTCGTCTTCTCGCGATAGGCTTGCCGTCCGGCTTCGACCGCCGAGCGTAATTGCTCCTTTTGGGAGCTAATTACTTCTTTCCCGCGGGCTGCCCACTGTTCGGCCTGGTCCCGAGCATCACGCGCTCGCTTCTTTACGAAGTCGCGGCCTTCTTCGGCTTTCGACATCAGAATTTGTCGAGTCTCCTCACCGGAATGGGGAGCAAAAAGAATGCCGACGGCAGCTCCAATTCCAAGGCCGACGAGAAACCACAATGAGCCGCCACTTCCATTACGTTCAGACATATAGGACCTCCAGCAATGATGGCAACAAACGGATGGTAGCACCCGCTATAGGGAAATACAATTGAGCCACGTCTGCAAGATGGCGGATAACGGCACTTTGGTGGACTTGTGCTGAGCGCCGTCAAGCGAGAGAATGAGACGTTCCAGGAGCAGCATTGTCAGACCGGAAATACCGACAGCAGGGATATCAGGATAGCGGCGGCGACAAGCAGCGCCCATCGCATAACAAGCCACCGGCGCGTAAGGACACCTTTGGGCCGCGCGCCATCCAGATGCCCGGAACCCACACGGTCTCTCGTTGTGCCCAATGCGGCACGGTTCTGACGATGGTCACAGAACCACTGGGCCAATGCGCAAAGTGTGGGTTTGAACTGCATTCCTGTAAGCAATGCACCTATTTCGATCCGTCGCAAAGGTTCGAATGCGCGCAGCGTGTGCCTGAGCGGGTGGCGAAGAAAGACGCGCGCAACGAATGCAAGTTCTACTCGATCAGCGTACGGGTGGAGAAGCAAACCTCGATCGGCAGCTCGTCTACCCCTAAGGACGCTCGCAAAGCCTTCGACAACTTGTTCAAGGATTAGGAGAGCCTCCCGCCCCTGGAGGGTAGTTCCCTACGGCTTCTGAGTTGGGCGGATCAAAACTTCGCTCACAAAGGACTGGGGAGCCTGCGTCACCAGCATTGCCACTACGTGTGCAATCTGATCCGGCTGAAGCATCTTGTTTGAGCTTTTCCCCTGATGCCAGCCCTCAGTGGTGTCCACCGATCCCGGGCAGACCACGGAGACGCGAATGTTCTTTCCCCGCAGTTCTTCTGCGACGGAGTAAGTGAGGCCGTTCAGTCCCCATTTTGAGGCGGCGTACGCAGCTCCATTCGGCAGGGGATTTTTGCCCGCCAGCGAGGAAATGTTTACGATGTGCCCGCCACCCTGGCGGATCATCATGGGGGCAAACGCCCGAATGCAGTAAAAAACCCCCCTTAAGTTCGTATTCAGGACCTTTTCCCAGTCCTGCGGTGTCATTTCATGGAGGGGTCCGGAGAATGAGCCGACGCCGGCATTGTTCACGAGGACGTCCAGGCGACCGTGCGCCTTCTCGACTTCAACCTTAGCGTTTTCGATGGAAGGCTGGTCGCTGACGTCGCATACAAGTGGCACAGCTCTTCCGCCTCTAGAGGCAATTTCGTGCGCCAAGACGTCCAACTCGCTGCCCGAGCGGGCGCATAGCACCACCGTAGCGCCCAAAGACGCCAGCTGGGAGGAGATGGCTTTACCTATGCCGCGCCCAGCACCGGTTACCAGCGCGACTTGATTTGAAAGGGGTTGTGGGGAAGTCATGCTTAAGGCTCCTTTTGGGATCAAACCACCAACTTTATGGAATTCGGCATCGAAAGAATTAAGACGTGTTGGAGCTAGAAGCTTGCGTAACTTTAGGGGCGCCAATATAATCCGCTCACCGGAACAAGGCTTCTGCTTCGAAAAAGCAGAAGGGAGTTCCGTCCCCAGCGTATCAGGGGGCGTGTCGCGCTGGAACCATCCACGTCTTAGATGTCTTGAGTTCGGGTTCCGCGTCCGGCCGGTATCCTGAAGAAATCGATTTCCCAAAAGCCCTAGGAGCGATGGAATGAAAAAGATTGTTCTGGCGATTCTGCTTGCGTGCCTCACGGTGGCCGCCACGCAAGTTTCCACACAGGCCCAAGCCGCGCAAAATCCACCAGCCGGTAGCGGCGGAGAACAGAATGCTCCAACGGTGAGCGGCCCGGAATACAACGCCTACATGGGCGCCATCCAGCAGCAGGATCCAACCGCCAAGGCCAGTGCCTTGGAAGCATTTTTGACCCAATACCCCAACAGTGTGATGAAGGCTTCGGCGCTAGAGCAGTTGATGAGTTCCTATCAAGCCGCCAATAATCAGGCTAAGGTGCAGGACGCGGCGAAGCGGCTCTTGACCGCAGATCCCACGAACCTTAGGGCGTTGGCTCTGCTTACGTTTTTTGCCCGCCAGGGCGTCATGGGCGGCCAAAACGTCCCGCAGAACTTGGCCGATCTGCAACAGTACTGCACGAAAGGCCTCGAGGCGGTGGCCGGCGGCAAGAAGCCGGCGGGAATGAAGGACGAGGACTACGCCAAGCTGAAGAAAGATACCGGGGTACTTTTCAACGGCGGCTGCGGGTTTGCGGCGTTGCAGAACAAGGACTATGCGAACGCCCAAAAATACCTCAGGGCTGCGGTGGAGGTGGAACCGAACGATCTTCAAAACGTCTACCCTCTGGCATTGGCCTATCTCACACCCAATCCACGACCAGACGAAGATGCATTGAATGGGCTCTTTTTCATGTCTCGTGCTGTCAATCTCGCCAACGGCAACGCCGACCTTCTGAAGTATTTAACCAAGACCTACAAGAATTTCCATGGATCGGAAGAGGGCCTGAGCGATTTGCTCGCTTGTGCCAAGGCGAATCCACTTCCAACGGCTGATTGCACCTCAAAGATTACCAAGTACGTTCCACCTACCCCGGCTCAGCAGGCACACGATCTGGTCAACGGGAAGACTCCTGAGCAGATTGCGCAATTGAGCTTTGGTGAATGGGAGTTGGTGCTTTCAGCGGGCACTCCAGAAGACCAGGACAAGGTCTGGAGTGTGATCAAGGGCAAGCCGCTGCAGATGGTTGGCGATGTGATCGAGGTGCCCAGCAACACGGAACTACACGTGGCTGCCAGCGCTGATGATATCGACGTAAAGCGCGCCGATATTCAATTGACCATGAGTGGTCCGATTCCGGCGGCGAAGATGCCAAAGGCCGGGGACACTTCCTTTGCCTTTGAGGGAGTTCCGATTTCCTATACGGCAACCCCGTTCATGATGCAAATGAATGAAGGCAAGCTGCTCCGCAAGCCCGGTGCTGCCCCGCCCAAGAAAGCACCCGTTCGACGTCGTCCGGCTGCGAAAAAACCAGCCCAGTAACCAGAGACTTGTTCGCGAATACCAAAGGCAGCCCGCATCGAAGGGCTGCCTTCATTTTTTTAGGAATGTGTACTCCGGTGAGTCTGGACAAACCTCCCGGATTTGTTCGTACTGCCTGGGTTGCGGCCTTCTGTTGATCTGCGAAGGATCTTCTCGAACCAGCTAGCGAGCCGCCTTCTTGTCATACATGCCGGGCCGGGCACTACGAGGTGGCCGCTTGCCGACGTCGCGAAACTCCCGGACATCGATCTTCAACTCTTCGATGGTGCGGCTTAGGGTATTACGGTGCATGCCCAGTTGCCTGGCAGCGCGGCATTGGTTCCCCTTGTTCTCCTCAAGCACGGTGGCGATGAAGCACTTCTTAAACTCGCGCACCGCCTCGGAATAAAGAATGTTGCTGCGGTACATGTTCTGTACGAGCGTCAAAAGTTGATCTTTCACAAGTATCTCTTTTCTGGAGCGCTCCAGCCGTCCGCGGCGACTCGACTACTTTGCTCCCGAGTGGTCAGCCTGCTGCGACTTGCGCACGTAATCTAATCCCTTATAAAAAGCGTCCCGCAACTCGGCTGGAGCCATCCAGATCGCCGCGCGCCCTACGACTTGAAAATACGGAGCGAACGAGGAACCCTGCAACCAGCGCGAAGTCGGCGTAAACGCCGTCATACCCACCAGGACGATTGCCACTAGCAAACAGCCCCGTATCAATCCCAGCACACCACCAAAAAACCTGTCTACAAAACTGAGACCCGCCTCTTTCATCAACCAGCGCACGATCCTACCCGAAATTCCCGCAAGGATCATGACGCCGATGAAGATGGCGAGGAAAGCGACAATCTGCGCCAGCCATTGCGAACTCATGTGCTCGACGAAATGAGCGGCAAGCTGACGGTACTCCCAAGCTGCGATTAGATACCCAAACACCAAGCCGGCAATGCCGAAGGCCTCCTGAAAGAAACCCGAGCTTGCCGCCTGAATCACTGAAACGATCAGTACAGCCAGGATGATCCAATCTGCGATGTTCAATTGCAGGCCTCGCCGGCGGCGGACCTACACATCCAGTTGACGCCCCGTAAGTTGCCGGTACGCCTCCACATACTTCTCACTCGTCTTGCGGGCGACCTCGGCGGGGAGCGCCGGAGCGGGCGGCTGCTTGTTCCAGCGGATCTCCTCAAGATAGTCGCGCACGTACTGCTTATCGAACGACTGCTGTGACATCCCCGGCGAGTAAAGTTCGGCGGGCCAGAAACGCGATGAATCCGGCGTGAGCACCTCGTCGGCCAGCGTGATGCCTGCGGCAGTCTTGCCAAATTCGAATTTTGTGTCGGCGATGATGATGCCTTTGGTGCGCGCGTAGTCGGCGGCCTTGGTGTAGATGGCGATGCTGAGATCGCGCAATTGCTTGGCCTCTTCCGGATCGACCAGTTTGCACATATCCTCAAAGGAAATATTTTCGTCGTGGCCGGTGGTAGCTTTGGTCGCCGGTGTGAAAATTGGTTCGGGCAGCTTGTCGGACTCCCTAAGTCCCGAGGGCAGCTTGATTCCACAGACGCTACCCGCTGCTTTGTATTCCTTCCAGCCTGATCCGGAAAGATATCCGCGCACGACGCACTCGACGGGAAACATTTCGGCACGCTGTACCAGCATGGAACGTCCGCGAAGCTGGTCGGCATAAGGTTGAACCTCAGCCGGATAATTGCTCACGTCGGCGGTAACCAGATGATTGGCTACGGTCTGCTGGAGGAAGTCGAACCAGAACATCGAGATTTGCGTAAGCACGCGCCCTTTGTGCGGAATGCCGGTCGCGAGCACGTAGTCAAATGCGGAAATGCGGTCGGTGGCGACGAAAAGGAGACGGTCGTTGCCGACTCGGTACACGTCGCGCACTTTACCACTGGCAAAGAGTTCCAGGTTCGGGAAGGCAGTCTTGAGAAGAACGGGATCAAGGGTCTGGGTAGTCATGCAGGAATTCTAACAATGGAAATCGTCGCGTATTCTAGCCGCTCAGAATTTTTTGTCAACGGCCGATATGATAATGGATTTTCTGAACAACAACTTTAACACCGAAGTGGGATTGACAAACTCGCAAGAGTTGCAAATTGGCTCCAGGTGGGAGAACTGAGGGTGGAGAAATTTGTGAAACACCATTGCTGAAACTGGCGCGCGCTGCTGAAGGTCATTGACAGGATAGATGCGAGAGTGGAGGTACACTCAACAGAATACCGCGACCCGAATCAAGGTTCGCGCGCCTGCGAGGGGTCGCCTTCAGGCGCGCGCCTATCAATTGCCTACTTACGCTGTCGCCCCGAACCTTACCGACACCAGCTTCGATACTCCTGGTTCCTGCATGGTCACTCCGTACAGCACTGGAGCGATGCTCATGGTCTTCTTGCTGTGGGTGATGAGCACGAACTGGGTCTGCACGCTCATTTCTTTCACCAATTCGGTGAAGCGGCCGATGTTGGCTTCGTCGAGCGGCGCGTCCACCTCGTCGAGAATGCAGAAGGGGCTCGGCTGGTACTGGAAGATGCCGACCAGCAGTGCCAAGGCCGTCATGGCCTTTTCGCCGCCGGAGAGCAGTAGCACGTTCTGCAGGCGCTTGCCGGGAGGAGAGGCGACCACGTCGATGCCGCTTTCGGCACTGTTCTCCAGGTCGGTGAGGCGCATCATGCCCTGGCCACCACCGAACAGCTTCTTGAACGTGACCTGAAAGTTCTCGTTGATTTTGTTGAATGCCTCCTCGAACTTCTGGCGCGAGAAGGTGTCGATTTCCTTGATCGTTGCGGTCGTGTTCTCGATGGACTGAATCAGATCTTTGCGCTGGGTATCGAGGAACGCCTGCCGCTCGGCCGTCTCTTTGTATTCCTCTAATGCCATCATGTTGACCGGGCCCATAGCGTCGAGTCGCAAGCGCATTTCCTGCGTGGCCTGCTCTTGTGCCGCGAGTTCGTCGCCGGAAACTCGGAGCAGGGTTACATCCGCCATCAGTTCGGGGCGGGGGACACCCAGATCGTGAATGCAAGTTTGCGCCAGGTGTTCGGCGTCGGACTGGAGTTTAACCGCTGCCGTCGAAAGCTCGGCTTTGCGGTCGCGCGAAGCTTCGAGGCGTTGACGGGCTTGTTTGAGCATGCCATCGATCTCCGCGAGCCGGCTGCGCACTTCATCGGACTCCACTTGCAGCAGCCCGGCACGTGCTTCGCAAGCGTTGCGCTCGGCGTCAAAGTCGATCAGCTTCTGAGCAATGGCGAGGTTGTCCATCTCGCGATCAGATTTCTCTTTCGCGGCGGCTTCAATTTGGGCGAGGAGTGAGGTCACGCGTTCGCCCATCTCCTTCGCGAGATGCTCGATGCGTTGCAGTACCGAAGCCGCTGAGCGGTGACGCTCCTGCAGCGCAGCCACGCTGACTTTGCGCTCCGACTCGGCGAGTGCTGTCTGGTTGCGATGCTCGCGCAACCTCCCCAGTTGTTCTTGCGCGGCAACGGCTAATTGTTCCAGCTCGATGCGCTTGGCCTCGGCGGCTGCGATCCCTTCACGCTTGTGGCAGGCGATCTCTTCCTGCGCTGCGTGTTCGGAAGCCAGGCGAGCGAGCTCGCGTTCGCAGATGGTGCAGCGCTCGCGCACACGCACCATCTCACTGTCGAGTTGGCGCAGCGCGTGGCCGGAGGTCATGACCTCCTTCTCGGATTCACGCTTGTCAGCCTCCAGACGTTCCAGCAGGGAAGTGAAATCTTTGATCTCCCGGGCGAGATTCAACACGCGAGTTTCCTGGTTGCGAAGCGCCTGTTCCAGCTCTCCCATGTGCCGGAGCAAATCGCGGAGCTCGCGTTTCATGGACAACGGTCCTTCGGTGCGCTGCCTGCCCCCGGTGACGGTCACGTTGTGGAAGCACTCGCCGCTTTGCGAGAGGAAGAACGCATCCGGGTTCTCTAGCGCCAGGTCGCGGGCGAAGGCCGGATCGGGAACGATATATCCATCGCGCAGCTTTGGCAGAATCACCTCGAGCGATTTCCCGAAGCCGTCCAGCACGCGAATCGTGTTTTTCAGCGGAACGATGGAGTCCGGTTGAGGGCTGGGCGGCCCATCGGGAACTTCAAACGAGAACCGCGCTTGCGAATCTTCGGGATGAACTAGAAACGTGGCGCGGCCGTCGACATCGGAGCGCAGGACGCGCAGGCCTTCATGGACGGTATCCCACGACTTCACAACGATGTAGTTCAGTTCGTCACGCAGGAAGTCTTCGACTACAGCCTCGTAGCGAGGCTCGACTTCGAGAAAGTCGGCGAGCACCCCCACCGGAGCGCGCCCGCCTTGCATGGCACCGGACTGGAAGAGGCGACGGACGGACTCCGTGGAGTATCCATGCTCGGCGATCACGGCCTCGAGAGAGCCCTTTTTGCCGAGAGCAGTTGCGTACTCTGCCCGCAGGTTGTCGAGCTGGTTCTTAGATTCCGCTTCTTGCCTACGCTTGCTTTCTAGCAACTCGCGGGTGCGGCTGATTTCTTCAGTCAGTGCCTCGACTCGTTGAGAAACAGATTCGAACTCGATTGCCAGCTGTCCGCGCTGACCACCAAAGACTTCGGCTTGCGACCGCGCGGCTTCCATTTCCGCTTGGAGCCGCTGCGTTTCCCGATCGGCAGCTGCCATACGTTCTTCTGCCTGCGTCAGCTGATTGCGCAGATTGGAAGTGGCAGACACCGAATCGAAAATTGCCGTCCGCGACTGCTCCTGCTGTTTTTCAAGGTCGGCCAATGACGTGGCGGCGAGTTCCGCCTGCTGATGGCTGGCCTCAAGCTCCAACTGTGCCGTCGCTAACTCTGCGACCGCCGATTCGAGTATCTGCCGATTGGAATTCAGGTCCTCTTCGAGCGAAGAGAGCCGGTTGCGGGCTTGGGAAAGATCGGCTTCGGAAGAGGCGTTCCGCGACGTCAATTCGTTGCAGCGCTCTTCGTTATGGCGGCGTTGCGCCTGGTTGCGATCGACCTCCAGCTTGATTTCGCTGAGCCGTCCATCGTTCTCGCGAATTTCGGTGTCAATTGCGTATCCCCGCTGCGTGCGCTCGCCGAGCTCGGCTTCCATTTCCTGGACGGCGAGTGTTTGCTGGCGCATTTCGTCGACCATCACGTTGATCTGTGCGTCAAGGTCGGCGGTTTGCTGATCGAATTGCGCGAATTTGCTTGCGACTACGATCCGCAGCTTGGCGCGCATCTCATCTCGAAGCCGGGCATAACGTTCCGCCTTGGATGCCTGGCGCTTCAGTGAATTCATCTGGCGCGTGACTTCGTCGAAGATGTCGTTCACGCGATTCAGGTTCTGTCTAGCATCTTCCAGCCGCGCCTCTGCAAGGCGCTTCTTGGTCTTGAATTTGGTGATCCCGGCGGCTTCTTCGATGATCGCTCGACGGTCTGTCGGACGACTGCTGAGGATCTGACCGATGCGCCCTTGCTCGATCAGGGCATATGATTCTGGTCCCAAGCCGGTACCCATGAAGAGCTCTTGAATGTCGCGCAGGCGGCAGAGCTTTCCGTTCAACAGATACTCGCTGTCGCCAGAGCGGAACAGGCGGCGAGTAACATTGATCTCTCCGGCGCGAAACTGCTGCTGGAATTTCCGGCGACGAATCTTAAGAACAACGTCGGGAGCGCCTGCTGAGGCGGAAGTCCGGGCGACGTCGCCGATCAAGGTCGACGCGATCATCTCGGCAGCAAAGCCCGGCTCATCTTCCGGAAACGCCGACGAAATCGAAACTACGTTATTCCTGCGGCGCGGCGCGGCGACCTCTTCCGTTCTTCCGGGCTGCGCGTCCTCAGTTCGTTCCTCGACTTCCTTCGCTGCTTTGGCACGAACCTCGGCCTCGTCCCACTCCTCGTCGGGCATGTCGTCCTGCAGGTCGAGTTCAGTGGGAGCATGCTTGTCAGGGCCGTCGTAAACCTCGGGATCAATCAGAGTGAGCGACACCTCAGCCATGCCGGTGGGTTTGCGGTCGCGCGTGCCGGCAAAGATCACGTCTTCCATCCGCGAGCCGCGGAGAGTTTTGGCTGACTGTTCGCCGAGCACCCACGAGATGGCGTCAGCGATATTCGACTTGCCGCAGCCGTTCGGGCCGATGATGGCAGCCACGCCGTCCCCATGGAACTTGAGTTCGGTGCGGTCGCAGAACGACTTGAATCCGAGGATTTGGAGCTTCTTTAGTTTTAGCAACTTACAACTCCCTTTCCGGCCATCTCATCCCGAACGCCTTGCCCGTCCGCGCCTGGACGGGGCAGCTAGTCGAGGGATCTGCAGTTGTGTACCGAGGGACCAACTCAGTTATTTGACGGCGGCCCACGGTGGACGGGTTAACCAAGGTGATTCCTCCGCCAGTTCGCTCCAAAGCGAACCCGTCCTTGGCTGGGTAGGGCGGGGCACAGATTGAAGCTACTGTACCGACGAAATTGAACCGGGGTCAAGTAGTAAAACACCATATCTTGTGGGTAATTCGTCCTAAACCCATCATCCGGCAGCAGCTATGCAGCTCTGACGCGGATCAGGGACCTAGTTCGGAAAGAGGAGGGGGGTGAATCGCGAGAGCACAATCAGCCTAGCGCAGGCAGTTCTTGGGCGCAACGTCTTTTGTGAATGGAGGAAGGCGCTTCAAGTTCCCGGTGAGCTGTCCACCCAAAAGAGGTGCTAGCCGCGCAGAGGTGCCGCCATTCGCAACCTCGGGGAGGAACGGACGCTACGAATTAAGGCGGTTGCGTTTCTTTGTAAACCCTTGACGGGTTCGCAGCTCTTGTCCCAGTTGTGGCAGTGAAGGAAGTGTCACAGGAAAAGACCCTCTTACTAACCTCCGAACCTAGACTTACTGTCGCTTACCTGTTTGCCGAGGAGGGCTTACCGTGCGAAAACTTCTGATCTTCTGCGCTATTTTGGTGGTCTTCTCAGTGCAACTGTTTGCTCGAAACCACGACTGGAACAAAGTCGAGAAACTGAAGCCTGGAACTTTGTTGGAAATTGAGCTATGGAAAGGGCCGGTTGTGGTGGGAAGGCTGGAATTGGCGACTGATTCAAGTGTACGGCTGAAGCTTTGGGACGGCACGGCGATGGAAGAGATTTCCCGCAACCTGGTCCGCCGAGTCATCCGAGTACCTAGAACTCACGCGCCCGATCCCCATAAGCTGCTGGTTGCCGGCGCGGTCGTCGGAGGCGTGGCTGGAGCGACGGCGGTTTCAGTGTCAGACCACCACGATTGTCAGGGATGCAAAGGGTTCAGAATCGTCATGGGAGGCGCCGCCGGCGCTGGGTTAGGATTCATGGGTGCCGCAATGATCGGTGCCGGCATCGAGGTGGCCGACTTGCTCCACCACAGCAAGGTTATCTACGTCGGCGATCGGCCACCTGGCGAAGTTCGCTCGATCACCCCATCCAGCCTCGTGGGCAGTGACTAGATTTTTCGCTTGTAGTGGATCGGCCAAAGTACCTGCCAGGTTTTGCCGCCATCTTGAGACCGCTCCCATGACCAATCGAACTCATTTGGAGTGATGTTCTTGAAAACCATGCGCTGAAGGACCATCGTTCCATCGGCTTTTATTGCCTCGCGCTGTAGCACCATCTGACCGTCTTTGAATTCGCCGACGAAATCAAGATAGCCGCCCTCGTTGTCGACCCAGGTCTGCTTCCACTTCTGGGAACGGATATCAAAGGTGGACACGCTCGTACCACGCAGATGCATCGATGTGCCACCGTCGAAGTTTTCCTCTACGACGCAGCCATCGAGCACGCGCGTGATCCTGTTTGTGCCTTGTCCTCGCTCACCGCCATTCTGACCGGGCCATGCGAGGTCCCATTTGCCAACCCAGAAGTCAAACTGCTTATGCTGGGGCTCGGTGCAGGGAACGGTTTGGCTGGGAGGCTTGCTGGGCGTAGAGGTTTGTGGAAAGCACCAGGGAACAATGAACCAGATCAAAGTAGTGAGAGCTGTCGAAGTTCTCAGAAACATGGCGTGGCGATGTTAGCCGATCCTACGATCGCGTTGGGAACCGTGGGACCAAGCGTTCGTGGACATCACTGAATGCCGCCAAATCGGGGACCGTGGTCTTGAGGTGGCATGCGCTTGCGCTCGCTGTTTTTCAGGAACTGAGGGGATCTCAGGGTAGGATCTCGATCGGTGTGCCATTGTCCACCAGCTTCCAGATTTCCTCGATTTCCTCATCCGTAACCGCGATACAGCCATAGGTCCAGTCATGTTGACGGTGCGCAGGACCGATGTACCCATATCCGTTTGGCAGGCCATGAATGGAGATGTCGCCACCCGGCGAAACCCCGAGCCTTCGGGCCCGCTTGCGGTCCACCGCATTCGGATAGGAAATGTGGAGCGATCGATGACACGAGCTCCGCGCATTCCGGCGGTAGATGATGTATGCGCCCTCGGGGGTGCGCAGGTCCCCCTCTTGCTGCTTTGCCCCAGACTTACGCCCCAGCGCAATCTTGTAAGTCTTCAGCACGTTCCCGTTGTGCATGAGTTCCAGGGTGTGTTCTTTCTTGTGCACGATGATGCGATCGGCGTGAGGGAGAGCGTAAACGGGGGTCGCGGACGCAAACAGACTGGGGACGAGCGTTGCGAATATCCGAAGTATTGCAGATCGCGGGAGCCTTCTCGCAGGGGGACAAAACAACCGGAGGCATCGCCGTAGAAGTGAATGCATACCAGTTCGTAGATTGTGCGTCCCGGGCTACAAGGACAGATGCGCAACTAACCGCCTTAGGTGGCAGGTTCAGAACGCGTCTATCCCGGTTACACTCTGACCAATTACCAGCGTGTGGATGTCGTGGGTGCCCTCGTAGGTCTTTACGGACTCCAGGTTCGCCATGTGGCGGAAGATGGGGTATTCGTCGGCGACACCGTTGGCACCGAGGATGTCGCGTGACAAGCGGGCGCACTCCAGTGCCATCCAGACGTTATTGCGCTTCGCCATGGAGATGTGTTGGTGTCCGACTTTTTCCTGGTCTTTGAGACGTCCGACTTGCAGGATCAGGAGTTGGCCCTTGGTGATCTCATTGATCATCCACGCGAGCTTTTCCTGTATCAACTGATGCGAGGCGATCGGTCGATCGTGAAACTGCTTGCGGAAGAGCGAATACTGCAGTGCGCAGTCATAGCACGCCATAGCCGCGCCCACCGCTCCCCAGGCGATTCCGTAGCGGGCCTGGTTTAAGCACATCAGCGGAGATTTGAGACCGCCGGATTTTGGGAGCAGATTTGATGCGGGCACGCGTACGTCCTGCATGGACAAAGAAGAGGTCACCGAGGCACGCAATGACCACTTACCGTGGATATCTTCGGCGCGGAAACCCGGGCGATCGGTTTCGACCAGGAACCCGCGGATTTTGTTGTCTTCGTTTTCGACCTTGGCCCAGACCACCGCAACATCGGCAATCGAGCCCGAGGTGATCCACATCTTCTCGCCGTTCAGAACGTACTCGTTGCCTGACTTTCTGGCTCGGGTTCGCATTCCCCCCGGATTGGAGCCAAAGTCAGGTTCCGTTAAACCGAAGCAGCCGAGCTTGTCGCCGGATCGCATCGCGGGAAGCCAAGTCTGCTTCTGTTCATCGCTGCCAAAGGCGTAAATCGGATACATCACCAGAGCCGACTGTACGCTGACGAATGAGCGCACACCGGAATCTCCACGCTCGAGTTCCTGCATGACCAGGCCATATTCCACGTGCGACATTTCTGCGCAGCCGTAGCCCTTCAAGCTAGCCCCGAAGAATCCTAGCCCGGCCATGGGCTTCACCAGTTCGCGGGGGAAGCGTCCGGCGCGGTTGCACTCCTCGATGATTGGAATGAGGTTGTCTTCGATGAACTGGCGCGAGGTATCGCGGACCAGGCGCTCTTCTTCGGTGAGCAGGCCGTCGAACTCGATGAAGTCCACTCCGCGGAATTTAATGGCCATGGCAACACTCGATTCTGTTTCCGGGCCGCACGGGTTTTCCTTCGTGCGCCTTCCCGTCTTCCTAGGAAGTTCCAAAAAAGCTCGTCACAAAGAGCGCGAAGGCACACCGGGTAAGAACCGCCCAAGGAAACGTTTGACAGTAGCAGAGGGGCTACGGTCGGTCAAACCGGTGCGAGAGCGGATCGAAGTCGAGAGCTTATTGCCGTTTGTGCGCGAGCCTGCCCAGAATGAATTCTTGCACCAGGCTGCTGAGCATCCGTTCGCCCGTGGTGATAGCAAAATTCTGGAACACCAGGTTTGCGCCTCGGTCCGAGGCGGGATAGTACAAGTTGGAGAGTGCTGACGACCCCAAGTCTCCGCCAATGCTCGAGTAGTTAGGCTGCAACTGTCCGTTATCTCCGTGGCACATGAATGGGCTGGAGATGGCATGAAAAACTCGGGATTTCGTCGTGCCGCTGCCTTGATAGAAATAGCGAGGATCTTGGTGCAGCAGGGAAGGCAAGATTGCGCCACCAATCAGGATGTCGGAGAATCCGTCCGCACTCGCGGCTCCCAAGCGTTCGCCATAACCATTCCATCCCTGAGGATAGCCAGGAGTGTCCCCAGCCTGATTGATAGCGGCAAAAGTACCCACTCCAAGCACCGTGAATATGTCCGTCGAGGTCTTTAATGCAAGGTGATACTTGAGCTTGGTGGTCAGAGGGGCCGGGTTCGGATCGTAGACGACGTAGAAATTCGGAATGATGCCAAGCACGCGCTGTGTTTCTTCAACTTCGACCTGCTCGGTGGCGATCTCCTCGGGCCGGTAAGCAACATTCACGGTGGTCTCTACTGATGCAACCCGCAGGGTACAGTCAGCTAGGATCATGTATTGGCCGGCGTTAAGGGTAACTTCTGGCGAATTCCAGTGGGTGAAGTCCGGGGCGCTCACCGTGACGTGATACGTTCCTGGAGCCAGCTGATCGAAGTCGAAAAAGCCATTATCGTTTGATTGGAGTTTTCTCGAATCCTCTGCTCCCGGACCTTGCAGCACTACGGTCGCGTCCGAAAGTGTATCGCCGTTGCCATCTGTCACCGTGCCCGTGATGTGCGCCGTCCCCGGCTGGGCTGCAACCGGTTGCTGGGCGTGCAAAGACGCACCTACTGTAAGTGTCAGAATCAAAAGACAAAACGCCTGATTTCTCAAAATGATAAGCTCCAACCTAACGGTGTGAGAGGCTATTTTACTGTGCTGTTTCTGGCCCCCGGCAAGTCTCGGAAGGTCAATGAATGGTTGGAACCGGAATGGCTCTTTGCGGTTACCGAGGGAACCCGAACCTGCGACCCGCAGGCAAATAGACCTAGACAATCCGTGTCTACCTTGACAACTCTTTTACAGCATTTGACAGAAGCGATGGGTGTCTGCGCATCTATACTTCTCAGCAACCAATGTCGAGGAGCTTCACCGTCGTTGTTTGTCTGGTCACGTTGTCGGTAGGGCGCCTCACTGCCGCCGACCTCGCCGTCAGCCTGCCTCCACTCGACCGCGGCTTTCACCTGCTTTACAACCTTGATTTCGCCGGGGCGCATAGCGTTTTTGCAACGTATGAACAGAATCATCCCCAGGATCCGCTGGGGCCAACATCGGACGCGGCGGGACTGCTGTTTTCTGAATTTCATCGTCTTGGCGTGCTCGAATCGCAGTTCTACGAGGATGACAAGAAGTTCGACGGCCGTCCGAAACTGAGTCCGGATCCTGCGGTGCGCGCCCGCTTCAACGAGGCGGTGCAAAAAGCGATAGAGCTGGCGGAGGCTCGGCTTGCTAAGGACTCGAAAGACAAGAATGCTCTGTTCGCAATGACCTTGTGCAACGGACTTCAAGCCGACTACGCGGCGCTCATTGAGAAGCGCAACCTGACCTCGTTGCGCTTCACCAAGGAATCGGCCAAATGGGCCGACAAGACCCTTGCCGCCGATCCGGATTACTACGACGCCCACATCGCTGGAGGTATCAGTAAGTACATCATCGGCAGCATGGCGGCGCCGGTGCGCTGGCTGGTGCGCTTGGGAGGCGTCGCAGGGGATAAACAGGAAGGCATCAAGGAGCTGAAGCTCGTCGCCGAGCGTGGACATTATCTCGCGCCGTTCGCCGACATACTACTCGCCATCGCCTACGTTCGCGACCATGATAAGCAGCGGGCCCGCCAACTACTATCTCAGTTACACCAGGAATTTCCCGCTAATCCACTATTCTCGCAGGAGATGGCGCGGCTGGACGCGGGGCGTTAGCCAACGGTTGAATCCCGCCCCTGATGCAAACCACTCTTTTGTTCTCGTAGTTGCGTGCTCGTTTCGGCGCCAGTATCGTTAAGCAATGCTTTCTGCTCTGCGGAAGTATTTGACAGCCGTCAGTGTTTGGCTTTGGATCGTGGTTCCGGTTGCCCACCTGGCTGGAACAGAAACCCCGCCCCCTCCCGCCACAGAAGTTTTGTCATCCCCACGCCCGTCCGAGCATGGGACAGCGGTCAGCGATGCGCCCGCGGACGCACAAAGTGACAGCTCAAAAACCGCCGACTCCAAAGCCACAGAAACTAAAATCACGCCGCAGCAGGCAGAACAACTTTTCCGAGACGTGGATACAATTCTCGATTTTGCCAGCAAGGACACGACTCTGGATATCAAGCACGGCGTAAAGCGGCGCCTCACCAGTCGTGACGAAGTTGTCGCTTACCTGAAGAAGAACATGGCTGAGGACAAGGACGTACAGCGGCTCCGGCGCACAGAGTTTGTCCTAAAGAAGTTCGGTCTTCTTCCCAAGGATTTCAATCTGCAGACCTTCTTAGTGTCCTTGCTTGAGGAGCAGGTCGAAGGATACTACGACGCGAAAACCAAGACCGTGAATCTCCTCGATTGGGTGATTCCCGATCTCCAGCGCCCGGTGCTTGCGCACGAACTGACGCATGCTCTGCAGGATCAGTCGTTCGGGCTCGACAAGTGGCTTAGGCGTGGCGAGGAAGACCTCGACAAAAAGAAAAATCTTACTCCCGAGGACTTTACCAAAGATGAAGATAGCGAGGCGCGACAGGCGGTCGTGGAAGGACAAGCGATGATCGTGCTGCTCGACTACATGCTTGCGCCGATGCATCGCACCGTCGCCGACTCGCCCGATATCGTGGATACTCTCAGCGCCGACATGGCAACGGGCGGGGCGGATTCGGTGCAGTATCGCAACGCTCCCATCTTCTTGAAAGAGTCTCTGACCTTTCCCTATCGCTACGGGCTGGAATTTGAGGCTGAGGTGCTACGGGCGAGAGGGAAGCAGCAAGCATTTGCCATGACCTTCCAAAATCCGCCGCGCACCAGCCGCGAGATCATGGAGCCGCAGACGTATCTGGCGGGCGAGCATCTTGCTCCCCTTCCTTTGCCCGATTTCAAGAAGATTTTTAAAGACTATGATCGTTTCGACATCGGAGCGATTGGTGAGTTCGACGTCTACATGCTGGCCGAGCAGTACGCCAGCGAAAAGGATGCCAAGAGAATCTACCCGAATTGGCGCGGCGGGTATTACTACTCAGTGAAGCCAAAAGGCAACCCTGCAGGTCCCCTGGGACTAGTGTTTGTCTCGCGTTGGGCGAATTCAAAGGCAGCAGCGCAGTTTGCCGCCGTCTATGCCCGAGGAATTCAGCAGAGATATGAGAATGCCGCCGCCCCGGCGGGAAGTGAGTTGCCGTCCGACTTGAAAACCCTGCAATCCCTGAGCGGCAGCCATAACTGGAGGACAGAAGATGGGGCGATCGTCCTCGACGTGAAAGGCAACACCGTTCTGGTGACGGAAAGCATCGATCAGCCCATTACCGATGCCTTCCGGGATTTTGTGTTCTCGGACGCGGCTACTCCACACTAGCGTTACTTGGCGCAGCGGAATCCCACAAAGGCTTGTGAGCCGTTTGCAGGATGGCTGTCGCGATATTCCACCCAGAGGTTGATCGGGTCCCCATCAAAGCTTCCCCCGCGGATTACGCGTCTGCTGCGGACCTCGCTAAATGGCATGCCCGGGCGGGAAGAAAATTCGTTGGGAGTCGTGTTTGCCGGGTTCAGAGGATACTTGCCCCATTCGTCGGCCAGGAATTCCCACACGTTGCCGGCCATGTCGTAAATCCCATAGCCATTCGGAGGGTAGCTGCCGACCAGGGATGTGGTGTGAAGCTTGCTGGCCGAATAGTTTGCGAGCCGCGGGCTCGCGGGTTCGTCTCCCCAAGGGAATAGCGGTGCTTCCAAACCTCCTCGCGCCGCGTATTCCCATTCGGCTTCCGAGGGCAACCGCTTACTTTGTGCCTGGCAATAGGCAGTTGCGGCATACCAATTCACATTCACCACCGGATGATTTTCCTGGTCCGCTCTAAATGTGCCTTTCGCCCAATGATTGAGGTACCTGCCGTTGTCCAGCTCCGCTGGCACCTTCCCCGCCTGCCAGTCAGGATGTCCATCAACAAACTTTTTGAATTGAGAGTTGGTCACGAGATATTTGTCGATCCAAAAACTCGCCACTCTCACCTTGTGCTTAGGGACGATTTCTTCGAAAAGCTGAGCGACGGTCACTGAGAATATCTTCTGGAATTTCGCTATTTCCCCAGTTTCAACGCCACAGGCAATGGTGCTGCTGGAAATATGAGTCATGGAGGAAGCCGATTCAGGGGAGGCCTTATGAGGGCACCCGCGACCTCCTGGCGTCATTGCCATAGCGAGTCCGCCAACGAGCGCGATGGTGAATGCCGCCAGCTGGCGAATGAAGCCGTCGCTTTGTTTTGTGGAAGCCACTGCTTCGATAGACGAGCGGAAGGGAAGTTTGGTAGCCAAGATTGTATAATCGCGATTCGCAACTTCAATTGAGGGGTCATCTTGGCGCAGGCAGAGATCGGAATCATAGGGGGGAGCGGGCTGTATAACATGCCCGGCATCACCGACATTCACGAAGTCCCACAAGAAACTCCGTTTGGTGCACCTTCGGACGTATTCGTTCTCGGTACGCTCGAGGGGAAGAAAGTTGCGTTTCTTGCGCGTCATGGACGCGGACACCGCCTTCTCCCAAGCGAACTAAACTTCCGCGCAAACATTTATGGATTTAAACAGCTGGGAGTCGATCGCATCCTTTCGGTTTCCGCGGTCGGATCGCTCAAAGAAGAGCACAAGCCACTGGAGTTCGTAATCCCCGATCAGTTTGTCGACCGCACGCGGCATCGTGTCGACACATTCTTCGGGAGTGGTGTGGTTGCCCACGTGGCTTTCGCAGATCCAGTTTGTCCGCAACTTTCTGAAACGGTGACGGCAGCTTGCCAGAAGGCTGGCGTCGTCGCCAAACGCGGCGGCACTTATCTCTGCATGGAAGGCCCGCAATTCTCGACTAAAGCCGAGTCAAACCTATATCGCAGCTGGGGCATGGATGTGATCGGCATGACCAATTTGCAGGAGGCGAAGCTCGCGCGCGAGGCCGAGATCTGCTACGTGACGGTGGCGATGGTTACAGATTATGACTGTTGGCATCCGCACCACGATTCGGTCACGGTCGATCAAATCGTGGCTGTGCTCGTGAAGAACGCGGAAAATGCGTGCAATGTGGTGCGCGAAGCCGTGGCTGCCATGCCGAAAGAACGAACGTGCAAGTGCGACTCGGCTCTGGCGCATGCCATCATCACGGATCGAAGCAAGATTCCCCAATCCGCCAAGGACAGATTAAGGCTGATTCTCTCGAAGTACCTGGAGGCATAAAGGCGGTCCTCAACCCTAAGCGGTTTGGAATGACAGAACATACATGAGCATACTCGTCGTCGGTTCTATTGCATTCGATAACATCGCTACGCCAGCCGGCCGAAAAGACGGGGTCCTCGGTGGATCGGCTACCTATTTCTCCCTTTCCGCGAGCTACTTCACTCAGGTTCGCGTGGTGGCAGTAGTCGGCGAAGATTTCACCGCCGAGCATGAGAACGTGCTTAAGAAACGAGGTGTCGATACTGACGGGATCGAACACGCGAAAGGGCGGACCTTCCGATGGGGTGGACAGTATCTCGAGAACTTCAATGAAGCAAAGACCGAGTTCACCGAGTTGAACGTCTTTGAGAAATTCCAGCCGCGCATCCCCGCGGCATACAGGGATTCTGACCTCCTTTTCCTGGGTAACATTCATCCGGCGTTGCAGTCGGCAGTTCGCTGCGAGCTTTCCGGCGTCAAGCTGACGGGTGGGGACACGATGAATTTCTGGATTCAGGGAGCGAACGCCGAATTGCGGCAAACTCTGAAGCAGGTCAACGTGATGCTGATCAACGATGGCGAGGCCAAACTGCTCGCGGCTGAACGCAGCTTACCTCGTGCCGCGCGCAAAGTGCTTTCCATGGGACCGCAGGCGCTCGTCATCAAGCACGGAGAATATGGTGCTACGATTTTCTTCCGCGAAGGGGCGTTTGGTGTTGGCAGACACCCCTTCCGGGCTCCGGCATTGCCGATTGAGGAAGTCGTCGATCCGACGGGAGCAGGCGATTCTTTTGCCGGCGGATTCATGGGGTACATCGCCTCACAGGGTGAAATCAACCGCGAGGTCGTCAAGCGAGCCCTTTTTTACGGTGGCGTGATGGGATCTTTTGCCGTCGAGCGTTTTGGTACGGAGCGTCTTCAGTCGCTTACCCGCGAGGACATTGACGCGCGTTTTGGCGTATTTCGCGAATTAACTCACCTGGAATGAAACATCCAGCCACGAAAACCGATTCCGACCTTGTCCTGGTCGTGCAAATATCCTCGGCCATTTCCATCGCCGCCTTCCTGTACTGCCTGCGGCAGGACCAGATCATGCTGTTCGGCGATGCCGTCGCGCACATGAACATTGCGCGACGTGTGATCGACTCGCGGACACCTGGGCTGCTACAACTCGGCACCGTTTGGCTGCCGTTACCACATCTCCTGATGCTTCCGTTCGTGGCTTTTCGCTGGTTGTGGCAGACCGGAATCGGGGGCTCGTTTCCGTCCATGCTGTCATATGTATTCAGCGTGCTCGGAGTTTTCAGGTTGGTTCGGGTTGTGCTCCCCGATGCTCGCGACTCCAAGGTTCGCGCAGCCGTGAGATTTACCGCGTGGCTGGCCGCAGCCGGTCTTGGGCTGAATCCAAATGTCATTTACATGCAGACGACGGCGATGACCGAGGCGGTGTATCTCGCCTTCTTCCTCTGGACCCTGGTTTTCTTTGCCGAGGCTTTGCAGCTCTGCCGCGCCGGAGATCATCCCCGTGCCCACCGCGCGTTGCTCTGGACCTCGCTATGCCTCGCTGCCGCGAGCCTGACCCGCTATGACGGGTGGTTCCTGATTGCCGTCGTGGTGACCATAGCCGGGGTGTTGGCTTTGACTCCCAACTTCTCGCCCTTGCGGCCGGGCGTGGTGAAGCTCGTAATTATCGCTGCAATCGCTCCCGCCGTCTGGCTGGGCTATAACGCTGCCGTTTATGGCAATCCATTGGAGTTTGCCAATGGACCGTACTCGGCAAAGGCGATCGAACAAAAGACGGCTATTTCCGGTTTCCCTCCGCATCCCGGTAGCAACGATCTGAAGACGTCGTTTCACTACTTCTTTAAAGCCGGGCAAGTGAATCTCGCGGCAGGAGGAATCCTCGAACGCGAGCAGAGCTTCGCAACCAGGATTTTGCAAATCCTGTGGGTGGCGGCTTTGCTGCTGGGGACTACCATCGTTGTTCTCTTCCAACGAAGACTCTGGCCCACACTGTTGCTGTGGATCCCCGTGCCGTTCTACATGCAATCCATGGCGCACGGTGGCGTTCCGATTTTCGTTCCGGTGTGGTGGCCATGGTCTTATTACAACGTCCGCTATGGTGTGCAACTCATTCCAGCTTTTGCAGTACTGGGAGCAATCGCCGCCTATGGCCTGATCCGATTCGCGGCGACCGCCCGTACGGCGGTGATTATCGGCGGATGCTTTGCGAGTTTTACGCTTGTGACCTACATTCATGCCTGGAAGACGGGAGTTGTCAGCTACCAGGAAGCCGTGGTCAATTCCCGCACTCGAATCGCGCTCGAGAAACAGCTGGCCTCGATCTTTGAGACGCTGCCACCAAACTCGAACTTCCTGATGTACCTGGGTGACCATCCCGGTGCCTTCCAGCGTGCCGGAATTCCCCTATCGCACGTCATCAATGAGGGAAACCATCGTCCTTGGAAGCGCCCCACGGATCCCGAAGGACTGTGGGAAAGGGCACTCGGACATCCATCCGCATACGTGGACTATGTGGTCTCGTTGGACTCCGACGATGTCTCGAAGAATGTGAATAAAGATGAGCTCGACCCCATACTTGTCCTTCACGTCACCGGGCAGCCGTCGGCCACTATCTACAAGGCGCGAAAGAGTAATCAGGCGCGTTAACCGGACCTCCGACGGTCATTCATCGCGGTGCTTACACGGTGTTAGAATCCGAGCAAATCATCTCATTCAGGACGCGCTTTGCACATCGCCATAGTCTGGTCAGATTTGTTTAGATTGCTGATTGCGGCCTTGCTCGGTGGACTGATCGGCCTTGAGCGGGAGGCAAAGCACCGCCCGGCTGGACTGCGTACGAACATTTTTATCTGTGTCGGCGCGGCCATGTACACGCTGCTTTCGGATCAACTTGCCGGTCAGCATA